>Ga0182024_10001520_pt1 | contig 59689 bp, 58 predicted proteins | sample P32metaG_FD_120480 | JGI IMG/M metagenome (GOLD analysis project Ga0182024, IMG submission 120480) | Permafrost microbial communities from Stordalen Mire, Sweden - P3-2 metaG (Illumina Assembly) | ecosystem: Environmental > Terrestrial > Soil > Wetlands > Permafrost | place: Sweden: Stordalen...
GCTGTTCTAGACTCACGTAGCTGAACACCGCATCCTGTCGTTCCTCGTTTCCGCGCATTCCTGTTTCTTACCTCTTTCCGCTGTGGAATGCATATGAGTTTTTCAGCACTCTGTTTAGCCGCTATTGATTTTGCGGCAGTTGCGGCACGGCTGAAGCCGTGCCCTTTCAAAACAAATTCAAACTGATCCACTACTCGGCAAGCGGCGGGAAGATGCCGAGAGGTTGTCGCAATCGCTATTTACTTTCAGTATGGATTTCCACAGGTTGCGTGGGTAATCGACTTGCAACTTCCCGGGCGGAGCGATCCGCGATAGAGTTGAGGTCCACCGCTAGCCGAGATCGGAAGGATGACCATGAGCACAGATCCCAATCGTCTTGAACAATGTCTGGAACGGCGAGGTGTAGAGCGGCGAGCGGCGCAGCGCTTCGAAGTGCATCAGTCATCGTTCGTGGCCGTTCATTTCGAGGGACACACCTTCTCTGGATTTATTCAGAACCTGAGCGGCCGTGGAATATTTTTTTTCGCCGAGACCACGCTTCCAGAGGGAGCGGCCGTGGAATTAACTTTTACCATGCCCTCGGAAATAACCCTGGGGGAAAATATGCCGGTACGCTGTCGTGGACGGGTGTTGCGCGCCTCGGCCTCCCTGGCCGGTCATTCTAAAGCGGTACGAAACGGAATCGCGGTGCGGCTCGATTCCTACCAATATTTGCCCTCGGACGGGCCCATCGCGCAATTGGTACGAGCTTCGGCAGCCAGCGCGGGCGCGGCGGCTTCCGGTTCAGCACCGCGCTGAGCCTTTCTTTCCAGTAGTTTCGCCAGCACTTTCGGGTCATTGCTCTCCAATCGGTTCTCCAGTAGGTTGTTCAAAATCGGGTCATCTTTTCAAGCGCCGCCCGTTGCCTTACAATGAGGTAACCCAGCCAGCTGACGGGATTTCTCCCTCGATTGACCCGCCAGCGACCTGCCGCTTCGTCTGTGGTCCGATAACTTCGATTACGAAGGTCATTTGGCCTGGACGCTGGAAGTTCGTAGCATGGCAATGAAGACTGAGAATCGAGTTATGCCTGGGATCGCTGTCGCCCTCCTGACTGAGGACCGCGAACAATCCGTCGTACTGCACAGCCGCGTGGAGAGCACCAATCTGGCTCGGACGGTATTGAGCCATGTCGGATTCCCCACCGGACAGAGCGATTCGGTGCTGCGTCAATTACAAGATCAGCGCGCCGAGGTTGTCCTGGTGGATATCGATCCCCACAACCCGCAGCGCGCCATCCGCGCCATCGAACTGATCCACGCCAGCACTCCCGAAGTCACGATTTTTGCCGTGGGCGAAATGAATCAGCCTGCGAATATCGTTTCCGCCATGCGAGCCGGCGCGCGCGAGTTTTTAGATCATACCGTCAGCCGCGAAGCTTTGATCGAAGCCTTCACTCGCTTCTCGACCACTTTAAGCCGGTCGCAACGCAATTCCAGCCAGGCCCGCGTCTTCACTTTTCTGAACGCCAAGGGCGGAGCCGGCGCCACCACCACAGCGGTGAATACCGCCGTCGCCTTGCAGGAGACGCACGGGCGCGTGGTGTTGGTGGATTTCGCTCCGATTGGCCACGCTGCCCTGCAACTGAATCTGCGGCCTCAATTCACGATCATCGATGCGTTGCAGAACCTGCATCGCATGGACGGTTCGCTGCTCGATGGCATGATGACGCACTATCGCAACGGCCTTCATCTGCTGGCCGGCGCTCAACAACCGCATAATGGAGTCCCGACTGGTTCGGAACTGGCTCGCCTCTTCGACTTGCTGGTGGGCCAGTATCACTTTGTCGTGCTGGATTGCTCCGGGCGAATCGATGGAACCATGCAGATGATCTGCGACCTTTCGAACGCGGTGCTGCTGGTCACGCAGACTGACGTGGTTTCACTGTGGAGCGCGGGCCGGATTCAGGCGTTTCTGCAGGAAGGCGCCGGACGCGATCGCCTGCGGATCGTGCTCAACCGTTATAAGAAGATTCCCGGCTTCAGCGACGAGGATGTGGAGAAAGCCACGAACTGCAAGGTGCTGTGGAAGGTGCCCAACAACTTCCAGCTTATCGGACCCGCAATTGACAAGGGCAACCCGGTGGCGGCGCAGGGGAATCACGAAATCGGCCGTTCTTATCAGGCTCTGGCCGCGGAGCTCGCCGGGGCGACTGCCGCCAGCGAAGGCGCGCTCTCGCTGCTCTACCAGCACGACAAGGGCGACAGCAAGAGTCGTGCCGCCAGCCCACTGGTCGTCTCGCCGGTGCGCGCCGGGCAGTAACGAACGCAGCCGCGAGCTTCGAGCGATGAGCTCCGAGCAACCCATCGACTTCTTCGCCCTGTGACCTTCCGCTCTGCGCTCTTTCTCGCAGCGCGTAGCTCGTAGCTTGCGGCTCCTTTGTTAGAATCAGTGATTCGCCAATGACGCCGCGAACGGTTGAGATCCTCTACCAGATGATCGCGTTTCTGTTTGCCATCAGCGTGCACGAGTCTGCCCATGCGTGGACCGCGTCGCGCTGTGGCGATCCGACGGCGCGCATGCTGGGACGGGTCTCGCTGAATCCGATTCGCCACATTGATTTGTTTGGCACGATCATATTGCCGCTGGTAGCGGCCATCAGCCATATACCGTTGCTCGGCTGGGCGAAACCAACGCCCGTGGACCCCCGGAATTTTCGCAATCCCGTGATGGACGACATTCTGACCTCGGTGGCGGGTCCAGTCAGCAACTTCATTGTCGCCACCGGGGCGCTTCTGCTGCTGGGCGGCATCTCGCTTTCGTCGGGCGCCGGACACACTGTTGTTACGGGATTGTTGGGCGGTTTCGACGGTGCCGGCTCCGATTCCGCGCTGGCGTTCGCCGCTAAGCTGCTATTTGTGCTCATGATCATCAATATCGTTCTGGCGGTCTTTAACTTGATTCCTGTCCCGCCACTTGACGGCAGCCACGTACTGCGCCATTTCTTGTCGGATCCGGTGCGAGTGGTGTACGACCGCATCGGATTCTTCGCGCTGCTGGCACTGGTCTATCTGGCGCCAGGTCTTATCAGCGGTCTGATCGGCCCGTTTGTGCGCTTCTACCTCTCCATGCTGGGCAAATTCTGAATGACAACTCCTGCCAGGAAACGCGTGCTGAGCGGAATGCGCTCGACCGGCAAGCTGCACCTGGGAAACTACGTGGGCGCGCTCGAAAACTGGGTCCGCATGCAGGACGAGTACGACTGCTTTTTCTTTATCGCCGACTGGCACGCGCTAACCACCGATTACGCGGACACGTCGCGTCTGAAAGAAAACTCGGTTGAGGTGCTGCTGGATTGGCTGGCGGCGGGGCTTGATCCCGAGAAGTGCGTGATGTTTATTCAGTCGCATGTGCCGGCGCACGCGGAGTTGCACCTGCTGCTTTCGATGATCACCCCCCTCAGCTGGCTGGAGCGCGTCCCGACGTACAAGGAGCAGAAGGAAAACATCAAAGAGAAAGATCTGGGCACGTACGGGTTTCTTGGGTACCCCGTGCTGCAATCGGCGGATATTTTGATCTATAAGGCGGATGTGGTTCCGGTTGGCGAAGACCAGGTGGCGCACGTTGAGTTGACGCGCGAGATTGCGCGGCGGTTTAACGGAATTTACGCTTATGCTCAGCCGGAAGTTGCGGATACGACCTGCTTGACGCAGTCTCAGAAAGAGGTTTTGATTTCCAGTGGAACGGAAATCACGCCGGATACCGATTACATTTTCCCGAGAATCATTTTCCCCGAACCGCAGGCCCTGCTTACGCCTGCTCCGCGCCTGCCCGGCACCGACGGACGCAAGATGTCGAAGTCCTACGACAATGCTGTCATGCTCACCGATCCCGAGCCCGTGGTGCGGCAGAAGCTGAAGACGATGGTCACCGATCCGGCGCGGGTGCGGCGCAGCGATCCTGGCAATCCTGACGTGTGTCCGGTGGGCGACTTGCACAAAATATTCAGCGATCAGGAGACGATGGCGAAAGTATACGAGGGCTGCCGGTCGGCTGGAATCGGTTGCATCGAGTGCAAAAGCTGGGTCGCCGACGCCATCGTAAAGATCCTCAACCCCATGCAGGAGCGCCGAAAAAAATACGAGGACGATCCGCGCCTCGCCTGGGATATTCTGGAAGCTGGCTCGGCCCGCGCCCGCGAGATTGCAGGCGGCACGATGGACGAAGTCCGCAAGTCGATGGGTCTGGACTATGGGCTGGATTACAAAGAGCAGAGGAAAGAGCAGCGGCAAGAAATAACAAAAGAACAACCCAAAGAAATAACAATTCAGGAAGTTTCGCCCACTAGGCAAATCAGGTTAAAAGATTGATGCCAGCTCCGACCTGCGGACCAGTGAAGGATTCAACGAAGTGACCGATTTGTCACAACCCATAGCAGAACCGGCGCGAGTCGAGGCTTCTGGTCACGGCGCAGCTCCGGCTGCCGAGACGCGGCAAGCCGCGTCTCTACGGGAGAGCAAGCACGATGCCAGCGATTTTCCATTTGCCATCGCCCTCGGCGAAATCTACGAAGGGCCGCTCGACCTGCTGCTCGACTTGATCCGCAAGCAGGACATCAACATCTACGACATCCCCATCGCCCGGATCACGGCGCAGTACCTCACTTACGTCGAGCGAATACGCGACCTCGACGTGAACGTCGCTTCGGAGTTTATCTACATGGCGGCGGTGCTCATTCACATCAAGTCGAAGATGTTGTTGCCGCGCGATCCGCTCGCTCCCGCAGACGCGCTGGACGACCCGCGCAACGAACTCGTCAACCGCCTGCTGGAGCACGAAAAGTTCAAGTCCGCGGCGCAAATGCTCCTGCAGAAGCAGCAGATTGAAGACGCGGTGTTGAGCAATCCCGCGATTCGCGAGTTCATGGACGCCGAAGGCGCCGAGCCCGAACTCGCCGCCGACGTTATCGACCTGGTCAAGACCTTCCAGCAGATTCTGGATCGGGCGCGCTCCCGGTCGATTCTTGAAGTGGACGAAGACACCGTCACCGTCGGCCAGATGATTCAATACCTGCACCGCCGGCTCGCGCTCGAAGATCGCCCGATTCGCCTGAAGCAGATGCTGCGCAATGTGGCGTCGCGACCGGCGCTGGTCTGCATGTTTCTGGCGTTGCTCGAACTGGTTCGATTGCAGGCGATCCAAGTAAAGCAAGACCACGTCTTTGGCGAGGTGCTGGTGCGCAAGCATTCGCATTTCGAAGAGGTGATGACGGAGCAGGCTGCGGTGCGCGATGATTGGAAGTGAAAAGGTCGTTAGTCGTTGGCGAACGCGCTGGAAGCCACGATCAATTGCGAACGGCCAACGACTAATGACGAAACGACCAACGACGATTTATGAGTCTTAGACCCCAACTCGAAGCCATCATTTATGCGGCGGAAACGCCTATTTCGCTCGACCAGATTTATTCGCTTGTGAAGGATTCGCTGCTCGCGGAAGCTCCGGGAACTGAGCCTGCGGAGATCAAGTCGCGAATCCGCGCCACGCTCGAAGAACTTATCGCGGATTATTCCGGCGCAAACCACGGTATCGAAATCCGCCAGGTCGCGGGCGGATACCGCATGTCCACCAAGCCCGAGCAGCACGACGTGGTGCGCGCGTTCGCCAAGAGCCTGAAGCCACCCTTTCGGCTGTCGCTTCCGGCGCTCGAAACGCTTGCCGTGGTCGCATACAAGCAGCCGGTGACGGTGCCGGAGATCAGCGAAATCCGCGGAGTCGATTCGGGCGGAGTCATCGCTACCCTGCTCGACCGCAAACTTATCACGACGGCGGGCAGAAAGGCGGTAATCGGCCGACCGATCCTTTACAGAACCAGCAGGGAGTTTCTGCTGCGCTTCGGGCTTAAGGACATCAACGAGCTGCCCAGCATGGAAGAATTCGAAAAACTGCTGGCGGAGTCGTTCCAGAGCGATTTAATTCCCGGTGAGGACACTACGGGGAATGATCCTGCCCAAACTGCCTTGGCGGGAGAAACACCCACCCAAGCACAGCTTGGGTGGGGCACCCACGGTGATTCCGAACTCGCTGCCGAAGAAACTGAAGCGCCCGCCGCCACCAAATCGGAGTAGCCATGCCAGCCGAACGTCTGCAAAAAATTATCGCTGCTGCCGGAGTGGCATCGCGCCGCAAATCCGAAGAACTGATCGCCGCGGGCCGCGTGCTCGTCAATGGACAAGTGGTCACCGAACTCGGGACCAAAGCCGATCCCGAAAAAGACCACATCCGCGTGGATGGCAAGCTGCTGCAGGGACCAGAGCGTTACACCTATGTCGTCCTGAACAAGCCCAAAGGATATGTGACCACGGTGAGCGATGAGAAAAAGCGTCCTACCGTGATGGACCTGGTGGGCAAGGTGAAAGGGCGTGTGTATCCCGTCGGACGTCTGGACTGGGCCAGCGAAGGCCTTCTGCTGATGACTAACGACGGCACGCTGGCCAACGCTTTGATGAAAGCGTCTTCGAACGTCCCAAAGACTTACGTGGTGAAAGTCGCCGGCCAGCCTGACGAGACCAAGCTCGACAAGCTTCGTCGCGGAGTTTCCATCGCCGAAAAGGGCGGGCGCCGAGTGCAAACCGCTCCGGCAAAGATTCGGCTGATCCGCGAAGGCGACAACCCGTGGCTCGAAGTGACCATCATTGAAGGCCGCAACCGCCAAGTCCGAAAAATGTTTGAAGAAGTGGGGCACCACGTGGAGAAAATCCGGCGCGTGCAGTACGGTCCGCTTGCCCTCGACGTGCCGCCGGGAGATTGGCGCAACCTTACGCTGCTGGAGGTTGCCAAGCTGAAAACGGCCGCCTCGGGACCGAAACTCACGCTTCCGCCCGACGTACCCGCCGCGATCTACTCACGGAAACCGCCGAAACCGCGTGCTCCCAGGCCGGCCCAATCATCGTTGCGCTCATCGAAATTGCGCTCCTCATTGCGCTCATCGAAGCCGGCGCGAGTGCCGAGACCTGCCAGCGGCAAACGGGCCCGCGCTTCCAGTTCGCGCGTGCCGCGGAGCAAGCGCCAATAATCCTGGATGTTCGAGCTGGCCGGGCGGGGACGCCCGGCTCTCCACTAGCGCTTTGCGTCGGCGAGCATTGGCAATCGGGCGGCGCCGTACAAGCCGGCATCGCTTCCCAGGAGCGCGCGGGTGATGATGGTCTTGCGGCTGTCCGCCTCAAGGCGCGCGGATGCGCCCTCGTTGGTCATCGGATCGTGCGGGGCAGTGGCGGCATACACATACGAGCGGCGCCGCAACTCCTCGAAGATCGATGGTGAAAAAGCTTCCCAGGCGCTCGACGCGCCCCCGCCAATCAGGTAAATCGGCAGGTTCAAGGAATTGATCAACCCCGAAAGCACAATGCCCAGGCAACGGCCCACGTAGCGGAAAATGCGGCGCGCATCTTCATCGCCCTGAATCGCGAGATTGTAAATTGACTTCGCGCTGAACTCCGGATCGGAACCGGCCGCACGCGCCAGCGCCGACCCGCCATTGCCTGCGACCGCTTCCCGTGCCATGCGCACCACCGCCGTCGCCGAAGCGTATTGCTCCAGGCAGCCTCGATTCCCGCATCCGCAGAGTTGGCCCTCCGGCTCAACCGTGATGTGGCCGAACTCAGCGGCCATGCCGTTCGCGCCGCGCCAGATCGCTCCGTCCAGAACCAGTCCACCGCCGACGCCGGTACCCAGGGTCAGCATCGCCATGGCGGAAAAATCCCTGGCCGCGCCCAGCCATTTTTCTCCGAGGGCCGCGACGTTGGCGTCGTTTTCGAGAATGACCATGGTCTTCAGTCGCCGCTCAATTTCGGCTCGCACAGGATAGTCCGCCCAGCCGGGCAGGTTAGGCGATTCGCGCAGCAAGCCGGTCTGCATATCGATGATGCCGGGCACGCCGACGCCGATCCCGAGCAATGGGGCGGAGTCTCTGAATCTCTCCGCCATGCGCTGGATGGCATCGCACATGTCGCCGATAACGTGATCGCGTCCCAGCGAAACCTTGGTGCCGAGTGTGACTTTCTCGACCAAGTTGCCTTGCTCATCCACGGCCGCGATGCGCAGGTTCGTGCCGCCGAGGTCTACTCCAATGGAGAATTTGTTCATAGGATTTATTCGTGAACAACGGTAATCCGTTCGAGGGACCGATTAGCTTTTCTTTTCTAAAGTGTGAGCCGCCATCCTTCAATTTTAAATCGTCTATTGCGGCTATTTTTGACACTTGGCGCAGAAGTGACTGCTGCGCCCAGAGAGGACAACTCGCCGGATTGCGCTCCCGCACACCAGGCACGGCTCGCCTTCACGGCCATACACTCGATGCTGGAGTTGGAAGAATCCTTCTCTTCCATCGGCGTCCACGTAATCGGAAATCGAAGATCCGCCGAGCGCGATCGCCTCGCGCAGCACCTCCCCCACCGCTAGATGAAGATTACGCAACTGCTCTCGCGTGATGGTGGCCGCCCGGCGGCGAGGACGGATGCCAGCCCGAAACAACGATTCGTCGGCATAAATGTTGCCCACGCCGCGCAGCAATTTCTGATTCAGAAGCGCGCTCTTAATGGGAGTCTTGCGCCCACGAAAAAGAGCGAGGAACGCCTCCTCCCTCACTTCCAGTGGTTCCACTCCTCCTGGGTCGAAGCAGCCGGCATGAACGCTGAGTTTGCCAAACATCCGTGGATCGATAAACCGCAGTTCGCGCCCGGAAGCGAGCTTAGCGATCAGGTGCGTGTGCTTTGCAACCTCGGCCATTGGTTCGCAGATGACCAGGCGCCCAGTCATGCCGAGATGAACGATCCACTGAGCCGTCTGCGGAGACGCGGCTCGCCGCGTCTTGCCGCGAACGCCACGTCTGCCTTTGTTCGGGCGTGCCGTTCCCTCCAGATCAAACACGATGTGTTTGCCGGCACGATGTACTCGTAAGATTCGTTTGTTCTCAAGAGTCGAGGCGATGAGTGTGGCCGATGACTTGAGCGGCTGCTTGCGGGAACCGATCCAGACCGACTCGAACGCATCCCCGGTAACAAGCCTGTCGAGGCCGCGTGCAATCGTTTCAACTTCGGGAAGTTCGGGCACGTTGTCAGCATACAAGATCGGCGAAGCGCCCAGGACAGCCGAGGGCGGCTGTCGCTACGCGAACGTTCGTTCAATTCGGGTTTGCTCCTCCACAGGCCGATTCGGTATGCTAGAGCGTACACACCAAGCGCTGCCGATCTTCCCGGTTTCCCAGTCTTATTCAGCAGCAGCGACGCAACCTGTGTGTGCGACCCTGGGGCGGGCTTCGGTTTGCGGCCGCGCAATATTCCACGTGGAGTATTCATTGAGGAACGGCAGAACGAGCAGAGGCAGAACTGCGGTCATTGTCGGGGCGCAGTGGGGCGACGAGGGCAAGGGTAAGATCGTCGATGTACTCACCCAGACTTTTTCAGTCGTGGCCCGCTATGCGGGCGGCCATAATGCCGGACACACCGTTATCATCAACGGCAAGAAATTCATTCTGCAGCTCGTGCCTGGCGGGATTCTGCGGCCCGAGTGCACCAGCGTTGTCGGCAATGGCGTGGTGATTGATCCGCTGGCCTTCCTGAAGGAAGTCGCTTCCCTGCGCGCTGCCGGCGTGAAAGTGGATGGCAATCTGTTCGTCTCGAACCGCGCGCAGGTCATTCTGCCCTACCATCGCATGATGGAGCTGGGATCGGAAAACGCTCCTGGGCGAGTGAAGATCGGGACCACATCGCGCGGCATCGGTCCATCTTACGAAGACAAAATGGGACGCCGCGGCTTGCGCGTCGCCGATCTGCTCGACACCGCATTGCTGCGCACGCACATCGAGAACGCATGCCGCGAAAAGAATATGATCGCGCACGCGCTTTTCAACTCCGACCCGCTCGATGCCGACAAGATGTTCCACGAATACTCCGACGCGGCGCGGCAGCTCGCGCCCTTTGTCCGCGACACGGCGCTGCTGCTGAACCGCGCGCTGGCGGACGGCAAATCGATTGTCTTCGAGGGCGCGCAAGGCACCATGCTCGACATCGATCACGGCACCTATCCGTTCGTGACTTCTTCGAGCGCGACGTCAGGTGGCGCGGTAACCGGAACCGGCGTGCCTCCGACATCGATTGATACAGTCATCGGCATCACGAAAGCCTATTGCACTCGCGTTGGCAGCGGCCCGTTCCCCAGCGAGTTGCTCGGCGCCGAAGGAGAAGACCTGCGCAAGCGCGGCAGCGAATTCGGCGCTGTCACCGGACGTCCGCGCCGCACCGGCTGGCTCGATTTGCCTCTGCTGCGTTACGCTGGCATGATTAACGGCATCTCCTGGCTGGTGGTTACTAAGTTGGATGTGCTCGACCACCTGACGGAGATTCCAGTTTGCGTGGGGTATAAGGTGGACGGTAAGGAAACCGACGAAGTTCCGGCTCAGGCATGCGGGTACGAAAAAATCGAATGCGTCTACCGAAACATGCCCGGCTGGGCCAGTCCGACGCAAGCGATTCGGACGTTCGAGGCGTTGCCCAAGGCCGCCCGCGAATACCTGGCGTTCATTGAAAAGGAAACTGGAGCGAGGGTCGGAATGATTTCGACGGGGCCCGATCGCGAGCAGACAATTTTGGTCGACGAATTTATAAGCGAGTTGGGCTTGAAGAGCCCAGCGGCGCAAGACTAACTCAAACTAGCGATAGAACGGAGCGAAGGATGGTGGTGCTGGCGGTAACCTGGATGGCAAGAGTCGGACGCGAATCCGAAGTGGCCGCAATCTTTGAAAAACTGACAGCCGAATCGCGAAAGGAACCGGGTTGTCTGATGTATCAGGTCCATAAGCACAAGACCGATCCGCGCCGTTTCTTTATCTACGAGCAGTACAAGGACGACGCGGCCCTCGAGGTTCATCGCGCCGCATCGCATTTCCTGCAGTTCGCAAAGAAGGATCTGCCAAAGATCGCTGATCGCACCGAGGGACATCTGTTCCAGCCGCTGGGATAGTAGCAGTTCTCAGTTCCCGGTTCTCAGTTCTCAGTAAGATCAGTCTGGGATCGGCTTTTTCCGAGAACTGAGAACTGAGAACTTTTCTACTGCGCCAATTCATATCCCGCAAAAAAGAAGCTTAACTCGAAGCGCGCCGTTTCATCCGCGTCGGAGCCGTGAATCGCATTGTGCTCAATGTCGGTGGCCCACTTCTTGCGGATGGTGCCCTCTTCGGCGCTCGCCGGGTTCGTCGCCCCCATCAACTTGCGCAGATCGGCGATGGCATTTTCTTTTTCCAGCGCCAGCGCCACAATCGGGCCACTCGACATGAATCGGGTCAGCGAACTGTAAAAGGGCCGGCTCGCATGGACGGCATAGAATTGCTCCGCTTGGTGTTGGGAGATCTCCAGCATCTTCATGGCCAGAAGGTGGAAATCATTTTTCTCGAATTGCTCGATGATGTCTCCGACCGCGTTCTTCTTCACCGCGTCGGGCTTGATGATAGTCAGCGTGCGTTGCAGCGTTTTCATAAGTCGGGTCTCAGTTCTTAGGTGTCAGGTCTTTAGGAATCCCGCGATGAAGAGCTACGCGGTGAATGCTGAAGGTAATTGGTTTTATACCCTCACTCCCAGCGCGGCGGCCAGCGTTTCACCTATGTCCGCGGGTGATTTCGCGACTTTGAGGCCGGCGTTCTCCATGGCCGCAATCTTTTCGGCCGCCGTGCCCTTGCCACCGGAGATGATCGCTCCCGCATGGCCCATGCGGCGTCCGGGAGGCGCTGTCTGTCCGGCGATGAAGCCTACCACTGGCTTTTTCATGTGCGCCTGGATGAACTCCGCGGCTGCCTCCTCCGCGTTGCCGCCAATTTCGCCGATCATGATAACCGCTTCAGTCTGCGGATCACGGTTGAACAGATCGAGCGCGTCGATAAAATTCGTGCCGATAATGGGGTCGCCGCCAATGCCGATCGCGGTCGACTGCCCGATCCCGCGCTGGGTAAGCTGATGGACAGCCTCGTACGTGAGCGTGCCGGATCGCGACACGATCCCGACGCTGCCCTCTTTGTGGATCGCCCCGGGCATGATTCCGATCTTGCATTTGCCCGGCGAGATGATGCCTGGACAGTTCGGTCCGATCAGACGCGAGCGCCGGTTCTGCAGAAACTCCCAGGCGCGCACCATGTCGAGCGTCGGGATGCCCTCGGTGATGCAGACAATCAGTTCGATTTCAGCGTCGGCCGCTTCCATGATGGCATCGGCCGCATACGGCGGCGGTACAAAAATCACCGTGGCATTCGCGCCCGTCCTGTCGGCAGCTTCTTGAACAGTGTTGAAGATTGGCCAGCCTTCGTGTGTCGTTCCGCCTTTGCCGGGAGTGACGCCGCCCACAACCTGCGTGCCATAAGCCGCGCAAGCCTTCGCGTGGAAGGTGCCCTCGCGGCCCGTCAGACCTTGCACAATCAATCGAGTTCTTTTATCAACCAGGATTGCCATAATTGCTCTTTCTCAAAAATTTTCTTCCGTAGAGATGCGGCTTGCCGCGTCTCCGATTGCCACATATCGACGCGCAGCCCCTAAAGGGGCATTTGATCTCGGGCTTTCGGCATCGCTAAAGCGATGCCCGGATACGAACCCTTCGCGAGCGATGCCCTGATACGAATCTGGTACGAACCCTGAAAACCTTCACGAACACTGATTCTCCGTCTCGCTGCCTGAGACGGCAAGCCGCGTCTCTACATTAAGCTCGTGCCGCATTAAGTTCTTGCGCATTAGGCTCTTGCCGCCGCAACTACCTTGTCGGCCGCGTCTTTCATGGTTTCGGCAACCGTGAAGTTCAGTCCCGATTCCATCAGGGTTTTCTTGCCTTCCTGAACATTAGTGCCTTCCAGTCGCAGCACCACCGGCAACTGGAGATTCGTTTTCTTCGCCGCCTCGACCACTCCGGTGGCCAGCGTATCCACGCGCAGAATGCCGCCGAAGATATTGATCAGCACGGCGCGCACGCTCTTGTCGCTCAGCAGAATTTCAAACGCATGCGCCACCTGCTCCGCATTGGCGCCGCCGCCCACATCCAGAAAGTTGGCCGGCATGCCGCCCGCGTACTTGATGATGTCCATGGTGGCCATCGCCAAGCCGGCGCCATTCACCATGCAGCCCACGCTGCCGTCGAGCTTGATGTAGTTAAGGTTGTACTTCGAAGCCTCCACCTCCAGCGGATCTTCTTCGGTGATGTCGCGCAATTCGCGGAGGTCTGCATGCCGGAAGAGCGCGTTATCGTCGAAAGTCAACTTGGCGTCGAGCGCGAATAATCGGCCATCCGTACAGCTGATGAAAGGATTGATCTCCACCAGCGAAGCGTCCGTTTCCAGGAACGCGCGATAAAGGCTGGTCAGGAACTGAACTGCAGGATTGATTTGCGACGGCTTGAGCCCTAAGGCGAAGGCGATTTTGCGCGCCTGGAACGGCTCCAGCCCCATGCCCGGATCGATGTACTGCTTCAGGATCGCTTCCGGGGTGTCGGCGGCCACTTGCTCAATATCCATGCCGCCGGCAGCCGACGCCATGAACACCGGTTTTCCCTCGCCGCGATCGACGAGAATGCCGAGATAGAGTTCCTTCTCAATCGGCAGCGTTTCTTCGACCAGCAACCGATGCACGATGCGCCCTTCGGGCCCCGTCTGATGCGTGATCAGTTTCATCCCCAGCATCTTGCCGGCGATTTCGCCTGCCTCTTCCACCGACTTGGCGATTTTTACGCCGCCGCCTTTGCCGCGTCCGCCGGCGTGGATCTGCGCCTTGACCACAACTCCCGTCGCGCCGGAGCCGAGAATATCCTTCGCCGCCGCCTCAGCTTCTTCGCGCGTCGTCGCCATAGTGCCGCGCGGCACGGCAACACCGTACTTCTTCAGAATTTCTTTTCCCTGATACTCATGAATTTTCATGATGATTCCAAATCCGTCGTTTGGTCTTTAGTAGCTGGCCGTTCGTCAATCGCGAACACGAGCCGCGGTAAACGTCTTTAAATGGACGGCTGCGGGGACTCTGCTTGCGGCTTCAGACAAGTTCAGCAAACTCATGATTCTATAGAAGGGAGAATGATTGGTGCAAACGGCACGCGCCGCTGGTAGAGCCTGGCCGCATTGAATTCGCAGCAAGGAGCGCGTGCCAAAGCTCCGGTTTACTTCCCGCCCACCGACTGGAGGCAGCGGCTGTAGAGTTCCAGCAACTGAGCCGCGTAGTCCTCGGGCTTGGCGGCCGCGCCGGTGCCCTGGAAGCCGACTCCAGCCCCAGTTGTCTTGCCATAGCTGGTGGTCATGGCTACGAATTTCATGAGGTCGAGCGCGATATCTTCGTTGCGGCGGGAGCCTAGAGGAAGAGCTGTTTCCATGATAAAAACTCCTGGTAAAAATGAAATCCGCCGGGTTTCCCGGCCTGCCGCGATGATAGCAGAACGATTGTGGATGAAGAGGCCGTGGAAAACTTGAGCAAAGGTAACGGGAATCGTCTTCCACTGTAGAGACGGGGCTTCCCCCGTCGAGGGAGACGCGGCTAGCTGGCTCTCTGCGGAAAATCAAGTCGGGCTAGTGCAGTTTTTCGTACTCCGCCTTCGCTTCTTTAAGGATGGGAACATCGGGGTCCGCATCTTTCCACAGCGCAAAGAAATCCTGATACGCAGCTCTCGCCTTTGCGGCGTCGCCCGTCATCACGTACGAGCGTCCCAGGCCCAGCTTAGCCAGCGAATGCTCGGGCACCGTCGGAGCGATTCCGCGATGGTCCACAATCTTCTGAAATTCCGCGGCGGCTTCCGCCCCTCGCTTCGCTTGCAGGTATGCCAAGCCCCGAACGTAGATGGGGAAGAGCCCCTGTGCGTTGCCCAATTCGTACGGCGTCGCCGCCTGCAGCGCCGGGATCGCTTTCTCGGGCGTCTTGCGATCCATTTCGACCAAAGCTTGAACGACAGGAATGTTCACCTGATGCAGCAGCGTGTCGTCGGGAAAGCGGCGGGCTAAGTCTTCCACAATGGCCTGTGCGCGGCCGATATCTCCAGTCATGGCCAGCGCCACTGCTACCGACTCCATATTGCTGCGGCCATGCGCCAAGGCGGAACTGGACGCGGCCAGCTCTTTCGCCATCGAGGTGTTCCCCACCTCGGCCTGAATCACTGCAAAACCCGCCTGCGTGTCCGCTGTCGTTCCCTTGAAACCCAGGCGGTCGCTGACCTGCACCGAGCGTTGCACCGATTCCGAAGCCTTCTGCATTTGTCCGCGCGCAACGGCAGCATTTGCCATCGAGATGAGGAGTAAGTATTCGCTAGGCTTCCCCGATGCCCAAGTCACTTGCCGCTGCATTCCATCAGCGTCGTTGTTCAAGAAAGCCAGCTGATAAAACGAGTCGTGGATGAACAGGTTGTCCGCCTTGGCCTCTACCGCCTGTTGCAAGATGGACCGCGCCTCCTCCAGACGGTTCAGAGCCATGTACGGCGCTGCTGCGTGTTCGTAGCCAAAGGGGGCGTTGGGCTCGAGGCGCGTGAACTCATTGGCCAGTGGAATTGCCTTCTCAAACTGGCCGTAGAAAAGGTTGTATACCAGCGCCAGGTTGGAATATGGGCTGGAGTCATTCGGATACGTCTTTATAGCCAGCTCCAGCGCTTCCTTGTCTTTCTCGATGTTTCCGTTCGCCGTATAAAAGTGATCGGTAATGTAGAACCGCTCGCGTTCACTCACCCGCTCCCGCAGGTCAAAAGCCTTCCTGGCATTCTCACCCGATCGATCCTCTTCGCCCAGGTTGTTGTAAATGGCCGCCAGCCGAGCATAGGCCATGGCAAAATTCGGATCCAAATCGACGGCGTGTTGGAATAGAGGAATCGACTCCGCCTCGTTTCCGCCGTTGCGCATTTCGTCGGCTGCGGCATACGCCTTCAACGCTTCGAGCGAAGATGTCGTCGCCTCGGTCACCGGCGTATCGAACTTCTGAATCGACGACAGGGACTCACCCAGCTTTCCCCGCAGGCTGGATGCCGCTTTACCCACCGCTGGCAGCACGGCCTCTTTGGTCGCCGCAGCGACCTGCTCTCGAGCGAGCGAATCGCCGGTTGCGCAGTTGGTAGCGTCGAGCGCAACTACGTATTGGCTGCCGAGCGTCGCAATCGAGCCGCTCAGCATGGCCTTGATGTGCTGCCGCTCGCAGATCTCGCGCGCCACCCCGCCCGTGACCCGCTCATCGGCTGAACGCCCCATGAACTGCAGCGCCTTGCGGATGGTCTGATCGGGGACGATGTTCAGATAAGGCGACTGCTCCAACTGCACCGCCAGCGCCTGCTTCAGCGTGCCGTCGAACACCGGATCGCCCGTAGTATTGACAAAATCCGCCAGCAGGATGGAATCCTTCTCCGTAAGCTTCTGTGCGCCGCGCGAGCGCCAGTAAAATCCGCCGGCAATAAGCGCCGCCAGAAGCAGTCCAGCCGCCACCCAAGCCCACCTAGGGACGGACGCATTCGGCCGTCCAGGCGAGCGCATCTCGGCAGCGTTGTGTGCAGCGGACACTCCCGCCGAGGCTGAGACCTGTGTGGCGACGGGGCTCCCCCCCGTCCCGCTTGATCGTTGACTCGCCTGTTGCGAAGGACTAGACGCCTGAGCCTCCGGACGCGACTCTTCCGCCACAATCTTCTTCCCTGACCCCGAATCCCGTTTCAGCCGCTGCAATTCGGCCCGCACCTCCGAGGCATGCTGATACCGCAGATCACGGTCTTTCTCGAGCGCCCGGTTGATGATCCGCTCCAGTTCCGACGGGACATCGGGATTTAATCGAAGCGGAGACGTAGGCACCCGCTCCAGAATGGCGTTGAAAATCACCGCCGACGTGTCTCCGCGGAACGGCAGCGTCCCCGTAGCCATTTCGTACAGCACCGCTCCAAACGAGAACAGATCGCTGCGCGCATCAAGCTCCCTGCCCTTGGCCTGTTCCGGTGACATGTAAGCGACCGTGCCCAGCGCCATCCCCGGACTGGTCAGATGTTGCTCGTCCATCGTCGCAAGGGTCGCGAGCGTTGCATCTTTCTCGCCGCGCCCGGGCTGCACCGACACTTTGGCCAGGCCGAAATCCAGAATCTTGGCGTGTCCGCGTTTGGTCACGAAGATATTCGCCGGCTTGATGTCGCGGTGTACTATGCCTTCCGCATGCGCCGCATCCAGCGCGTCGGCAATCTCAATCCCCAGCGACAGCAACTGCTCGGTTTCCAGCGGACGCCCGGCGATGAGATGCTTCAACGTCATCCCATCCAGGTATTCCATCGCGATGAACGCCAGGCCCTCGTGTTCGCCGATGTCGTGGATGGTGCAGATGTTCGGATGGTTCAGAGCGGAGGCGGCCTGCGCCTCCCGTTGAAATCGGGCCAGGGATTGAGCGTCCCTGGATACGTCTTCGGGAAGAAACTTCAGGGCGACGAAGCGCCGGAGCCGCGTGTCTTCAGCCTTGTAAACAACGCCCATTCCGCCGCCACCCAGCTTCTCGACGATGCGGTAATGCGAGATGGTTTGGCCGATCATTAAAGTTCAGAGTTAGCGCCCAATCTTACGGGGGGGAAATAGCGCAAGTCAATGCAAGGAGCGTACTACCCGACTTCAACCAGTCCGTAACTGAGCGCCCAGCGCGACCGCATCTGCTTGAGGGCCCGCTCGATCTGTTCTTTTGATATTTCGGAATTTGGTCCCGAGATCACAAACGCCGCCTCGCGCTTGGCCGCCTCCAGCAGTTGGCGATCGCGGATGATGTTGGCCACGCGGAAGCTCGGAATGCCAGCCTGCTTGGTGCCGAAAAATTCGCCGGGGCCGCGCAGTTCGAGATCGAGTTCGGCGATCTGGAAACCGTCGTTCGAGCGCACCATGGCGTCGAGACGCCGTTCGCCTTCTTCGGAGACTTTGCCGCCGCGCATGAGCACGCAGTAGGACTTCGCCGCGCCCCGCCCGATGCGTCCGCGCAACTGGTGGAGTTGCGCTAGTCCGAAACGATCGGCGTGCTCGATCACCATCACGGTCGCGTTGGGGACGTCGACGCCGACTTCAATCACCGTGGTCGCGACAAGAATCTCGATCTCGCCCTGTTGAAATTCGCGCATCACATGCTCTTTTTCGCCGGAATCAAGACGGCCGTGCAGCAAACCGACGTGCAGATCGGGGAAAATCTTCTCGCGCAACTGCCGGTACATCTGCTGTGCCGCCTTTAGTTCGCGGTCTTCGTTTTCCTCGATCACCGGATAAACAACGTAGGCCTGATGTCCGGCGGCGATCTGTTTGCGGACGAAGTCCCAGACTTCGGGCGCGCGCTCGTCGGGCACGGAGCGGGTGATGACCGGCATGCGTCCCGGCGGTAGCTCGTCGAGCACCGAGACGTCGAGGTCGCCGTAGAGGGTGAGCGCGAGCGTGCGCGGGATGGGCGTGGCCGTCATCACCAACACATCGGGCTCGGGGTCTTTTGAATTAGTGGAGAGCCGGGCGTCCCCGCCCGGCTGGTCGGGCGAGTCGCCCGCCCCCACACGGGCTTCATCCCCCTTCTTCATCAGCTTCAGACGTTGCATAACTCCGAAGCGGTGCTGCTCGTCCACTACTACCAGGCCTAGCCTCTCAAATTCGACGCGATCCTGAATCAGCGCATGCGTACCGATGATAAGTTGGGCGTTCCCTTGCGCGATGTGGCGGCATATGTCGCGTTTGCGATCCTGCTCGAGCGAGCCGGTCAGGAGCACGATGCGGTATCCGGCGCGTTCCAGAATCTGGCGGGCGGAAAAATAATGTTGCTGCGCCAGAATTTCCGTCGGCGCCATCAAGGCGACCTGGTAGCCGTTTTCAATGGCGATGATCGCCGCCTGAAAGGCCACGATTGTTTTGCCCGATCCCACGTCGCCCTGCAGCAGACGCCGCATCGGGCTGGGCGCCTGCATGTCGGTCGCAATTTCTTTCAACACCCGCTTCTGAGCCGCCGTCGGATGAAACGGAAGTATCTTCTTGATCGCCTCGCGCACGCCATCGTTCAACTTAAAAGCGATTCCGGTTTGCGCTTTCTGCTCCCGGCGTTTGAGTTCCAGCCCAAGTTCAATGAAAAAAAGCTCGTCAAAAATCAGCCGAATATGTGCCGCCGTGCGCGACGCCAGCAGATCGGCAAAGCTTTCGCCCGCATCGGGCCAGTGAACTTTCCACAGCGCCTCCCGTGGTGACACCAGGCTCAGATGAGCGCGCACGGCCGCGGGAATTGGATCGGGAAGATCGGGATTCAGATTTTCGAGCGTCCCTCGGATCATGCGCCGGAACCAGCGCGGAGTAAGTTTGCCTTGGCCGGTCGATTCGTAAATGGGAACAATGCGTCCGATCTCGAGCGAGGCGGCTGCCTTTTTCTCAGCCTCGTCGGCGCCGCCTTCTTCGTAGATGTCGCCAAGTATTTCGAACTGCGGCTGAACGATCTGGAGCTCGCCGTCGCGGTCTTCTTCCACTTTGCCGTAGAGCGCCAGCATTTGTCCGGGCTGGAAGCGGCCTTGCAGATAGGCCGCGTTAAACCAGATGCATTTCAGCCGTGTGCGGCCCTGGCCGACCGTGAGCTGAAAAATCGGCATGCGGCGCGTGCGAAACAGTCCCGAGTTGCGGACCTCGGCTATCACCGTCGCCATCTCTCCCGCACGCAGTTCGGCGACGGAACGAGGATTCAGCCGGTCTTCGTAGCGAAAAGGCAGATAATGCAGCAGGTCGTCGACGGTCGCAATGCCCTTGGCGGCAAGCACCTCTGCCAGGCGCGGGCCAATGCCTTTCACATATTGCACTGGAGTGGACGGTTCCAGCATCTTAAGCGATGTTAGCAGGAGCGGAGGCCGACTTGGGTAGGACCCCGATCAAGAGCAAGACGACGAAGAATTTTCTTGACGCGCTCGCGGCCGTGCTCGCCGGCAACGCGATTTACTATCTGCTCATGCCCCGTTTGCCCGCGCTGGCGCGGCACCGGCTTTTCAAGGAAGACTGGGGCCTGTTGCTGGATTTTGCAATCTGCACCGTGATCTTTATCGCCGTGAAGTATACGCGGCGTGACCCGGTGTGACTGTCGTAAACTCATCGCAGCTTCATCGCCAACTATTATCGCAATATGTTTGCGGACATCCCATGCTGAAGCCGCGAGAGCCGATTGCCAGCCTAGGTCCGTACCACTCGCCCATTACGAGTCGCGCCGGGCTGAGTCTGGATCTCAACGAGAGCATGGCGGGGTGCTCACCGCGCGTGCTGGCGCGCCTGCACTCGCTCTCGGCGGCGGATGTGTCGTTGTATCCGCAGCGCGAGGTTGGTGAGTTGCTGGTCGCGAATTTCCTCGGCGTCGCGCCCGGGCAAGTGTTGCTGACCAACGGAATGGATGAAGCGCTATCGCTGCTGTTTACAACCTATCTCGGGCCCAAAGACGAATTGCTCTTTGCCGACCCGACATTCGTTATGTATCCCATGCTCGGCAAGGCGTTGGGGGCGCAGGTTATGCGCCTTCCTTCGGGAGAAGACCTGGCGCTTCCTGTTGCTGATTTACTGGCACGAATTTCGCCACACACCCGAGTGATCGCGATTGCGAATCCCAACAATCCCACCGGCCTGGCCGCTTCGCGCGCGGACTTATTGAAGATTGCGGAAGCCGCGCCAGATGCGGTGGTGCTGATCGACGAAGCCTACTTCGAATTTTGCGGCGAGACGCTAATCCGAGATTTGCCACGTTATCCGAACCTGTTCATAGCGCGCACATTTTCCAAAGCCTACGGACTCGCCGGTCTGCGGCTGGGCGTGTTGATTGGCGCGGCGGAGCAGATCGGCTACCTGCGCCGTTTCAGCTTGCCATTTAATGTGAATTCCTTGGCGCTCGCATGCCTCGAAGAGGCGCTCGGCGACCAGGCGTTCGTGAGCAATCACGTCGCGCAGGTGAAGCAGGGGCGCGAGCGGCTTTCACAGTTGTTCGACGAACTCGGCCTCCACTACTGGCCGAGTCAGACGAATTTCGTTCTGGTGCGAGTCGGCACGAAAGTGAAAACATTCGTGGAGTCGATGCAGCGGCGCGGCATTCTGGTCCGCGATTCATCGGCAAACATAGGCTGCGATGGATGTATCCGAATAACAGTCGGAACGCCCAAGCAGATGGATGGAGTGTTGCAGGCAGTTCGCGAGGCGGTCGCGGAAGGCCGGCGATAACGGGCCGTGATGCAAGAGAGATTGGTATCAGGTCATCGCTTTAGCGATGACGTTAACGCCTGCGAAAGGAAAAGCGCTTTCAGACGTTGGGTTTACGTACCGGATCGCTCGCGACCGCAGCGGCTTGAAGCCGCTTCCCCAGGGTACTGATTTCGGCATCGCTAAAGCGATGCCCCGATACGAACCGAACCGCAAGTGCAACCGAAGCGCTTGATCAGGCAAAATATCCGCATGACCACGATTCTGCTGCTGACCCTTTCCAACATATTCATGACCTTCGCCTGGTACGGCCATCTGAAGTATCGCCACGCGCCACTGTTCAAGGTGATCGTGATCAGTTGGCTAATCGCTTTCGCGGAATACTGTTTTCAGGTACCCGCCAACCGCGTCGGGTCGTATGAGTTCACCGTCGCCCAATTGAAGACCATTCAGGAGGTCATCACTTTAACCGTGTTCTCGGTTTTTTCCGTCCTCTATTTTCGAGAACCGCTGAAGTGGAACTACCTGGTTGGTTTTGTGATGATCATTGCCGCCGTCGCGGTCATTTTCAAGAAATGGTGAAGCAAGTGGATCGAAAAGGATTTATCCTTCCTCTTTCGGCGATCAAATCATGACCCTCATCTTCCGCAAGCCTGTCCCCAACGTCGAGCACCCCGAAATGCCAGCCGATGTTGTCATCGTGGGCGGCGGCCCGGCGGGCATGGCCTGCGCGTTGCGACTTTCGCAGCTAATCGACGACCACAACGCGCGCCATCCCGAGGCGTTACTGAGCAAGGAGAATATCTACGTGCTCGAAAAAGCGCGCGACGCCGGGCAGCACTGTTTATCCGGCGCGCTCCTCGATCCGCGCTCCATGAAGGAACTGCTGCCCGGATTTGAAAGCGAAGCCCCGCTCGACGCGGTGGTCCACAAAGATGCTGTTTACTTCCTGACTCGCAAAGGCCATTACCAGCTTCCTCTCACGCCTCCCCCCCTGCAGGATCACGGCAACTACGTTATTTCCATCAACCGCTTCGTGAAGTGGCTGGCGGGCAAAGTGGAAGCGGCGGGGATCACGATTTTCACTGGCTTCGCCGGATCGGAACTGCTCTTTGGCCGCAACCCGGATCGCGACCCAGACGGCGATCGCGTCATCGGCGTGCGCACCGACGACAAGGGCGTCGACAAGCAGAATCAGCCGAAATCCAATTTCGAGCCGGGCTACGACGTGAAGGCGAAGGTGGTCGTGCTCGCCGAAGGCACCCGCGGATCGCTCACCAAACAACTCATCCAGAAATTTGACTTAATGAAAGACCGCAACCCGCAGACTTACGGCGTCGGCGTGAAGGAGTTGTGGGAGGTGCCCTCCGGCCGCATTCAAGCGGGCGAAGTTATCTACACCATGGGATATCCGCTGACCACAAAGGAATACGGCGGCGCGTGGATCTATGGTTCCAATGACAACACCGTTTCGCTCGGCTTCGTGACCGGCCTTGATTATAGCGACCCACGCCTCGATCCGCAGCACGTGCTGCAGGCGTTCAAGCAGCATCCTTTTATCGCCAAGTTGCTCGCGGGTGGCAAGATGATCGGCTACGGCGCCAAGTCGCTTCCTTATGGGGGATGGTGGTCGCTGCCGCCGCTCGGTGGAGATGGATGGATGATCGTCGGCGACTCGGCCGGCTTCCTGAATTCGGCGCGCCTGAAAGGGATTCATCTCGCCATCAAAAGCGGCATGCTGGCAGCCGAGACAGCGTTCGAGGCGCTGGCGAAATCGGATTCCTCCGCCGCAACTCTCGGCAAACTCCAGCGGCGCGTCGAAACTAGCTGGATCTACGACGAACTCTGGCCGGTGCGCAACTTCCATCAGGGATTCAAAAATGGCATGGTCGCCGGCATGTTCAATACCGTGCTGCAGGATATTTTCCCGGGCGGTCTCCGCAACCACCTGCCATCGCACCCCGGCTACGAAAACTTACAGCCGCTGGCCAAGCTACCTGCCGACGGAGGCGCGGAAGCACACATTCTCGGCCCGGCAAAGGGCGATGGCAAGCTCACCTTCGACAAACTCACCGACCTCTATCATTCCGGGACCAAGCATGAAGAGGATCAGCCGGCGCATTTGCTGATTGAAGACACAAATATCTGCAATGACCGTTGCGTGAAGGAGTTCGGCAGCCCGTGTCAGAACTTCTGTCCCGCGAACGTCTATGAAATGGTCGACGACTCCTCCGCGCCCAACGGCAAGCGCATCAGTCTGAATCCCGCCAACTGCGTGCACTGCAAGACCTGCGACATTCAGGATCCTTACCAGATCATCACCTGGGTTCCCCCTGAGGGCGGCGGCGGGCCGAATTACGACGGGATGTAACCTGAAAGTCCAGCGGCTAAGGGTCACCAGCTAAGGACTAGTTCCCCTACTCAGCCGGGTATATACTTCTCCCGGTACTTTTTGTAGTAACCGGAATAACCGGGCACGGGGCACATTCTCATTCTCATACCGCTCCGTGAATAGAACGCTGGCGCAGGGATATTACATCATCCGCCCTGTACAGCCGGCGGGGGCGGGAGCCGCTCGAGCGGTGCCTACCCCGAGAGAGGTAACTACGCGTGGACGTTGTACTCATACGTTTACTGTTTGTCCTCATCGTCGGTGTTATCTGCTTTTTCATCCGTCCGTTTAGCCTGGCGTCGCACCTGGATGCCGCTGCCGGCCTGCTGATCGGGATCGCCATTATCGTGTTCGAGTGGCGGTTGCGGGTGATGAGCCTGAAGCGCTTGATTGGCGCCGCCATCGGCAGCGTGCTTGGCATCTTTGGCGCTTATCTTTTTGCGCTGGTCATTCGCAGCAGCATCCCTCCAGGCCCCATGCAAAGCTTCCTGCAGATCATGGTCATGTTGGTCATGGCATATGTGGGATTGGCGGTTGGAGCCAATAAGGGCGACCTGCTCAATCTGGCGGCACTGGGTGGTGTTTTCGGCGGCGAAAGGTCGGGCAAGAAGAGTTACAAAATCCTCGACACCAGCGTCATTATTGACGGTCGCATCTCCGACATCGCGGAGACTGGATTCCTCGATGGCCTGATTGTGATCCCGCAGTTCGTGCTTCGCGAATTGCAACTGGTAGCCGATTCCGCCGACTCGCTGAAACGCAATCGCGGCCGCCGCGGTCTCGACATTCTCCAGCGCCTGCAGAAAACGGCCTCCGTCCAGATCCAGATCGTGGAAGACGACTTTCCCAGCGTCCGTGAAGTCGATATGAAGCTCATCGAACTGGCCAAGCTGTATGAAGGCAAGATCATCACCAACGACTTCAATCTCAACAAAGTCGCCCAATTGCAGGGCGTGGCCGTGCTCAACATCAACGAACTGGCCAACTCGCTCAAGCCCATAGTTCTGCCCGGCGAAATCATGCGGGTATTTATCCTGAAGGAAGGAAAAGAGTACAACCAGGGCGTTGCTTATCTGGATGATGGCACCATGGTGGTCATCGACAATGCGCGCAAGATGATTGGCAAAACCATCGACATCTCTGTGACCTCGGTTTTGCAAACCACTGCGGGCAAGATGATCTTTGGCAAGTGGGATGAGCGCGCGACCGGCCGCCACGACTCCAAGGTGACGCTCCCGCCTGTAACCGTGCCTACCGCGACGGCAACCAATGGACCACCCTCGGACGCGGCGAAAAAGCCCACGTCGGCGGTAATCGACCGGACCGTCGACTAGTTTTCAAGCTTTAGCAAGCTGCGGAACTTGGGCTTCGTATCAGGGCATCGCATCAGCGATGCCGCAATTTCTCCAAATCGACAGTCCCTTTATGGCGGGACACTGAAGCGTCGACTCAATTCCAGCGCCTGTACTATACTAATCGCCCCTATGAAGGTGTTTGTCATTGTTCCGGCGGCCGGACTGGGCACACGCATGGCTCCGCCCTCGGCCGCGAAGTCCAGAAAGAAAGCTCTGAGCAAGCAGTTCAAGGAACTGGGTGGCGTGCCGATTCTTGTCCACACGCTGCGTAAACTTGCCGCCACCCCTGCCGTCTGCGAAATCATCGTCGCGTTGCGCAAGGACGAACTCGCCGGTTTTCGCACGCAGGTCGAAAAGCAGTATCCGGAAGTCTTGAGCAAACGCCTGCAGATGGTCGAGGGAGGCGAGCATCGTCAGGACTCTGTGGCCAGCGCTTTAGCCTGCACCGCGGCCGATCCGGAGGACATCGTGCTGGTGCATGATGCCGTTCGACCATTTGTTACACCCGAAATTATTGGACATGTGATCGATGCGGCGCATCAATACGGAGCCGCAATCGCGGGCTTGCCGGCCGTGGACACGGTGAAGCAAGTGGAACGAACCGCGGATGGCGCGCTGATCAAAGCCACCATCCCGCGCGCCAGCATCGTGATGGCGCAAACTCCGCAGGGCTTTCGCTACGCCATCCTTAAAAAGGCTTTTGACGACGCCGTTGCCGACGGCTTTCTCGGCACCGACGAAGCTTCGCTAGTCGAACGCGCAGGCCTTCCGGTCGTGGTCGTCATGGGTTCGCCGCGCAATATCAAGATCACGACGCCAGCCGACATGGAACTGGCAGAGTTCTATTTGAGACACGAGGGAATTTTGTAATTTTGTAATCGGGTAATTTGGTAATTTAAAAACCAGTTACAAAATTACCCGATTACAAAATTACCAATTCTTCTCCGGAAACACACTTGAAACCTGAAACGCTGAAACCCGCAATGCGCATCGGCTACGGCTGGGACTCGCACGAGTTCAAGCCCGGCATTCCGCTCAAGATCGGCGGCGTGACTCTACCGCACGATAAAGGTCTCGGAGGCCATTCCGATGGCGACGTCCTGCTGCATGCGATTACCGACGCGCTGCTGGGCGCCGTCGCGGGTCCCGATATTGGATCGCTGTTTCCACCCTCTGATCCACAGTGGAAAAATGCCGATTCCGCCGTATTTCTGCGCGAGGCCTTGCAGCGCGTCAAAAGCGCGGGCTACCGACTGGTGAATCTGGATTCCACTCTGATACTTGCCGCTCCAAAAATCGGACCGCATGCGGAAGCGATCCGCAAACACGTCGCCGGGTTGTGCGGAATTCCTGGGGACTGTGTAGGGATCAAAGCCAAAACGCCCGAAGGCATGGGCACGGACAACGCGGCAATAGCGCATGTTGCGGTCTTGCTGAAGGCTGCTAACTAACCTGATTTTCATGTTGCTCAGGCTCCGCCGACTCCGCCCGCTTCACCCTCGCCGCCTCAACGAACGCGCGGAAAATTGCCTGTGCGGATTCGGCCACCTCCGGCCCATTGTTCACGCTCCGCTCCGGATGCCACTGCACCGCCAGCACAAAGTGTCCGGGAGCGGTTCCCTCCAGAGCTTCGATGATCCCATCTTCGGTGGAACGCGCCACCACTCGCAAGCCGTCGCCGACCGCATCCGCACTTTGATGATGAGAAGAATTCACGGCCACCGTCCGGCCCGCTCCCACGATCTTGGCCAGTTTCGATTCGGGCTCGATTTTTACGGTGTGTGCTTTCGCTACCGCCCGCCCGGGGCTGTGGTTGATGGCCGACTCGATGTGCTGGACCAGCGACCCCGCCCGGTACACATTCAACGATTGCAATCCGTAGCAGATTCCGAGAATGGGTTTGCGCTTCTTGAAGGCATCTTGCAACAGCAACTCATCCACCACATCGCGTTTGAGGTCGGCGGCGGCCGTTTTCTCATGGCGATGAGCACTGTATTTTTTCGGATCGACATCCGCGCGGCTGCCTGGGAGCAGAACGGCGTCGCAGCGGTCGATCTGCTTCATTACCTGAACCGGGGGCTGGTCCAGTTCGATGGGCACGGGCTCGCCTCCGGCGCCGCGCACAGCTTCTTCGTACTGCGGCAGCGCGCTCCTGGCATAGTCGCGATCTTCATCGCGGTCACCGGAATGCGGCACGGGAATGGCGATACGCGGCGCGGTCGTCTTCAACTCACTCATGTTTGACTTACCCGCTCGATCCCCGCCAGCGTCTTCCTCTGCCGGTAGTTCCGAATTTCCATCCCCAGCGACAGCGCGAGCACGATCGCGCCCGCGGTGATCGCGAACGGAAACGCGATGTGCCGATAGGCGAACGTCAGGTTGGGCGCGACGTGCTTGACCTGCGAGTACACCACGGTTCCCATAATACTCAGCAACAACGCTACCGCGAACGACAGCAGGGTAAACAGAAACGTCATCGCGAATACGCGTGCCGGAATCAGGATCCAGCGGAGGCCGCCGGATTTCGTTTTTGCCATGGTCTTAGGCTATACCATCGTTGGCTACACCATTATTCTGGACCCTCGACCGCCTATGCTTCCAGCCCCATACGCTACAATACCGTCATGTCGCAAACCGCGTCCGCGATCGTCCGCAGTCCGGCGGAGATCGTGCAAAACAGCCCGGTTTCACAGGCTCCAAACGGCATCTGCTATGCCCGCTCGGGCGAGATTACTATAGCCGACAACGATCTGGAACGCATGATTGCGGTGGTGCCGGTGCCGGTGGCGGCCGCGCTTACCCGCAAGGCTTACTACTTCGTGCCCCTCACAGTGACCCAGGGCAATGAGACGGTGATTGCCGACCGCTACGACGTTGCGCTCAGTGACAACGCGGTTTGCCACCGCAACCTGGATCTCGGCGACGCGCAGTGTGTCTTCATCTCGACCCGCTTGATGGACGACAAATTTTCGGTGGCGTTCGAGTTCTACATCAACGTCGGGCATGCGCTGGTCGAACGCGCGGGCGTGTCGCAGAATTTCGCCGACCTGGCCTGGCAGCAAGTGGAGTCCGGCGTGCGCGGCGAAACCTCGCTGGACGCCTGGGAGGCGCGCAAGTTCGCCACGGCTCACGGTTCGGACGCGGAGAAATTCAAGAACGAGTATCTTGCGGCCAGCTTCGCGGATGCGATTTCCATCTACCTGCTCTCGCTCTACCTCGACGTCGATTACCACGATCTGCGCGAGCGCGACTATCCGCTGCTGGCGCCGGCCCCGATGGCCGAACGGCTCCGCAAGATTGCCGAGATCTTTCCTCCGAATCCGGGATTTGAGTTCAATATTTACTATCGGCGGCGCGCGTAGAGCGATTCTTCTATAGTGGGTGAGAAATCGTCATTACATCCACCACCCCGGCTAGTTGGAGCGGACTCGCAGCCGGAATATCCATCGACCATAGAGCTTCGTAACGTAGGGGATATCCCTGCCTCATCACTTGCTCGAGAGCACGAATTGATTTCCGTCGGCGTCCTTGAAAATAGAGGTCGTTCCCCACGGCTCCTTTTTCGGCTCGACGGCAAACTCCACTCCTTTGGATTTCAGTGTCTTGGCGGTGGCAAACACGTCATCCGTCCAAAACGTAACCGCCTGAAATCCGCCGATGCGGTTTTCATGCCCTTCGGGCGTAAATAGGACCAACTGCGATTCGGCGCCGGGGATGCCCAGTTCAATCCAACGCTGCGCTCCGAATGGCTGGTCGGTCATTACCCGGAAGCCGAGTTTTTCCGTGTAGAACTTCAAGGCGCGATCCTGATCGCTGGTGGGAACGCAGGCGAACTTGATGCCACGAATCATTTTCAGTCTCCTTGGAAAGTAGAGAAGCCGGTCGTAATGAGAAAACGACAACAGAAAACGAGCATAGAAAAGCGCGCGTGAGGATGCAATCGCCTATTTAATGCTATATTTACAGTCGGTATAGCATGATTTCGCTCGATGATTACGAATTACGATAGATGATTACGATAGATGACTACGTGATCGATGTCCTGATGCGCGACCTGGTCGGTCATGACCGGCGTATCGTGAGCTTTCTCGTCTATCTGTGGTTCGCCGGTGAACAGCGAAAAGGAAGTGTGATTGAGGCCAGCTACCGCCAGATTGCCGAGTGCATTGGAGTATCAAAAAGTTCGGCGCAGGCTGCTGTCGCCTGGCTCATCAAAAGAAAGTTGCTGGCCGCGACCAAGAAAACCGTGACTGCCACACCGCGCTACAAAGTGCTGAGTCCCTGGCGGGACCATGAAAGCCGCACCCGAGGCCGCGCCTAGCGCAAGAAGAACGGGGCAGCGGTTCCGTCCACGGTTGCGGTACATGATTTCGCACCTCCGTGCACTTGGCGGCCTTAAAGGGTTAGTCTTATCCTGAAATTGGAGTGAAAGGGTTGGCTTCCGTTTGCCCGTGATTTCGTTTCGTCTCTACGTATTTGCGCTGAGCACGATCGGCTTGGCCCTCGTGGGCTATTCTCTGCTGCGCCGCAAACCGAAGACCGCGGACGACATTGAGCGGGAACGGCGCACCTGGCTGAATACCGTCGGGCGCATCACCGACGGCACGGTGATTGATGTTCAGGAGATCACGACTGCCCTGAACCGCCCCGCCACCATGCTGATTTATCAGTATGACGTGGCCGGCGTTTCCTATGAGGCCTCCCAGGACGTCACCTATCTTCGGCAATGGATCAATCTGCAATCCTGCCGGCTCGGGCTGCACACCTCGGTGAAGTACGACGCTCGCAATCCCGGAAATTCCATGGTGATTGCCGAAGGCTGGATGGGGCTGAGACAGTAACTACAGGTCAGAGGTTAGAGGTCAGATTGCAGAGGTTAAATCTGTTCAGTTCGGCACTCTGACCTTTGACCTCTGACCTCTGACTCCTGACCTCACCTGGCTCGATCAGATTTTCCCTACCGCGGCCAAAACCATATACACAATTTGCGCGGTGGCCAGCCCGATCCAGATGCGCTGGCGAATGCGCGAACGGCGTATGTCGCGCAGCAGGTCGGCAGCGGTGGGTTCGACGACCAGAGGTCGCAGAGCTTCCGCCGGCGCCGCCAGTGCTTGCAGATTAACCGGCCTGGCGGCATCGGCCGGCTTCGGCTTGTCCGGATAAAACACCTTCGGCGTGTCCACGACTTCCGACCACAACGGCAGCAGGATCCACGACTTCGGAATGATATCCAGAATCGGCTTGGCGGTCAGGTTGAGCGCGGGCTGCGTTTCGGGCGCGACGCGATCGGCCAGATTCCGCAGAAGCGAGCCCCACCAGAAGTGGCCAAGCTGATCGGTGAGGAGTTCACCGACATCCACGGGCCGCGATTCAAGTTCAAGCGGCGGCAGCGTTTCCGGAGAGAGCACGTCCCCGATATTGGTAAACACGGTGCGAAACCAGGGAAGGCGCAGACGGTCCCCCAGCGCTAGGCCGACATTCACCGGCCGCGAAGTAAGTTGCAGCGGCGGCAATTTCTCGGGCGCGAGGGTATCGCGCAGATTGCCGACCAGCGACCTCCATAGCGGTTGCGTCAGGCTTGCCGGAGGCAGCAAATCCAGCAGAATCTCGTGTGGTGCCGCCACGGACTGCCGGTCGGGATACCAGGCTTCGGCGGCATTTGAGCGATAAGACATAACAATTCAGGCGACTCAAGGCGCAGCGATGCATTCAGCTGGAAGCCCGCACTACCGATGTTAGATGCCGCAGCCAGCTTCTGTCACGCTTATTTACGCAGCTTTAACCGCTGCGGAGACCCGACTCTCGATGCTTAGCCCCAAAGGAGGCTTTTGATTTCCGTAAGAACGGCGCAAGCTCCATTCCTACCGCGCTGCTTTTCCCGATGTGAAATCTTCCATTACCGCCGTAATTAACGCCCAATAACCAAGCGGGCTTACCATCGCACTAGCGTCAGTGCACAGTGGGAAAGGACTGTATGGGGGAGAAACCCGCCCCGCAAGCAGCTTCGAACGAACTGCCGCAGAGAGCAGCGCTGCGGGACGCTCCTGAACGCGGCGCGCCGCCGACCCCTACCCGCACGTCCGATCCCGTTTCCGGCGCGGCCCCGGACACGACGCCCACCAACGGCAATGCCGCCGAAGTCCGGCTCACAGCGGAGAAAGCCTACTTCGAACAGATCATCGAAAATGCGCCGGAGGCGATCAGTATTGTCGACGCAAAACTTCGAATTCTGCGCATCAACGGAGAGTTCACGCGCCTGTTCGGTTTTACCACGGCCGAAGCGGCGGAAAAACGGCTCGACGAACTAATCGTGCCGCCCGATCGCTATGCGGAGACCGCCTGGATCACCGAGTGTATCAAGACGCAGAGCAAGCTTTCGCTGGAGACTCGCCGCCAGCGAAAGGATGGCACGCTGGTCGAGGTGCTGCTCTCAACCTCGCCCGTGACCCTCAATGGCAGAAGGGTTGGAGCGTACGCCTCTTTTCGCGACCTCACCGAGCAGAAGCGCGCCGAGGAACTGAACGCGGCCTTGTATGCGATCGCGGCGCGGAGCCAGTCGCCCGAAGATCTGCAGCAGTTTTACGCCGCCATTCATAATATTGTGGGCCACTTGATGAATGCGCGCAACTTCTACATCGCCCTCTACGATGCGCAATCGCAGTTATTGAGCTTTCCCTACTTCGTCGACGAACAGGACTCTACCCCCATTCCAAAGCCCCTGGGCCGCGGTCTGACGGAGTATGTCCTGCGATCGGGAGAGCCCCTGCTGGCGACACCAGATGTTTTTGAGGAACTTGTGCGACGCGGTGAAGTGGAATTGATTGGCGCTCCGTCCGTGGACTGGCTGGGTGTTCCACTGAAAAGCAGCACGACGTGTATCGGCGTCCTGGTCGTCCAGAGCTACAGCGAGAACGCCCGTTTCGGAGAGCGGGACCGAGAAATTCTGAAATTTGTTTCGCAGCAGTTGGCCGCCGCCATCGAGCATAAGCGGTATGAAGAAGCGCTACGCCGCTCCGAAGCCCGCTCCCGCTCGCTGATTTTGAGCGCAGCCTTCGGCATTTGCCGGTGCACGCTCGGCGGAAGATTCCTGGATGTGAATCCGGCGCTGATCACCATGCTGGGATATGGATCGGTCGAAGAGCTTCTCAAGCTGAACGCGCGACGGGATGTCTTCGTCAATCCCGACGAGTTAGACCGGCTGGCCGAGCATTATCGCCGCACCGGAAGTCTGAATGGCGTGGAAGTGCAGTGGAAACGCAAGGAAGGCCGCGTCATCATCGTGCGGCTCAGCGGCTGCGCCGCCAGCACCAGCGATGAACCCGAAGAAGTATTGGAGCTGATCGCCGAAGATATTACCGACCGGCGTCAGCTGGAAGAGCAGCTTCGCCAGGCGCAGAAGATGGATGCCGTCGGCCGCCTGGCTGGCGGCGTCGCCCACGACTTCAACAACCTGCTAATGGTGATCAACGGATACACCGAGGTATTACTGGAGCAGTTGGACGCGGGTGGCGCTATGCACCACAAAGTCGAATCCATCAAGCAGGCAGCTGACCGCGCCGCTACTCTCACCCGGCAATTGCTGGCATTCAGCCGAAAACAACTCCTCGAACTCAAGGTGATCGATGTGAACAGTGTGATCGGCGACATGGAGCGGCTGCTGCGGCCCCTGATCGGCGAGAACATCGAACTGGTCACGCGGCTCTCGCCGGATGCCGGACACACGCGCGCCGACGCCGGCCAGTTCGAGCAGGTCATCATGAATCTGGTGGTCAACGCTAAAGACGCCATGCCCGCAGGCGGCAAGCTCACCGTGCAGAGTTCCGACGTTACCGTGCGCCAGAACTTAAGTGAACACCATTTTATCCAGCCCGGACGCTATGCCGTGATTTCAGTTTCCGACACGGGCCACGGGATGGACAAGGAAACCCAGTCCCAGATCTTCGAACCGTTCTTTACGACGAAGGAAAAGGGAAAAGGCACCGGTCTCGGCCTCTCCACCGTGTACGGCATCGTCAAGCAGAGCAATGGATATGTGTTTGCCCAAAGCGAACCCGGAGCGGGCACAACGTTCTACGTTTACTTGCCGCGCGTGGAGGAGTCCGCCGAAGAGCAGAGCCCCGTCAAGTCCCAGCAAAACGAAGCGGGCGGGTGCGAAACCGTCCTGCTGGTGGAGGATGAGGAATCTGTGAGGGAACTGGTGCGTCTAACCCTCACCGCCCGCGGCTACAAGGTCCTCGAAGCCGAAAATGGCGAGTGCGGTCTCCAAATCGCGGAGGATTTCAAACAACCTATCGATATCCTCATCACCGATGTGGTGATGCCCGGCATCGGGGGCCGCGAACTGGCCAAGAAGCTGTTAGCGCTGCGGCCCGCAATCAGCGTGCTCTATCTCTCGGGCTACACAGAAGATGCCGTCATCGCGGGCGCGCCCAGTCCAGCGATCGCGTTCCTTCAGAAGCCCTTTACGCTTCAGAATCTTGCCAAGAAAGTCCGCGAAGTCCTGCGCGCGCGCGCCGCCACTCCCGCCCCAAAGTCAATCGCGAAATCGGCCTCAAACTGAGTCTGAAGTAGAAACGCTGCATACAGGAGACGCGGCAAGCCGCGTCTCTACAGGGAAGACTGGACCGCTCTTGAAACTTTTTCTCCGTCTCGGCGTCCTATACTGAAGTTAAGCACGGATGAGCGGTTTTCGGCCTCGGACACATCCAAAGGCCGCCTGCCGAGCGTACTTCATAGGGATAAGCGATGATTGGGATGAGCAGTGATCGGGGTGAGCAATGCTGATTGGGAAACCGGGTGCGATTCCGTCGAGTGAAATTACTCCCAAAGCAACTTATCTGAACCGTCGCAATTTTCTCGCCGGCGCGGCGATCGCCGGTGCGGCCGCTGTGGCCGGCGTCTCCTTCCGCGACCTGGCGGATCTTGCCGATCCGTCGCTCATTGCCCAAGCCAACGCCAAGATTGACGGCCTTCAGAAAAGCCCTTCCAGCACGACGGAAAAAGAAACGCCGTACAAAGACGTGACCAACTACAACAATTTTTATGAATTCTCCACCGACAAATACGAGCCTGCCGATCTGGCGAAGAATTTCAAGACGCGTCCCTGGACGGTGACCATCGACGGACTGGTAAAGAAAAAGCAGGTGCTCGACGTGGACACGATCATGAAAATAGCGGCGCCGGAAGAGCGCATCTACCGCCATCGTTGCGTGGAAGGCTGGTCGATCGTCGTGCCCTGGGTTGGATTTTCCCTGAGCGAACTGATCAAGCGCGCCGACCCGCTGCCCAAAGCAAAATTCGTAGAGTTCACCACTTTGTACGATCCCAAACAAATGCCTGGGCAGCGCACCAGCGTATTGCAGTGGCCTTACGTCGAGGGTCTGCGCATGGACGAGGCCATGCACCCTTTAGCCCTGCTCGGTTTCGGTATGTATGGAGAGGTGCTGCCGAATCAAGATGGCGCCCCGCTTCGCATCGTGATTCCATGGAAGTACGGATTCAAAAGCGCCAAGTCGATCGTCCGCATCCGCTTCACCGACGGCCAGCCCCTGAACACCTGGCAAGAGGCCTCGCCCCGCGAATACGGCTTCTATTCGAACGTGAATCCCAACGTAGACCATCCGCGCTGGAGCCAAGCCAAAGAACGGCGATTGGGAGAATTCCTCAAGCGGCCGACCCTGATGTTCAATGGTTACGATCAGGTAGCGAGCCTGTATTCGGGCATGGATCTGAAAAAGAACTTCTGAAAATTTTGTGGTTTGGCAATCGGGGAATTTTGTAATTTAAAGGCTTGAGTCTCTGGCCGGGAAACAGACATTGAGTTCCAGAGATTTCAAATTGCAAAACTACCCGATTACAAAATTACGAAATGAAACTTCGTTTCACAAAGATCGCGATCTTCCTGGCCGCCCTGGTCCCCCTGGCACGCCTGCTGTGGAAGGCCTTGCATGACGGCCTGGGCGCGAATCCCATCGAAGTCATCACGCACTCGACGGGCGACTGGACGCTGATCCTTGTTCTCACTACTCTCTCGATTACGCCTCTACGCCGTATCACCCATCAGTACTGGTTGATCGGTGTCCGCCGCATGGTCGGACTGTTTGCGTTCTTTTACGGAACTCTACACTTCTTGACTTATATCTGGCTCGACAAGTTCTTCGACGTCCACGAGATGTTGAAAGATATTGCGAAGCGTCCATTCATTACCGTGGGATTCTCCGCCTTCGTTCTGATGATTCCGCTGGCCCTGACCTCGACGGCATGGTCGATCCGCCGCCTGGGCGGCAAGAACTGGCAGCGCTTGCATCGCCTGATCTATCTAACCGGGATCTTGGGTGTAATTCACTACACCTGGCTGGTCAAGGCCGATCGCCGCAAGCCGATCGAGTACGGCATCGTGCTCAGCATCTTGCTGTTGTACCGCGTAGGAGTGTGGTTGTCCGAAAAGCGCAAGCGGACCGCCATTCGAGCCCCGGCCGGGAGTTGGGGATAGGTCACCAGGGCTTGGAGGGCGGCATGAGAAGCTCCTGTGACAATTTTTTACACCGAAACCTTCGTCTACAGTCGGGGTTAGCGCATCTTAAGAGCTATTAAAGACAGGAGTGTCTTATGAATCCCCTTGCTTCCACTAAGTGTGCCAGACGCGTGCTTATGGCTCTGGCGGCGATATCGGGCATCTTTTTGGCGGCCGGCTGCAGCAGCAGCAGCACGGCTACGCCTAATAACAGTGGTTTCACCAACAGCAATCTAAGTGGCACCTACGTTGTCGCCATATCGGGCCTGGACGTAACCGCGACCACGGAGTCATTTTTTGCAATCGTGGGGACGATATCGGCCGATGGCAAAGGTAACATTAAGGGCGGCACCGTGGACATTAACGACCCCAATCTCGGTGGCACAGGATTATTCCTCGCACAATCCGTCAGCCCGAGCACCTACAGCGTCGACTCAGACGGCCGTGGAACCGCAACGCTGGTGACTCCTGCGAAAACGTTTGGTTTTTACTTTGTTCTGACCTCGACTGGCCATGGGCTGATCACCCGTTTCGACAACAACGGGAGCGGCAGCGGTACCCTGGACTTGCAGGGCAGCGCCTCCCAGAGTTCACTCACTTCCCTGGCCTTCTCTCTTTCCGGCGGTGTTAACTCGACCGGAGATGCTGTTGGTACAGTGGGAGCGTTCACTCTGAATTCCTCCGGTACCATCACTCCTTCCGGCATTCAGGATGTCAATGAGAACGGCAGTTCCATCGGCGGACTTAGCGGCCTTACCCTCACTGGGTCTTTGGTTCTTGGTACAGGCACTTCCGGGACGGCCCTTCTCAACACCGGCTTCGGCTCGCTTGCGTTCGACGTTTGGGCGATCGACTCCACCCACCTGAAGTTGATCGAGACCGACACTTTGGGACTGACCCTCTCCGGCGACGCTTTCACGCAACAGACATCGTTCACGGCCGGTCAATTGGTGTTCACGCTCGGAGGTCTCGACTCTAGCTTTACGAGTCCCGTCGTAGCCGGCGGCTTTGTAACCACGGATGCCCAGGGCAACCTAAGCAACGGCGTCGAGGATTTCAACGACGATGGCAGCATCATCAACACGGTGCAAAACTTCGGCGGGAGCTGCACTACGTTCTCCGCGGGACGTTGCCAACTAACCTTGCCCGCTTTCAGCAACGGCACCGCACAAATGTTCCAGTTTGCGGCTTATCCCTCCAGCGGTGGAGTGCAGTTGCTGGAAATTGACGGTCACGGACTGATGCAGGGTGTCGCCTATTCCCAAACGGCTACCTCATTCGCCGCCTCGGAAGGCTATGGACTAAATCTGTCCGGCGTGAATTCCAACGGCGAGGTGGATGACATCGCCCAGTTCAATGCTGGCGCTCCTGGCACCAGTTCAACCACTACAGCGAACATGACCGGAGTGTTAGACGAAAACGATCTCGGCAGTCCGCAGCCGCCTGTGAACTTGTCCGGGATTTACGTTCCGGACTCTCCGGCAACCGGTCGCGGTTCGATCACCGTTCCCAACATCAATACGTTGAACGGCGCGTTAGACCTGGAGTACTACGTTGTCGATGGCTCAACCATTGTATTCATCGAGGGCGACAGTGGACAGGTTGCACTGGGGACATTCCAGCTTCAGGGCTCGCCAGGCTCAGCCGGAGCGGCGCAATCGCGTATCTCCGTCATGCGTTCGATCGTTCGGCCTCACGCAGCCCTGAAGAACAAATAAAACCGGCCGGATCGGGGGGAAAAAAAGGGGCGCGGCTTCCAAGCCGCGCCCTTTCTACACGCATCCAGCAATATTACTTGATCGCTTCCGCGGCGATCCTCTCCGTAACGAATGCCTCGATCACGTCGCCAGCTTTAATATCGCCGTAGTTCGCAATGGAGATGCCGCACTCCATACCGCTGGTCACCTGGGACGCGTCGTCTTTGAAACGCCGCAGCGATGCTACTTTTCCCTTGAAGACCACTACATTATCGCGCAGCAACCGCACCTCGGAGTCGCGCTTGATCAGCCCATCGGTCACGCGGCAACCGGCAATCGTACCGACCTTGGGAATACGGAATGTCTCCAGAACATCGGCTCGTCCCTGGTAAGTTTCTTTGATCGTCGGTTCGAGCAGGCCGGTCATGGCGCGCTTGATCTCGTCCTGCAGTTCGTAAATGATCGAGTGCAGGCGTATGTCGACTTTTTCCTGATCGGCGAGCTCTTGCGCCTTGCGCTCCGGACGCACGTTGAAACCAATGATGATGGCGTTCGACGCGGAGGCGAGAAGCACATCCGTCTCCGTGATCGCGCCAATGCCCGACCGCAACAACTTCAACCGCACTTTGTCGTTCGACAGCCGGCCCAGCAAATCGCCCAGTACTTCGACCGACCCTTGCACGTCGGCTTTCAGGATGATGTTCAGTTCCTTCATGCCCGCCGTCTTCAGTTGTTCAGCCAGGCCTTCCAGCGAAACTCGCGAACTCTTGGCGAGCGTGGCTTCGCGCGCTTTCTGCTCGCGGTATTCCGAAATGTCGCGCGCCTTCTCGCGGTCGGTGACCACCACGAACTGATCGCCCGCCTGCGGCAGCCCTTCTAATCCGATGATTTCCACCGGCGTCGAGGGCGGCGCTTCCTTCAGCGGCTTCCCGCGATCGTCGAACATCGCTCTGACTTTTCCGTAGACGTTGCCGACCACGAAGTTATCTCCGGCGTGGAGTGTGCCGTTCTGCACTAGGATCGTTCCCACCGGCCCGCGTCCCCGATCCAGTTTCGCTTCGAGCACTAACCCGCTCGCCGCGCGTCCCGCAGTCGCTTTCAATTCCTGCAGGTCCGCTGTCAGCAAAATCATCTCCATCAGCAGATTCAAATTCGTCTTTTGTTTAGCGGAAACATCGACAAACACCGTCTTGCCGCCCCACTCTTCCGGCACCAGCCCGCGGTCCGCCAGTTGCTTTTTGACCCGCTCCGGCAGCGCGCCCGGCTTATCGATTTTGTTGACCGCAACAATGATGGGAACTTCAGCCGCGTGCGCGTGGTCGATCGCTTCGACCGTCTGCGGCATAACCCCGTCATCGGCCGCGGTGACCAGCACCACGATGTCGGTCGCCTTCGCCCCGCGCGAACGCATACGGGTGAAAGCTTCGTGACCCGGCGTATCCAAAAACACAATCTCGCGGCCGTAAGCCGGGGACGCCTTGTCGGTTATCGAAACCTTGTAGGCGCCGATATGCTGCGTAATGCCGCCCGCCTCGCCTCCGGCCACGTTGGTCGAGCGGATCGAATCCAGCAGAGTCGTCTTGCCATGATCCACGTGCCCCATGATCGTGACCACCGGCGGACGCGGTAGGGCTTCTGCGCCTTCCTCGCTGCTTTCAGTGGCTTCGGTCGTATCCTTCGCAGCTTGTTCTTCGAACGTAATGACTTCGGTATCGGCCCCGAAGAAGCGCGCCATTTCGCTCGCAAGTTCGGCGTCGAGCGTTTGATTAATGGTGGCGAACACGCCCCGCACCACCAGCCGCGCAATCACATCCTTGGCGCGAATGCCCAGCTTTTCGGCCAGGTCTTTTACTGAAATACCTTCCGTGATCGTTATGTTCCGCGTGATCGGCGCGGGCTCGTTGCTGATGGTCATGCGGGGAGGAGGAGTGTAGCCCTTCATCGGGCCTTCCTTCACCCCTCGCGGCACGTACCTCTGCCCGGGCCGGCGCGATGGAGCTCCCGGACGCGCTCCCGGACGCACAGGACCTGGCGGCGCCATCCCCGCTCCTGGACCCACACCGAGCGGACGCGATCCCGCGGGCGCCACCCGCGTCGGATGCATCGGCCGCCGTTCTCCCGGACGAAGCGGCGGACGCGGCGCTCCCGGCGCTTGTGGCCGCGCCGTGCGCTGAAAAATTGGTTGTCCCGGCACCGGACGCCCTGGCGTCGAGCGCGGAGGCGCTCCCGCCGCAGCTTCTTCCGACGCGCGCAAAGGCGCTTTGTATACCGGGCGCGGGCCGGTCTGCGGCATGATCATCCGCGGCGGCGGCGCAAGCGGAGCGGCTGGCCTCGCAGGTACAGCACTTTGCATCTGCACAACACTAGACGGAGGCTGCGCAGATGGTGGAGCGCTTCCGCCTTGCGCTGCAGGACCCGCAGTCGTGCCTCGAGGCGGAACGGCAATAGCAGGCGGTGCGGTGCCAGCCGAGGCTCCCGACGTTGTTGCGGCGGGCGGCGGCACGTGAGCTTTGGGTGGAATCACCACCACCGACGGTGGGCGGTAAGTGGCAGCTACCGAACCAGGCGTCACCATTCTCGGTGCCGGCGGCGCAGGCGCTTCGCTCACGGACGTGGCCGGTTTTGCCTTCGTCGGCGCTACTGGCGCTGGAGCTTCTGTCCCTGCTTCCACTGCCGGCATCGCAGGCCTGGCCGCAGAGCGCGCCGCTGGGGGCTCAACCGCTCCCTTTTGCTGGGTGATGGCGCGCAGCACATCCCCAGGTCTCGAAATACGCGAGAGGTCGATCTTGGTTTTGATCTCTTCTTCGCCGTGAGCAGCGCGCGAAGAAGGCTTCGCCGAACCGGGCGTCGCATCGGAGCGGCCGCGAAGATGCCGCCGCACCAGTTCCGCTTCGTGGTCCTCTAGAGAACTGGAGTGCGTTTTTTTCTCCGTGACGCCCACCGTGGTCAGCGCGTCAAGAATTTCCTTGCTCTTGACTTCCAACTCACGGGCCAGATCGTTGATTCGAATCTTACTCATCCGCTCTTGTTTCCTCTTCTGTCCCGCTAACCTCGCGTATCTAAGCTCGCATATCTAACCTCGTCAAATCTCTGTCCTCGCTAGTCGAGAGCCGGGCGTCCCCGCCCGGCCGCCGCATAACAACATTCGGCCAAGATATTGCTTCAGTTCTGTTTGTCTTCCGGGGCTTCTTCAGTCGCGGCTTTTTCGATCGCGACTTCTTCAGCAGTAGATCCGGCGCTTTCTTCTGCTGGCGCCGTCTCGGCAGGTTTCGCTTCCGCGGCCAACCTCGCTGCCTCTATGTCGCCGTCTGCCGGTAATTCGGGTTCGCCGGTGCTTTCCGATTCCGCGGCCAGTGCATCCGCTTCAACCGAACCTTCCGTCAGCAATTCCTCGCTGACTGGCGCTTCGGTGGCCGCTTCTCCGGTATTTTCCGGTTCCGCAGCGGCTACGGCCTCGCCGCCATCCAGACTGGCAAAGTAATTATTGACCGCAATACTGATTTTTTCCACCGTTTTCGGGCCAATGCCTTCAATCGCTTCCAGTTGCTCCGGCGTCATATCGGCCAGCGATTCCACCGTATTCACGCCCGCCGCCTTCAGTTTCTCGACCAGTCCTTCGCCGAGTCCTGTAACAAGTTCGAGCGGAGTTACCGTCTGCGTGACCAGCGCCGACATCTGCTGTTCCACTTCCTGCCGCTTCTCTTCTTCACTCTTGATGTCGATTTTCCAGCCTAGCAGCTTCGCCGCCAGCCGCACGTTCTGTCCCTTTTTCCCGATCGCCAGCGACAGTTGCGTATCGTCCACCACGACTTCCAGATGCTTGTCCGCGGCATCCACAATCGTCACCCGGCTTACTTTCGCCGGCTGCAGCGCCTTTTCCGCGAACGTGACCGCATCTTCGTGATACTCGATAATGTCGATCTTTTCTCCGCGCAGTTCGCGAATGATCGACTGCACCCGCATCCCCTTCATGCCCACGCAGGCGCCGACCGCATCCACGTCCTTGTCTTTGGACATCACCGCGATCTTAGTGCGCTCGCCCGCTTCCCGCGCAATCGCCCGGATCACCACCGTGCCGTCATAAATTTCCGGCACTTCCGTCTGAAACAGATGCTGGACCAATTCCGGCGCCGACCGCGAAGCGATCACGCCCGGACCCTTCGTCGCCTTTTCTACACGCACGATCACGACCCGAATCCGCTCACCCACCGCGAACGATTCCAGCCGCGACTGTTCCTTACGCCCCATGCGCGCTTCGGCCTTGCCGATATCGAGAATTACATCCGGACCCTCGAGCCGCTTCACGGTCGCATTCACGATCTCGTTCACATGCCCGATGTACTCGTTGTAAATCGTGTCGCGTTCCGCCTCGCGCACCTTCTGAAAGATGACTTGCTTCGCCAGTTGCGCCGCGATCCGCCCCAGAATTCCTTCCGTCACTTTCGGGATCAGCAGTTCGCCGCCCGCTTCCGCGCTTGGATCGAGCTTCCGCGCCTGCTCCACCGTCACCTGCAGATTCGGATCTTCCACCTGCTCGGGATTTTCGACAATCGACTTCACCGCATAGGCATTGATCTTGCCGCTGTCTTTGTCGAGCACGGCGCGCAGGTTCTCCTGCGTCTTGTAGTATTTGCGCGTCGCTACAACAATGGCGTCCTCGACCGCGCTCACCACAATCTGCGGATCAATGCCCTTTTCCCGGCTGACCCCTTCGATGATGTTGTAAAGCTCACTAGCCATAAATTCTCAGGTCTTAGGTGTCAGGTCTCAGGCCTTAGGATTTTGGTTTTTCCTAAGACCTGAGACCTGACACCTAAGACCTTTCTCCTAAATTTCTGGTACCAAATTCGCCTTCTCTACGTTCCCTAACTCAATCTCAACTCTCGTTGCCGCGCCCTCTTTCGGACGCATCTTCTTCTTGCGCGCTGCGACTAAATCCAACAACAGCTTTCCGCTCTGGAAGCTTTCCAGCTTCCCTTCAAAATGCCGGTTGTTATTCACCGGCTCTCTTGTCGTCAGCTTCACGCGCTGTCCGCGGAAGCGCTCAAAATCCGCCGCCTTCGTCAGCTTGCGATCCAGTCCCGGAGAAGAAACCTCCAGCACATACGATCCACCCGGCACCGCATCCTCAACGTCGACAATCGTCCCGAACTCGCGGCTGAATTTGGAGCAATCCTCATGCGTAACACCATCCGGACGATCAGGCACAGGTGCCGCTCCCGGCCGGTCGTTGAACGGACGATCAATAAACACGCGCAGCATGCGGTGCTTACCCGCCCCGCACACTTCCACTTCGACTACTTCCAGCCCGCTCGAGCCTGCCACCCGCTCGGCAATCTCCCGGATCCGATCCAGATCAAGAGCCATGTTTTCAGCAATTTGCATCCGAATCGCCGCGCCACACCATTTCCATTTATCGACCCAACTAAAAAGTGGGCTTTCGCCCACTGGTGTGCTTCGACAATCCTGACACTACGACACAACAGTTTTCGCTACTAACTATACGCCGCCACTATGGAAAACACAAACCAGAGCCCGGGTTGCGGCCGACGCATTCTTTGACTTCGCTCAGAACCCGTCACGCCGAGCGCAGCAGGGCAATATACGCCGGCATGGAAGCGCATCGAGGCGCGCCACCACCGCAGTGCCAGCCATTTGAGAATCTTCAACTCCCCATTGCAAAAGTATCAAAAGTAACCTTGCCGTCATCTCACCCATCCCCCAAACTTCTATCTAATGCCTTTTTCACGCGCCCATCTCGCCATCGCCGTGGGCTCCGCCGGCCTGCTGGTGCTCGTGTTCCTCGGCTATCTTTACTGGCTCAGCAACCAGCCGCCGGTTCTGTCGCGCTCCGAGGAACGCGACACGCTCACTCAGATGCCAGTCAGCATCACCATGAATCCGTTTCGCGATCGCACCATAGAACGCACCGCCAACAGCTTTTTCGCCGCGATGCGCGACGGCAATTGCCGCACACTGCTCGCCCATTGGGAAAAGGACTACCGCAAGAAGCGCGCCGACTTCCTCTGCAACTCCGAAGCCCAGCACCCGCTGATTTCCTGGAACCTGGTGGAATGGGAAGACGCCCCGCCGCTCGTGATTTTGCACTACAAGGGGCGTCGTTATAGCACTCCAAACCAGGACGCAACTTACAAAGATCTTCTCTCAGTGACGGAAGAGAAGAAAGATTCCGGGTGGGTAGTTACTAAGTACGATTCCTTCTACTAATAATGCTGGAGAATCCATAGCGCATTCTCCGTCTTGGTAAGCGCCGTTCCTAACGGCAAGCGAACTAACGACCAACGACTAACTCTTACCCGCCGATATGAACCATCGTCCGCGACGCCGGCACAAATCCCGGCTCTCCAATGTGGTGCCGCGCTTCTTTCTTCTCCACCACTTTCACGATGAACTCGGCGAGTTTGTCGTCGGTCGCGCCCCGGCGCATCAATTCATGCAGGTCGTGATCCCACACGGAAAATAAACATGTGCGCAGCTTGCCGTCCGAGGTAATGCGAATCCGGCTGCAGTGTCCGCAGAAGGGATGCGATACCGGCGCGATGATTCCAATCTCACCCACGCCATCGGAGAAGCGATAGCGCCGAGCCGTTTCGCTGCGCTCATGCGCGATCTCCTCGAGCGGCAGATATTCCGCCATACGCGACAGAATCTCATCGAGCCTGACCACAATTTCCGGAGTCCAGACCCGGTCTTCTTCAAGCGGCATGAATTCGATGAAGCGCACCACAACCCGCTCTTCGCGCGCGAACATCCCAAAGGGAACAATCTGTTCTTCATTAAAGCCGCGCAGCAGCACGCAATTGATTTTCACCGGATCGAGCCCCGCCCGCCGCGATGCGCGCACTCCCGCCAGCACGCTCTCGTATCCATTCGGCACGCGAGTGATGCGAGCGAATAGCTCCGGATCCACCGCATCCATGCTGACCGTAACGCGATCAAGCCCAGCGTCTTTAAGCGGCTGTGCGATCTCGGCCAGCAGATGGCCGTTCGTCGTCAGGGCAATTTCAGGCTTCTTGCCGTCGAGCGTGCGCAGCTTCGCGAGATCATCGACGAACTTCACGATCCCCTTGCGCAGCAGCGGTTCGCCCCCCGTCAGGCGAATCTTCGTGATGCCAAGCGCGACCAGTATCCGCGCCATTCGCAGATAATCATCGAACGGAAGTTCCGCATAAGCCGCACCGTTAGTTCCCGTCCGGCAGTAAACGCACTTGTAGTTGCAGCGATCGGTAATCGAGATCCGCAGGTCGTGGATCGAGCGCCCGAAATTGTCGGTAAGAGGCATTTAGCATTTGGCGTTTAGCAATTAGCATTCGCACAATGGCAAGCCGGTTCGGCTGTATGCTAATTGCTAAATGCTAATTGCTGAACCCAGGGAAACAAGCAGGCGGGGACAATCCCAGCGAGCGTTTCCTTTCCAATCCGGGAGGCGCGAACGTTTCCATCCGCACCCTCGGATCGCGCCGATCAAGCCGGCGCGACCCTCGTCCCCGCTGCCAGATCTCTCAGGTCTCGGGGATCGGAAACTCGGTCATCATTATAGACGCCGAAGCCGAACTCTGCGAATCCCACAACCTGCCAGTGGAGAGCCGAGCGTCCTCCCGGCCCGGACGAGCGAACGCCCGCCCCTCGACAGTGCTGCTAAACTTTCCCCATGAAAGCAGTCGTCATCACTCGTTTCGGCGGTCCCGAAGTTCTCGAATTGCAGCAAGTCCCAGACGCGCATCCCGCACCCGAGCAGGTTCTGGTGAAAGTGGAAGCGGGCGGATTGAATTTCGCGGATCTGATGACCATGCAAGGAGGTTACGCCAACACCCCCAAACCGCCGCTGACCGCCGGCCGCGAATTCGCCGGGCGCGAACTCACGACTAACGGCGCTCCCGGACGCCGCGTCATGGGCTATACGCAATGGAGCGCCTTCGCCGAAAGAACCGTGGCGAATCGCAACCTCGTCTGGCCCGTTCCTGAAAATTGGACTGCCGAGCAGGCTGCCGCTTTCCCGGTAAATTTCTTCACCGCCTACTTCGCCTACTGGAAAGCCGGTTTACTCGACCAGCCCGGCGCCCGCGTCCTGATTCACGCCGTCGCGGGCGGAGTCGGCACCGCCGCCGTGCAAATCGGGAACATTCTCGGCATTGAAATGTACGGCACTTCTTCCTCCGACAACAAGCTGGCCCGGGTGCGCGAGCTCGGCCTGCAACACGGCATCAACTACAAGCAGAGAGACTACGTTGAAGCGATCAAAGACCTGACTGGCGGCGATCTAACGCATGGCGAAGGTGTCGACGCGGTTTTCGAAATGCTTGGCGGCGAGCACGTCGCAAAAAGCGTCAAGTGCCTGCGCGACTTCGGGCGCGTCATCGTCTACGGCGCCGCCACCGGCGAAACTCCCCTACTCGATACTCGGCTTCTCTACGCCAAAGGCGCCAGCGTCCATGGACTCTGGCTTTCGTATCTGAGCGCGAATCGCCCGCTCATGGAATCTGCCTGGAAGCAGCTTTCCGAATGGCTGAAAGCCAGCAAGCTGCATCCCGTCATCGGAAAAGTTTTCTCCTGGGAACAGGCGCGCGAGGCCTACACGCTGATGCAGGAAGGCAAGAACTACGGCAAGATTGTGCTGAGGATTAGTTAGCGCAATCTGCCCACCGTTTTACGCACACTCCATAGAGTTCTCATCTCGACCCTGAGCAACACCGGAGGGGAGGGATATGCAGCTCCTCTCAGACAAAACATCCACACTCTGTTACTCGGCCAGCGCGGGGCCCTGTTGCTAACGCAGCTCGCGCCCATGCGTCCAATACGCATGTTGCTAGGAAGTAAGAAAAAAGATTCCCCAAGAATAAAAAATGAACTTACCCAAGTCGAGCTTCGTATCTTGTGGCGATCCAAGGTGGGGTGAAGAGACAACAGCGATTCACTTAGAGAATTTGCAGGGTGACAGGACTGGCGCACGCATGGTTTGGCGGCCCTGGATGCGCCGGGTCCGGTAAAAAGAACGAGTGTAAGGCCCGCGTCTTTTTGCGTCACCCTGACACGCGTATTGTAGGACTTCGCACAGAAAAGGCAAGCCCTCAGCCGAGCGTCCTCGCACTATAACCAGCCGCCCCCAACGTCCCGGCCGAAAGCCGGGCAGAAAGCGAAGGAGCAAATGAAACTGACGCATGTGGCACCGATTCGCGTGGCGTTGAATCGCATAACCAAGACTGTGGTGCTCGGGCTGGCCGTGCTGCTCGCATCGAGCGCTTTCGCAAGTAACAAGGGCTCGCTGACAGTGCGAGAGTCGGTCGAAGTCAACGGCCAGCAACTCGCTCCCGGTAGCTATCAACTGCGCTGGGACGGCACGGGATCGAACGTCGAAGTAAGCTTTATGCAAGGCAAGAAAGAAGTCGCGAAAACTTCAGCGAAGGTCGTCGCCCTCGACAAAGCTCCCGACTACGACTCGGCGGTTGTTGACCGCGCCAGCGGCAAAGCAGCGGTTTCTGAACTACGCTTCGCCGGCAAGAAGTTCGCCTTAGCGATTGGCGCCACCGAGAAAGCGGACATGAGCGGGAGCTCAACCAAGTAACTTACTAACTTGTGGAAAAGAAAAAGGCAGATAGGGAGCGCTTCGGTGCTCCCTTCTTTTATGTTCCATTGCAGGCGACTTATGGGTTGTCAGCCTTCTCCAGTTCAGCACTAATGTGCACGCTGCTGCCGGCGCTGGCCTTCAGCTTCCGTTCCCAATCCTTGAATCCTGATCTCTTGACGACAACTGTGTGATCTCCCTCCGTGATCCGGACGTCAGAAGGCGTGTTGCCAACAAAACTGCCGTCGACCTCGACATCCGCACCCGGCGGAGTCGAGTCGATTTGCAACTTCGCAGTGGAGGTTGTTGCTGCGGCAGGGGCAGCAACAGGAATTGTAACCGGTGCTGATTCTTCCGGAGCGGGAACACTCGCCGCCCGGATCGACACGCCATGCTCCAACCAATCTCTAGTGATGGCTTCGCACGCCTCTTGTACCGAACCACCGAGTGACAGTGTGGACTTGCTTACGATGGAATCCCCACTCATCCGATTGAAGACGGCTACCTTGTTCTTATGCCGCAGAAGACCTTTCCCGCCTTCGTGATCGAGAAGAACGATGTAGTCGGCCTTCTCCTGCTTGTTATTGACCTTCACTTCCGGACAGCGCTCCCCAAAAGTCTTGATGATCTCGGCGGTTTGTGGTCGAGCACCGCCCGCCATCGCGCCTCCATATGATCCTCCAGAGCCTCCGCTGGAGCCGCCAACGGACCAGGATGCGCTGTCGGTAATAAAGACTCGCGCCGCATCTGCTGGCGTCGTTGCTGTCGGTTTGTCCTGCGTTGCTGCGGGCTGTGCGCTTGATTGCTGCGAAACGTTTGCAGGTTGAGGATTGGCCACCTGACCCGCTAACACATGAGCCAGAAGCAGCGCTACGAGTAATAAAGAATAGCTCTTCCGCATCGAAAGCCTCCGGTCTTGCCATTTCGCGGTCGACAATCCGCCGACAAGCCATTATCTTCCCTGCAGAGACGATGTCAATGCCAATCTAATTAGGCTCAGTACTTAGGCATCTTAGGATCAATCCGCTCCGCCCAAGCTGTAATCCCGCCAGTCAAGTTATGCACTTTGGTAAAGCCGGCTTGCTTCAGGAATGCCACGGCCTTAGCGCTGCGTCCGCCCATCTTACAATGAGCCACGATCTCGCGGCTTGAGTCGAGTTCACTTACGCGCTTGGGCAAGTCACCGAGCGGAATGAGATATCCGTTGAGGTTGCAGATCTGGTATTCGTGGGGCTCGCGCACGTCAAGAATAAAAATGTCGGCTTTGGCGTCGAGCTTCTTCTTTAATTCTTCCACCGAAATCGCCGGCACATCGCTGCTGGCGGTCACCGGCGCTTCCACACCCCGGACACCACAGAACTCTTCGTAGTCAATCAGCTTCGTGATCGTCCGGTGCGTGCCACAGACCGGGCACTCGGGATTCTTGCGCAGCTTCAGTTCGCGGAACTTCATGCCCAGCGCATCGACCAGCAGCAATCGTCCCACCAGCGAATCGCCTTGCCCCAGAATCAGCTTGATGGTCTCGGTCGCCTGAATCACGCCGACGAGGCCGGGCAGAATGCCGAGCACTCCGCCCTCGGCACACGAAGGCACCAGACCCGGCGGTGGCGGCTCGGGATAGAGACAGCGATAGCATGGTCCGTCTTCGGTTGCAAACACGCTCGCCTGCCCCTCGAAACGAAAGATCGAACCGTACACATTGGGCTTGCCGGTGAGCACGCAGGCGTCATTGACCAGGTAGCGCGTGGGGAAATTGTCGGTGCCGTCGGCGACGATGTCGAATTCGCGAAATAATTCCAGCGCGTTGGCACTGGTCAGCTTCGTGTCGAACGTCCGCAAGTTGAGGAAGGGATTGATCGCCTTCAGCTTGTCGGCGGCGGAGTCGAGCTTCTTGCGGCCCACATCGGCTGTGGTGTGGATGATCTGGCGCTGCAGGTTCGTGTAATCCACAACGTCGAAGTCAACAATCCCAAGCGTGCCGACGCCCGCCGCGGTCAGGTAGAGAGCGAGCGGCGAGCCGAGTCCGCCCGCTCCGATGCACAGAACTTTGGCCGCCTTCAGCTTCTGCTGCCCATCCATGCCCACCTCGGGCATGATCAGATGGCGCGAGTAGCGCAGGATCTCGTCGTTGCTTAAAACGGCTTCAGGTTGGCCGGTAGCGGGTTTGACATCGGAAAGCGTGGCCATAGGTTAACTTAGCCGCCGGCAATTGACGGCACAATGGAAATGGTATCACCGTCTTTCAGCGCGGTGGCTTCTTTCTCGAGGTAGCGCATGTCTTCGTCATTGACGTAGACGTTCACGAACGCGCGCAGCTTGCCATCGTCGGTGTAGAGATGGCGCTTCAGATCGGGATGCAGCGAGACCAGGCCAGTCAGGGCCTCTCCCACGGTCTTTCCCGGGACATCGACCGACGCTTGTTTCCCTGAGTATTGGCGAAGTGGAGACGGAATTTGGATCTGGGGCATGTAGATAAAGATGCTATGTACTGGCCAAAGATGCAAGCACGAATGGAGTAGTGGGCTCTTCGGCACCGTTCACAATTCGGGACACTAATGCGGCGGCCCCGTTTTGCCGATCTGACCACCAGGAAGGTGCCGTAGCATGTCTGAAGTGTCTGGCTTGCTGGAATCGAGGCCGGTGAAAGAAAATCTCGCGTCCAAATTTATTTGCGTCAAGTGCGACGAGCATGTGCGCGAAGCACAACTCATTCAATCCTCGCTGCTGCCCACAAATGGCATCTACCACGAGGCCGTCGAGATCGCGTTCCGCTGCGTACCGTTCTCCGAAGTCGGAGGCGACTTTGCCGATATTTTCCGTCTGTCCGACGGTTCAGTTGGCATCTATCTGGGCGACGTCGTTGGGAAGGGCTTGCCGGCGGCCATGTATGGCGCTCTGGTTATGGGGACCCTGCGCGGAATTCACAAGACCGGAACCGATACCGCGCGAGTTCTTGTACTGCTGAACGAGCGCCTGGTACAGCGACCGATCCAGGGACGCTTTTGCTCGACCTTGTACGCCGTGTTCGTCCCCGCCACCCGAGAACTGATCTTCTCCAATGCTGGGATGCCCTTGCCCCTGCTGGCCTCCGGAACCGCGTGCCGCCAACTCGGCGCGGGAGGACTGCCTTCGGGAATGTTCCCCGGTTCCATGTACGAACGGCACATCGTGCAGCTCGCCGCCGGAGATTGCGTTCTGTTCGCGAGCGACGGTCTGTATGAGTTGCGCAACGGGGAGGGAGTCGAGTTCTGCACTACTCAAATGGCCGACGTTTGGTCACAATGCGAAAGCAAATCGGCGGCCGAATCGGTGGACTTCATCTTTGATCGCCAGATGGCCTTTTCCGATGGCATTGCGCCGCACGATGATATTACCGCGGTGGTATTGAAGGTGTTGGCCTAGCTGTCATTCCGCCTTGGTGTCATGATACTTCGGTCTTCTCGTCCACGAATTTCTTATCGGCCTCGTCGCTCCCTGCAAGCTCGAACGAATTCGTAATCGTCGCCTTCCCCTTCTCCACGCTCGTGATCACGTAGGAACAGCCGAACCAGTGGGCTTCGGCAAGGTCGGTGGGCGACCATTGCGCGGGATGGTCGGGATGAGAGTGATAAAAGCCGACGATATCCTCGCCGCGCTCGCGGCCTTCGCGCTGAATGCGGATAAGTTCCCTGGGATCGATGTTATAGCGGTTGTGGGGCGAATCCGCGCGTGTATTGCCGCAACGGGCAACGCGCAAGACGGTCTTCGTTTTTGCGCCGTCGTCGTCAAAGCGCCCGAGCAGCACGCCACAGCACTCGTGGGGATAGGTTTCTTCTCCGTGTTGACGAAGAGAGAGGTAATCGGACTGAAAGAGCTTGAGCATCGATTAAGGTCAGAGGTTAGAGGTCAGATTGCAGAGGTTAAAACCCAAGGACTTTGTCGTCGTGAAGAAGCTTTTAACCTCTGCAATCTGACCACTGACCTCTGACCTTTTCTTACCTCTGAAATTATTTTTCATTCCAGAATCTCTCGCTCAGATATTTCTCACCTGAGTCGCAGAGGATAGTGACGACAGTTGCGGGTTGATTGATTTTCAGACTATCGATGACTTGCAGGCTGCCCACCACGGCCGCGGCAGAGGAGACTCCGACCAGCAGTCCCTGCTCGTGCGCCAGGCGCCGGGCCATGGCGTGCGCGTCTTCGGTCACGATCTCCAGATTCTGGTCGGCGAGCGACGCATCGTAAATGCGCGGCACGATCGCGGAGGGTAAGTGTTTCGCGCCTTCGATGCCGTGGAAAGGAGAATCGGGCTGCAGCGAGATGCAGCGGATGCACGGATTCAACTCTCTCAACCGCCGCGTGGCGCCGACGAAGGTTCCGGTGGTACCGAGCATGGCGACGAAGTGCGTAATGCGTCCCTGGGTTTGTTGCCAGATTTCGTTCGCCGTGGTTTCGTAGTGCGCGCGCCAATTCGCATCGTTCGAATACTGATCGGCATAAAAATAAAGATCGGGATGTCGCTCGGCGTACTGGCGTGCGATCTTAAGGGCTCCGTCGGAGCCTTCGGCGGGATCGGTATAGATGATATTTGCGCCGTATGCCTGAAGAATGCGCTTTCGCTCGGGCGAAACATTCTCCGGCACGCAGAGTGTAACCGGGAATCCAAGCGCGGCGCCAAGCATAGCGTAGGCGATGCCGGTGTTGCCGCTGGTGGAATCGAGCAGAATTTTTCCCGGAGCAAGTTTGCCGGAGCGGAGCGCTTCCGTCACAATGCCGGCGGCGGCGCGATCTTTCACGGATCCGCCGGGGTTGTGCCATTCGGCCTTGCCCAAAAGTGTGACACTGGGAAGATCGCGGGTGAGCACGCCGAGCGACAGCAGGGGCGTGTTGCCGATTTGAGCGAGCACAGCTTCTCCGCGACCAGGCAAGGCCTTCGCCTCAACAGGCCACTGCGATGCCGCAGACTCGGAAACCGATCGTGTCATCTCGATGTGATGCCCTTGTGACTAGAGTAACGTGCCCGCAATCTCAAAAAGGTATATCTATACTAGCGTTACCGTATTCCAACGTCATCAAGATTTAGATTTGCGGTGGATCACTTTGGTTCCATCGAATCCATGGACGCCGCATCTAACCTGATGAAACGAGAATTGAGTTTATCGAATGACAGCGAAAGTCGAACAACGAACCTACGAAGACGCGGTCGCATGGCTGCGCGATCACGGTTTTGACCTGATTGAAGCTCCGGGCGCGCAAACTCGCGTGTTCCTGAAGAAGTACAACTGCTCGGCGGCGATCCAGAAGACGGAAGACGGCGGGGTCAAGATTTTCGCGTATCCGGGATACCTGATCGGCAGCGAAATTTCGAAGCTGGTCAATCGCGGTTACCAACAGTTTCTGAAGACTTCGAAAACCGAAGTGCCGGCTACCGCCGACCATCTGAAAGCGCTGCAGCAGTTCTCCGAAGAATTGAAGGAAGCCCTGGGTCTGCCAAGCCTGTACAACGAATCGCTCGGAACTGTAAGCGATTCCTATCAGTATGATCGCGTCAAAGACCGCGACGAGCCCAAAGTGGAGCGCCCGAAGCGGCCGTGGGAGACGGTAAAGGTGAAAGTAGTGCCAGCCGCGAAGAAGAGCCGGGCTTAGAGCACAGCGGGATCCCAGCCTCGGAGGACGACCGAGCTTAGCCCAGCGCTTCAAGCGCTGGTAAAGTGACAGAAGTGATTCAAGTCCCGGAGGGACGACCCAGTCCTCACGTACACTTCTAGGGGCTGAACAGCGTAAATCCATTCGGCCCGTCTTCTAACCTTTTCTTTCGTTGACAACATCCAGAACGCAATCATGTAAAACTGAAGTCAACGGAGGCTTCATGCGGGAATTGCTTTTGCTAGTGGCGGTCATTGCTACATTCGCCTTCTCTGGTTTGGGGCAGAACGCCGATGCCGCGCGCACGGCAATCAGCAAAGTGCTTGATGAGCAGCAGGCGGCCTGGAACCGCCAAGACCTGGAAACCTTTATGGCGGGATATTGGAATTCTCCCGAGCTGACGTTCTTTTCCGGAGCGCATGAGTCGAAGGGCTGGCAGGCGGCGCTCGATCGCTACAAAAAGAATTATCAGGGCGCGGGACACGAAATGGGGAAGCTTGAATTCGCGAACCTGCGCCTTGAAATGCTGGGACCAGAGGCGGCATTCGTCCGTGGAGAATTTCATCTGACGATGTCCGATGGCAAGACGCCGCACGGCTTGTTCACACTAGTCTTCCGCAAGTTCCCCGACGGATGGAAGATTGTGCACGATCACTCGGCTGCAGAGTAATCTCTCGTAGAGCCGCGTCTCCCGCCGTGTGCAAAGAGGCGGGGCAAGCCCCGTCTCTACAGCGGCATTTTCCTCAATGCGGCCACCTCGCCAAAATCGCGCCCATAGCCAGATAGCAGACCAGTTGGTAACCAGTATTGATCAAGTAGAGCTTTGCTGGTTGTTTGCTGAATAACGCGCCGGTCAGTTGGACTGTGGTTACGAATCCCAACCAGACGGCGAAGCCGATTTTCATTCCGTAGAGAATAGTGTTGACGCTGGTGATGTCAATGATTTTGGCGAGCACTACGGCCGAAGCAATGCTGGCGACGAAGGAGAGGCCGTACAGTTTCCCCGCGCCTTTTTGCAGTTCGGCGAGTTTGGCTTTGTCGTTGGGATCGATGCCCATCAAGCGCATCCACGGACCAGCGAAGAGGAAGGGGGAATACCAGAGAAATCCGATCACCATGGCCGCGATGGCGCAGACAAGCACGGCCCAGAAATTAATTCCAGCGAATGAGTAAGCTCCAATCATCGTGTAGTCCTCCCGTGAAAACGCAGGTTTCAAGCTCTCAAACTTTAAAAGGTTTCAAGATCGTTCTGAACAGCATGGGTATACGCTGTACTTTGAAACTTTGAGAAAAGGGGAACCAGGCCGTTATCGTCCTCGATCCATCGCCTCGTTCGCCAGCCGGTCCGCTGTCTGGTTGTGTTCGCGTAGGGCGTGGCGGATTTCGAAATGCTCAAGCCGCCGGACCAGTTGCTGCGCCTGCTCGTACAGCTTGCGCAATTCCGGATGGCGCACCTTGTAGATGCCTTTCATCTGCCGCACCATCAGCTCGGAATCGCTGATCACCTTGAGCGCCTTGATCTGGTTTTCGGCAGCGTAACGCAGCGCCGCGAGGAGCCCCTGATACTCCGCATAGTTGTTGGTATGGTGTCCAAGGTATTCGCTAAGCTCGGCGACCGGATGCCCGGAAGCATCCTGAATAGCAACCCCGTAACCCGCAGGCCCAGGATTGCCACGGGCCCCGCCATCGACGTGCGCAGTGTGCGCGGCAACCGAGGATTTCGGCGCAGACTTAGAAGCAGAGAAAAGATTGCCGGACTCGGAAGAACGGGAAGACATGCAGCGAGTTTACAATGCGTGGGCTGGATTGGAATGAAAAGGCGGGTCGTCATCCTGAGGGTGGGTGCCCCACCCTTCCTTTTTTGAAGGGTGGGATTCCACGGTCGTGACCCGCGTAGGACTTCTCGCCGATTCCCGGATAGAATTGACGCGGTTTTCTAGTGGTGGTCGTGGTTCTCCCCGTGGCTATGCCGCCAGGTCCAGTATTCCTTTTGTTCGTCTGGAGGAAGCTTGCGAAAATCGCGATGAGGGTCACGGTGGTATTCCCCTGCCCACTGGTTGTAATAGACGATCTCGTCGTGATTCCAGACGTGGTAATCGCTGTAGTACGGGTCATAGACCCGATAGTAATGATGCGCGCAAGCCGCGCCCAAAACGGAAGAGGCCAACGCGGCTCCCAGACAGAGCGATCTGACCAAACGAGAGTTGCTACTCATTTTCGAATGAACCTCCTCAGGCATCGACCTTCCGTCATAGATGCCCAAACTCAATCACCGGTTGGCGTGGTGAGAGGAAAAAGAAAGGCAGGCGGCCTGCGAGGCGGCTGTCGCACTTTACGCACCTAATCCGACAAAGCAGCACGCAATACCGATTTGCGGTTGCCATGGCGGAGCCAGCGAGGCAATAATTTCTTGAGTGTGGACGACATCTCTGGGGGAAGCATGAACGACAAAGCGAACGACAAAGCGAACGACAAAGCGAACGACAAAGCGAACGACAAAGCGAACGACAAAGCGAACGATAGACCGAACGATAGAGCGAACGACAAAAGAGAGAATGACAAGGCGAAGTTTGACTGGGTAACCAAGCGTTCTTCATGCTCTCTGCCTAAAGTGTTCGCGGCACTCCGACAACAGGTTGAAGAGGACGTTAAGATACGTAATGGCCTACGCCCCAATCATGCTCCTTATGAGTTTTCGCTGACGGAGGATACCGCCGCGTTTACGGTTCATCTGAGAGCCAAAGAAGTGGACCGGTCAGTAACCTTTAGTCTTGCCGAGCACGCGATCCTGGTGCGGGATAACGACAAAAACGGCGCTATGTTTCAAGTGACCCTGGCCTTTAATGAGCACGGCGAATGCACGTTGCTTGCGAATGAAGAAGAACGCGAATTTTGGCAAATCCGGCGAATGGCTCTTGAAGACTTAATGTTTAGACAGGAATAGGTGGACGCAAACTTGCGTCCACCCTCTTGTACGCCGGTTTATCTCCCCGTGGCCAGCCGCGTAGCCAGCCGCTGCGGCAAGTTAGCGGCGATAATTTTTTCCTGCGCCACGCGCAAGTTGTAAGGCACGCGATAAAAAGTAACGATCCACGCCTCCGAGTCGAACATCGCAAAGGCAGCCCGCCAGTCGCCATCGCGAGGCTGCCCGACGGAGCCGGGGTTGATGAGATACCGGCAATCCTTGCGCAGCGGCCAGTCGGAGGACTCGGGCTGTCCCACTGTGCGATATCCGGGACGGTAGGCTTCGCTGATCTCGCCCGTGAGCACGAAGCCGCCCTGAAGATGAGTGTGCCCGAAGAACGTGACTGGGACGGGATCGGTGATGAGCGGTTCGATGGCGTCGCGGGCGCTGACCATGTATTCATCTTCGTCGAGCGAGGAACCGTGCACGAACTGTATGTCGGGGAGTTCGTCGAGATGGATCGGACCCTGCGGAAGCGCGCGCAGCCATTCGAGATTCCTGGGAGTGAGTTGGTCGCGCGTCCAAAGCGTGGCCAGTCCGGCGACAGGATTGAATTCCTCAAGGTTCATGAGTCCGCTGACCGCCTTGTCGTGATTGCCGCGAACGAAAATTTTTCCCAGAGATTGCGCTTTGGCAATCACCTCGTTGGGATTGCCGCCATAGCCGACCGTGTCTCCAAGATTGATGACGAGGTCGTGCGCGGGCGCGGCCGCCAGACAGGAGTCCAGCGCTTCAAGATTGCTGTGAATATCGCTTAGAAGAAGGATGCGCACAAAGGGAGGATTATAGCTTCTCTGGAGCGAAAACGACGAGCGCGGAGCATCAGATTCCCCGCGGATTCACGACTGGGCACCGCGCCCAATGTCCGGGACTGACTTCGAGAAGCGGAGGAAGTTCGACAGCGCAGGCCGCAACCCGCTGCGGGCAGCGCGGTTCGAAGGGACATCCCAGAGGAAGCTGGGCGATGGTCGGAACAGCGCCTTCAATGGTCGCAAGCGGAATCGTGCGGTCGGTCGCAAGCGTCGGAATCGCGCGCAGCAGCCCTTGCGTATAAGGATGAGCGGGCGCGCGAAAGATGTCAGCCTTGGCGCCGAGTTCAACCAGGTTTCCGGCGTACATCACGGCGACGCGATCGGCAACGTGCGAAACGACCGCGAGATCGTGCGAGATGAAGAGCATCGCCAATCCGAATTTGTGGCGAAGATCATTCAGCAAATCGAGGATTTGCTGCTGGATAGTTACGTCGAGCGCGGTCGTAGGCTCGTCGGCAATCAGCAGTTGCGGACGATTGACGATGGCCATCGCAATCATCACGCGCTGCCGCATGCCTCCAGAGAGCTGATGCGGATAGCTGCGGGCGCGCTGCTCGGGATCTGGGATGGCAACGTCGCGCATGCCTTCCACCGCTTGCCTCCAACTTTCGGCTTTGGAGACGCGGTGGTGAGCGAGGACAGCTTCCGCGATCTGCTCGCCGACGCGCATCACCGGGTTGAGGGCGGTCATCGGTTCCTGAAAGATCATGGCGATGCGCGAGCCGCGAAGCTGGCGCAACTGCTCGGGAGGCAGAGCGGCTAGATGCGTGGGGATGCCGTCGCCATTCTGAAAAGTGATTTCGCCTCTGACCATGGCGGCTGGCGGAAGCAGACCCATGATGGCCAGCGCCGTGATGGATTTTCCCGAGCCCGATTCGCCGACGAGTCCCAGCACTTCGCCCGCCGCGATGGAAAACGAAAGATTGCGAACCGCAGCCACGGGCCCAGCACCCATCGCCGAGCGAGTGGACGGAAGATCACTGGACGGAAGATCAGTGGACGAAAGCACCCGCCCAGCGCGGGATTGCCGGAACTCGATCGTCAGATCCCGAACCTCAAGCAGCGGACTCACGATGGCTATGGTAGCAGCGCCGCGACTACTTTCGCCGCGACTACTTCTTGGGCCGCGATTCCGGCGGCACCAATCCGGCAACGCGGTAGTAGACCACCAACTGCCCGTAATGTTCTCCGGAATGCTCGAGCAGGCCCCAAGCCATATCGGAGACTCGCACCTGCTGATTCGCGAACGGATCGACGATCAAATCGTTCATCCCTTTATCGCCCTTCTGCTTGATCGCGGCCGCGCCGTCGGCGAACGCCTTCTTCACAAACTCCACCACCGCCGCCTTCGTCTTGTATTGCTCGCGTTTCGGATCTTCTTCGGCTGGCGGCTTGAGTCCCATCGCCGGATTGGTAAAGAAATAATTCGCATTCGCGGCGTGCAACAGTTGTTCGGCAAAAGTCCGCTCGGCCGGCACTGGCTTGAAGTCGTACTTGTCCTCGGGAAAATCCTCCGCCATCGCGATCAGTTTCCGTCCAACATCGTTCCAGTTATCCAGCAGAGCCTGCGACGGCCCAACTGCTGGCTTCGGAGGAGCACTCTTCTTCGGAGTGTCCTGCGCTGCCGCGATTGCCGTAAGAATTCCTAGCGAGAGAATTACGCTTAAGATTCGCTTTTTCATTTTCTCAGTCTCCTGTCGAGGCCAAGGTTTGGGTTCCGTGGCCCAGCAAGCTTAACAGGGACGGCGCTTCTCGGCGGCAATTCGAGCGGCTTCGTTGGAGTGGGGATTGCAATTCGCTGTTTCAGTTCGGAGGATGGTTTCACTGTTTTCATGCTGTTTACTGGTTGGTTATGCCCCCCCGATTTTGCGTAAGTCGTTTATCATGTGTAGCTTACCCGAAAACTTTTCCGGAATAAGGACTTAGCTTGTGAAAGACCGCTGAAAATGGATTTGGGGCAGCTTCGAGGACCGTCTGGGTTGACGGGCGATCCTCTTCACTGCCCCAATCAGAACACTATTGTCGCATCGGCCGGGTTGGAGGTCTGTGATGGCGCTCACTGGTTCGGTGTGATGAAAAAAATCAGAGTTCAAAGTCCGTGGGGAGCCGTGGAGTCCAGCTTTTAAACTGCGCGAAAAATGTGCCAACTCCCGGATAAGGTTAGAGCTACCGGCTACCTGTCGCCCCGCTGCCGCTACTCTAGCGAGTATAACTTCCCGTCAATTTGGGGCTTGAAGACGCCCCGCCGGATAAGTTCCTGAGTCGCGCGGCCAGCGAGGCCAGGGCTAGCATCCAGCGCTCTAGCAACTGCTAGCGATTGTCCCTTTGCCCATGGCTGAGGACCCATTAGTTCCGCAACCTTGCCGAGAAATTCCTCCCCCAAGGCCGCCGGGGGAGTCGGCGCCTTTACCTGGTTGCGGACGCGAGACCTAAGTCCGGTGCGGCCTCGGCTGACGCGTAGTGACGCGTTGCAGTTAAGGCAATCGACGTCTAAGACGCTGCCTGGGACTGGGTCCATTTTTACCCCTAACTTCTGCGCACACGAAGGACAGGTCACGCTGTCGTCGACTAAAGTCCGAGGGGCCAGAATGAAGTCACCATCCAATTCGCGCGAGCATAGCCGCGCTCCGCATTTCGGGCACTCTGTTCCTATTACGTTCTTGGTCTTTGACTTCTGGCGATATTGGAGAATTTGGCCGCAGCTGGGGCAGGGCTTTTGCACGTCCTTTTTCTTAGGCACCCGCGACGGAACGACAGGCACTCCGCTAACTCGCGAGGCAAGAAAGCGCAGTTCGTTACGAATCGAAGCGACCTCTGAAAACAAATGCTCTCGTTCCTTGTCGTGGTGCGATTGGGTCGAGTCCAAGGTCGCGTGCTGAAGCGAATCAAGGCGGTCCATTAGCTCGCGCAGCATTTCTTCTTTTTCTTCCTGAACCTCCCGTTGGGCGGATATTTCTTCGCCAATAACACCCTGCCAGTCACTTAGAGAGCGATCATTGACCGACTTCAGAGTGTTGATTATATGAATCGCGCCCTCGAATCTAAGATTCTTGGCGAGGATGGCTTCCGCCGGCGAGTTATACTCGTCGTCCTTTAGTTCTTCTTGAATAAAAACTGAAAGGCGATCGAGTTCATTTGACAAATTGGTCACCTTTTCAGCCGCTTTCAATGCGAATATGCGCAGGCTCTTGTTATATGAAGACTCCGAATAATACCTAGAGGCGATCCAGGATCCGATGATCGACAGAAGGGTAAGGAAAAGGCTTAGGAGGAGTGCCTCATTTGCGGTCGGGGCGGATTCTGTGATTCTCCAGAGACAGGCCACTATGCCGACTAGCATCGCCACGATCGCGGCTCCGGTTATCCAGCTGTTCTGTGTTTCCATATCCACTTCCTTGTTAATAAAGAAAAGGGGTCACGTCGTGCCGTGCCCCCTCACAGTACGTCTATTCGCTTTTCGAGTTGACCTCAGCGGCTAAACAGAGTGCTGAAAAACTCATATGCATTCCACAGCGGAAAGAGGTAAGAAACAGGAATGCGCGGAAACGAGGAACGACAGGATGCGGTGTTCAGCTACGTGAGTCTAGAACAGC
>Ga0182024_10001521_pt1 | contig 59656 bp, 47 predicted proteins | sample P32metaG_FD_120480 | JGI IMG/M metagenome (GOLD analysis project Ga0182024, IMG submission 120480) | Permafrost microbial communities from Stordalen Mire, Sweden - P3-2 metaG (Illumina Assembly) | ecosystem: Environmental > Terrestrial > Soil > Wetlands > Permafrost | place: Sweden: Stordalen...
CACACCGGCGACCTGAGCCACACTTCCAAGGCTTCCGAATATGATGCGCTCGACCAGCTCATGAAAGATGCGAAGACGAAAGAGGTGTTCTATGTGCCGGGCGAACACGACACCTCGATTGACGACGGCAAACTGTACATGGAGCGCTTCGGCAAGAACGCGAAGGGGCGCGGTTGGTACAGCTTCACCCATAAGGACGTCCACTTCGTCGGATTGTCCAACGTTGCGGCGCTCGAAGGGCTGGGTAAGCTGGGCCCCGAGCAGATTCAATGGCTGCAAGCGGACCTCAAGTCGCAGCCGGCCAGCCGGCCCATCGTCGTGTTTGCACACATTCCACTGTGGTCCGTGTATCCCGACTGGGGCTGGGGAACGGAAGACAGCGCCGAGGCTCTCAGTGCTATGAAGCGTTTCGGATCCGTGACCGTACTGAACGGACACATCCATCAGGTGATGCAGAAGGTGGAAGGCAACGTCACGTTCCACACAGCTCTGTCCACGGCGTTTCCGCAAGCCACCCCTGCGCCGGACCACAAACCGGGTCCGATGAAGGTAGCGGACGACAAGTTGAAGAGCGTACTGGGCATTACCGATGTTCACTCGGTCGCGAAGGGTCACAGTCTGGCGGTCGTCGACTCGACGCTGGCATAAATTCAGGAGGGAAGTAACGTGTCCATTCAACGCAGATCGCAAATCTATTGGGCTGGTTTCGGGGCAATGGCAGTGCTCCTGGCCAGCGCACTTTTATCCACTACCGGCCAAGCGCAAACCCCGGGTAAGGGCGGCAAAGAGCTATTCGAAAAACGTTGCAGTGGCTGCCATGCGCTCGACCGGGATAAGGAAGGTCCGCGCCTGGGCGGAGTCTATGGACGGGCGACCGCGTCGATTGCCACGTTCCAATACTCTGACGGGCTGCAAAAAGCCAAGTTTACGTGGACGGAAGAGAAGCTGGACCAATGGCTCACGGATCCCGACAAGCTGGTGGCCGATAACGACATGACTTTCCACGTGGAAAGCGCGGACGAACGGCGCGCCATTATTTCTTACCTGAAGAGCTCGGGCAAGTAGAAATCTCGCCGATCGCTGAGGGATCAGGAGTCTCGTATCGGCGTAGCCGCCGGGATGTCCGCCCATTTCCATGCAACGCTCACGTTTCGCGCTGTCGATGCGAGACCCGGTTCGTCTGAAATTCGCGACTCGTCGGACTGTGGCAGGTACACCGCCAGGTAATGTGCGTTGCGTTCCACTCCGCCGATAACGACGATGGCTTCACCGACGTCGGGCTGCGCGTCGATGGCGAATGTTCCAGCGGCACGAACATCTCGCGCTGACGGAGTTTCCTGAGCCGCACGTCCTTCACGATGGTGTAGCCGCCCGTGTAACGCTCCTTCCATCCATTTCCTCAAAACCAAGCGGGCACGGGCTGCTTGTTGATCTTGAGGATCGCCTCTTCCGCAGATGCGGTAACGCGGGTTAATTTCAGTACTTCCCGCAAAGCTGGCAGCGCGATCGCCGCATCCGGCCCGATATCGCCCAACGCAGTCGCATCGCTCCGCAGCACATAGATCACCTCCCCGGCTACCAGAAGCCTGTCGCGGAGCGCGGTTACCGCTGATTTCGCCGCTGGTCCAATGTGCCCGAGTGCGTCCGCCGCAGGCGCCCGCACCGTAGGCTCGGCATCACTCAGCGCCCGAATTAAAGCGGGCACCGCATCTACTGCTTTCGGCCCAATCGATCGCAATGCAACCGCCGAGAGCGCGCGCACCAGAGGGTTAGGATCCGTCAGGGACTTCGCTAGTCCAGGCACGGCCCTGGCTCCCGCCGGTCCCATCTGCGAGAGAGCCCAGGCCGCAGCGGCCCGAACACTAGCCTCGGAATCCGTGAGCATCCGCCCCACTTCGGATGCAGCGCCGCCCGCGTCCTCACGGAATGCACCGATGCTCCTTAGCATCGCCGCACGGCCGTTTGGCCTGGCGCCCGGCAAGCTCTTACGGTACTCCGACAGCGGACGGCCTCGATACACGGCCTCGTTTCCCGCCCGTGAACTGGCTGGTTGCGGCACGGCCTCGGGAGCCATCGAGGCGATGTCCGGAATGCGCTCCAGCACGACATCGTTGACACCAAGATAGAATCCGGCCGATCGTCCATCCCGGCCGGAACAAACGAAGGTCAAGGTGTGGCGGCCTTTTTCTAATTGCAGCCAGCCAAGAGGCCGCTCGATGGCCACATACAGCTCCGGCAGGTAGTTCTGAAAAACCGCCGGGCCAGTGGTGGGAATCTCCGAGGTCTGCGCTTCGCGGCTATCCAAGTTCATCGGCTTGCCATCCAGCAAGGCAAAGTAATTTCCATAATCCGGCGCTTGCGCAATGCGAGCCAGTATTTCGTACCGCCCCGTGCTTGGAATGTCGAGGGGTATATCTATACGCGATCCCGGGCCTTCGGCTTCGAAAAACAACAAGTCTCTGCCCCAATCTACTTCACGTTGCACCGATACTTTGCCCTTCACGGTCTTCACCTCGGCTAGATAATCCTCCACCGCGATCTGAATCGCATTGCCGAGCGGCAGACGTTCGTCGCCAAATGGCGGCTCTGCCAGGTCCTCATTGACGCCTTTCTGGTACCAGAACGCAGCGCTCGAAAAATAGTCTGGCCGCTGCTCGAAGCTGGAGCGCAGTTTGCCGTCGTCGTCGTAGGTCCACCCTGCATGCTCAATACCCGCCCAGAGCGATTTTGTAAATGGAATGGGATCCGGGACATGCCATCGGTACCCGGTGAGCCGCGCGCCAACAAGTTCGCCTTCAGCAACCGGCGTGCCGCTCCATGGTCCGGTGGAAACACGCAAGCCCCAGGCATCACTGAGATAGTCTTCGGTACCAGTGCCATAAATCTGCGGCTTGGTGACACCATCGACAAAGAAAAGATCGTCCCCTTCGCCGAACCATCCCACTCCGGCCTGAATGACATTCAACACCGTTCCCACATAGTGGCCCGTCCCCTTCACCTTCAGAAATTCATAGTTCTTGCCGGAGACCGCTGGCCGCTCCTGGCGGTAATAGCCGTGAAAGTAAGCAATATCTTCCGGTAGAGAAGGATGCTGCTGCCAATCGACGTGGTAATAGAACATCGTGACCGGCCGCGCGCCTTCATCGGTGACCGTGATGCGGCAGGATTTGCGAAACGGCATGGACCAATAGCTATTGCGAGCCCGGCCATAGGAACTGTCGCGGATCGGTAGCGATTCGACAATCCGCTCGTAACCGTGTCCAACACCGAAAAAATCTCCAAGCGGTACGTCGACGCTGGGCGTCTTCTTTCCGTCGTAGTATACCCGTAGCCGCACCAGCCGCGGCCATGCAAATTCGTTATCGGCGACCGTGAGCCAGATGTGACTGACCAAGCCCGGGCCCGTGAGATCGGCCATCACCAGCGTCTCGCCGGGCATTATGCGCTTACTATCGTCGTTGCTTCCAACGTAGCGATTCTGACTCGACGAACGGTGGGCGGAGTAGCGTTTCAAGCGCGGAAGATCCGGCAGACTCGCCCCCGAACTGTCCGGCATCTGCGGCGTCGCGTTGGCGGCCAGCAAGAATGATACAAATGCGAGTCCAGCCAGTTGCCTGATCCACGTCCACACAGCGATCCGCTTTTCCACGAGGTATCTACTTACAGACATAATTCCTCCTATTCAGCCGCGAGCCCCGCTGCCCTATCCCAAATATCAAGATTGGAATACAGTGTAATTCACTGGTCGATTGGAGGGGCGACCTTTATTCCGGCGGCTCGCTGTTGCGCCACATCGCCCGGCCCGTCAACTACCTAAGTGCAGCAGACTCAACGCAGCCCTTTTATTGCCGCCCACCTGACGCCTGACCGGTGCCCTTTTCGTCTACCGTGAAGGCCAGTCCTGTGTATTGCATCTCCTGCCACGTCTGCTCGCCCCAATGCACCGCGACCTTCGGATCGGGATTCGAAGGATTGTTCTCCGAGTTGTCGTAATGCGCGATGGCTTCCAGGCGCGAGCCCTTCGGCACAGCCAGAGGCTTCGTGAAAGTGTAGTAGGTCTGCCAGTTGAAATCGTAGTGCGGAACAGACAGAACCTGGTCCTTACGTCCGTCCGGATAGACCACTTGATACGACCAGTCTTTACCTCGCACGTGAGTGTGCGGGAAGATCGCGTAAACATGCGTGTCCTGGGTAAACTCGATCGCCGAATCCACTTCTTTGTCCGGATCGCCGGGCGGTAGCGTGAACATGGGATTCATGAACGCGCTGGTGCGCATCTCCTGCTGTGGAGGCTGCTTCGCGAAAATCAGGCCCACGCTCGACGTATCTTCGGTGGGGTTGCCGTCGGCGGTGTAGTGAATCTGGAACGTGAGCACGGATCCCGCCTTGATGCGCAGCGCCGTTCCTGGGGGAAACGTCATCCCGTTGGTACCAGGAGCCGTGGTCGCGATTAACGGGCCGCGCTTGTCACCGCTCGATCCGGCCGCGGGCAACTTCGGGACGATAGACACAAACGGAGGCTGCGCCTGCGTGCCTTCGGGTTCGTGGCAGAACACCAGGATATGATGCACCACGCTCCGAACCCCAGGGCGTACTTCAATCGCCTGGATCCATTTGTCTTCTGTGAAGTTGGTTGAGATCTGGAAATACTGATAATGGATGGTTCCCGACGCTGGAACCGCGTACGGCTTCTCCATACTGAGCACAACATCCGGTTTACCGATTTCCCAGCCGGCGGCAAACGTCGGAACCGGCGGAAGATCCTTAGGATCGCCCTTCGGTGCGCCGTGATCCACCCAGGCGACCAGCGTTTCTTTGTCCCGATCGGTCAACCGGCGATCATTCGAAAAGGTTCCGCGCGGCTCGGTCGCATGCCACGGTGGCATTTTGCCCGTAGCAATTTGCGCCCTAATCGACTTTGCCCAAGGCCTCGCTTCCTCATACGACATCAGCGACATCGGTGCGATGTCCCCGGCTCGGTGGCAAATCACGCAATTCTTGTCGAGGATAGGCGCGACGTCTTTCGAAAACGTCGGCGTCTGCGCAGCGGCTGTGGCTGCAATGAGAATGAGGGCAAATCGAACGTTCACGTCTAGACCATCCTCTTTAAACTCCAAGTATGCCGAACGCCAGCGAGCTGGTCAATCCCCCGAAGGTAACGAAATGTCAGCCTCTGGAAAGGGGATGGGCAACAGAAGGCGTTTCTCCAGCTCGATAAACAGGAGCGATAAGTGCCTGGACTTTGGCAACCGCCGGGCGTAGCGTATGACCTTGATGGGAGATCGATCAGATCATCGCTGGATCTGGAAAGTTGCGGAGTGAGGCGGCTAGCAGGCTGCTAGCGGACTATCGATGTTTTGGCGAAACAATACAGTGCCGCGCGTGTGCGGACGTAAATGCGGCCGTCCAAGATGGCGGGAGTTGCAAAGATGTCTTCATCGAGATTGTTAACGGCGAGAATCTCCCACTCGGCATCGGCGCGGACAACAACAATTTTCCCTTCTTCGCTGGCCAGGAAGATCTTTCCATCAGCTGCGACCGGCGACGACCAGTAGCGCCCCTGCGCGCCGGAAAGACGCGCTTGTTTGTACGCTTCGCCGGTCTCCGGATTCAGGCTAGTGAAAATTCCATCGCGAATCAGATAAAGGACCCCTTGATACAGCAGAGGCGACGATGTATTCGGCAGCGCCTTGCGGTATCGCCAAAGCACGCGGCTCTTGGTCACATCGCCACGCCCGCCGGCGCGAATCGCGACGAAACAGCTTTCAGACGCGCTGCGCGTTTGATAGAAGCCCCACTCGCGCTCATCGATTTCGCCATCGTGGTTGAGATCGTTATCGGCAAACCACTGAGCGGAGTAAGTCGCAGGCAACTCCCGGCGCGACAACCTGCTGTCATGATCGTTGTCGAATTCCTGGAGGACCTGGGCAAAATCGGGGACCTTGCTTCGCCGGTCCTCATCGCCACCGATTTCCCACCCGCTGACAAAAATACGATCATGATCGATCAGCGGGACCGACTTCAGTTGCCAGGCCATCCCGCGCACCCACCACAGCTTTTCACCCGTATCGAGCGCGTAGGAAGCGACCTCGAACGAACCTGGAACAATCAGTTCAGCCGGTCCCGCCTTTGGACGGTACACCGCCGGCGTCGCATAGCCGCGTGTGTATTCGGGTCGCATAGTTTTCCAGAGCACGCGGCCATCGGATGGATTAACGGCGAGCAGGAAGGAGCCCGTGTCCTGATCGCAAATCAAGATCAGTTTTCCATCGGCGAGAATCGGAGATGAACCGTGTCCATTGGCGTTGTTGAACGGGCCGAGCGGCAAACGCCATCGCTCATTGCCGTCCGCGCCGTAGGAAAGCAGCCCGAAATCGCCGAAAAACACGAAGACATTCGATCCATCCGTGACCGGCGAGGGCGAAGCGGGGCTGTTCGTCGGTTGGTAGGACTCTTCCCGCTCGCGCGGCGCGAGACGCCGCCACACAATCTTGCCCGTCGCGCGATCAAGACAGATCGTGAGCAGGGGCTTGCCCTCGAACGCGGTGACAAAGATGCGGTCTTCGGTAAACACGGGGGACGAATGCCCCGCCGGAAGCGGCGTTCTCCAGAGAAGATTTCGTTGGGAATCGAAGCGCTCTGGAATGTTCTTCGACGGCGAGAGGCCGGAGCCGTTGGGCCCGCGGAATTGGGTCCAATCAGCCGCCTGGAGCGAGATCGCGAGAAGGACCGTGCATCGTCGGATCATATCATTAGTTTAGAGTGCAGTTTCGATGGTCACACTCAGATTGTCACACTCACCAAAGTGCAACTGCGAGTTGTATGTCAACATGTCGAATCTACTAAGGTTCCCAACAACTTCTCAGACTCTGCCCTGGGGTCACTTTAGCCGTTCGCTTATCCTTACGCCACCTTCTTTTCCGCTGCCCACCGCTTCTTCATTGTTACGGACAGCGCCTCTCGCCCGGCTTCGGTAAGACCGCCTCTTTTGACTGGCATCGGAGCTTTGGCGAGCGGTGCTTTCGACGTCGCCGCACCCGTCGCCAGAGCAGCAGCCTTGGCCGCCTTGAAGGCCGCCCAGCGCTTCTTTGTCGCTGCGATAATCTCCCGTCTTCCGGCGGCACTCCGCTTTCGTTTCGCCGTGCTGTAGGACCTACGGTCTCCCGCGGCTTCGAGTACTGTGCGATAGACGGCAGGCCGCCTTTCGATCGGGACCCGGCGTTTTCTCTGTTGTCGTCAGACCTTGAAGTGCCTCAATCACTCCGGTTAGCTTGTCTCGCTCAAGTAGTAGTAAGGCGAGTATGTCGTCCGTTACCATCAATGTGAGGCTAACACGGGGGGGGTGATGAGAATGTCCGCGTTTTAGTTACACGTGTTCAGCGCGGAATGGCGGCGATTCCTGACGCGGGAGAGTAGGCTCCAGTCGCGCCTTCGGGCGATGCCGCCATTAGTGTATGCGCCAGGCCGATGGCGGCACGGGCCCACTATGAAAGAAGGGTCCCGGAACCATAACGCCGTCTTTCTTGAAGAAGATGCCGTCCTTCATGACGAAACGGACGTCTCTCAGCGTATCCAGATCCTCAAGCGGATTGCCCCTGACGGCAATCAGATCCGCCGGCAGTCCTACTTTGATTGGACCACGCTTCTCGTAAATATCGCTGACCTTATATCCATTCACCGTCATGATCTTGAGAATTTCTGGCGAGGGAATTTGGGCGGCTTGCCAACTCTTCAGGAAATCGATCACCACCTGCCCGCGGTCCATGCCCGGGATGTAGTAATCCGCATCCGTGGAGAAGGCCATGTTGACATGATTCGCATAGGCGTTCTTCATTCCTTCCACCTGCCGGTCGAACCGCTGTTTCGCACCTGGTGTAGTGGTGTGATACGTGGTGAAGGGAGTCTCCGTACCCACGCGCCAAATACCCTTCTTGGCCATGAGTTTGTGTGTCTCGTCATCCAGCGCACCGGAATGCTCAATCGACCAGAGGCCCGCATCGATCGCTCTCAACGCTCCAGCATGCGTCTGCACGTGGCCGGCGACCTTAAGGCCGGCCTTCGCTGCTTCGGAAATAAAAAGCCTCATTTCGTCGGCGGTGTATCCGTAGGACTTGCAATCCACACAGATCTTGATGACCTTTGCCCCGTACAAGATGTTGCGGCGCACCGCTTTGACGATCTCGTCGTTCGTGTCAGCATTCAGATACTCCGGCTCGATCAGCATCTCCCGCTCCGGTACCGGCTGAAACTGCCCACCGAACCCACCGATGATAATTCCGGAATTGATAATGGTCGGACCGGGGACCCATCCCTGTTCGATCGCCACGCGGAGTGCGGTGTCCGCGTAGTTGCCGTTGTTGCCCAAGTCTCGCACTACGGTGAAGCCGGCATTCATCATCGTTATTCCGTTTGAGACCGCCTGTATCGCGCGAATCGCTGTCGAGTCCATCACGGTCGTTAGGTAGTAACTATTGTGTTCGGGCTCCTCTTTGTAGGTCAGAGCGAGGTGATTATGCGCATCCACCAAACCTGGAGACACATAATATTGGGACAGATCGATTTGAGAGGAACCGTCGGGAATTGCAACGTTCGTGCCAATGGCTGTGAACTTTCCGTTTTCGATCAGAATCACCTGATTCGCCGCCACCGTCCCATTTTCAGGGTTCACCAAATGACCCACCTTCAGAGCGGTGACCTGAGCGCTCAAACAGCTCGATAGAAATAGGACTGCTAACGTTCTTGGTTTTGTCATCATTCTCCTTTCATTTTTCAGGCAGTGCAAAAGCCACGATACTACCACCCGAGGCAGCACCGTTCTTTCCGCCGCCGCACACGATAACGACGTATTGGCGACCATGAATCTCATAGATAGACGGCGTCGCGTTGCCAGCAGCCGGAAGCACCGTCTCCCAGAGCAACTTGCCGGTCAGTTTGTCGAAAGCCCGGAACTTTTTATCAAAATTCGTCGCGCCGATGAACAGGAGGCCGCTCGCAGTTACAACGGGGCCCCCGTAATTGTCGCTGCCGGTATCCTTGATCCCTTTGGCGACCAGTTCCGGATACTCTCCGAACGGGATCCGCCATCGGATTTCACCCTTATTGAGATCGATGGCGTTCAAAGTCCCCCATGGCGGCGTCAGCGGAGGATAGCCGTCGGGATCGCGAAACAGAATATAGCCTTCGTTGCGGTACTTCAGCCAACTGGGATCTTTCTCCTCCGCGGCGGCGTCCACGGCACCGGTGTCCTTGCCGGTGATCAGAAACTCGACGATCTCGCTCACGCCGCGGCCAAGATAGCCGAAGCCCGGCATCCGGCCGGTTCCTTCCACGATAATGCCGGTAACTTCCTGCCGCGAGCGGCGCTTGCCAATGTCCACAAGCGACGGAAATGTCGGCGGAGCGCCTTTTAGATCGTCGCCGTGGCAGCCGCCGCAATTGTTCGTGTAGATCGACCTCGTGTCATGCGTCACGAGTCGAATAATCCACGGCTGTTCATTCGAATTAACGTACAGCAGTCCGGTATCGGGATCAAACGCCGCTCCGCCCCACTCGCCGCCGCCATCGGTGCCAGGAAAGAGCATGGTGCCGCGCAGGCTCGGAGGCGTGTACACGCCGTTTGAATCCACACTGCGGAATTTCTCCAGAACCGCCGCGTGCGCCTCCGGTGTACGGTTGGTGATCATGTCTTCCGTGAACGCCTGTCTGGTAAAAGGGGGTGGTTTCACTGGATAGGGCTGTGTGAGCGAAAGCTTCTCACCCTCCACGTTGGACGCGGGAACCTTGAGGTATTTCACGGGAAACAGCGGCTTACCTGTTTTCCGATCGAGCACATATACATACCCCGTCTTGGTAATCTGCGCTACCGCTTCCACTTTTTGACCGTTACGCGTAACCGTCACCAGACTCGGCGCCGCCGGGAAATCGAGATCCCAGACATCGTGCTTGATCCCCTGAAAATGCCAGATCCTGTGGCCCGTGCGCGCGTCGAGAGCCAGGACGCAATTGGCGAACAGGTTGTCGCCGATCCGGTTGGCTCCATAGAAATCGAATGACGCCGAACCCGTCGCGGCAAACACCATACCGAATTTCGCGTCCACGCTCAGGCCTGCCCAGGCATTCGCACCGCCCGAAATCTTGTACGATTCTTTGGACCACGTGTCGTAGCCAAACTCGCCAGGTCGCGGGATCGTGCGGAACACCCACCGCAGCCTGCCCGATTTGGTATCGAAAGCTCGAATAAACCCCGGCGACCCCGGCAGCGTTTCCGGCACAGTGCTACCCATAATCAGCATGTCCTCGAAAATCACGCCCGGGCTGCTCGCACTTACGCTCATTTTCTCCACCGGCCGGTCCAAGCCTTCGCGCAGGTCGATACGCCCTTCAATCCCGAAGCTCGGAATCGGCCTACCGGTCTGGCGATTCAGTGCGAACAAATAATTCCGGTAGGTAAAGAATACCCGGTCCTGATAAACCGTCACGCCGCGGTGGCGGTAACGACGCTCTGCCGCGGCGCCGCCCGAGGGATCGAAGGTCCAGATCTCACGGCCCGTCTCCGCATTCAGCGCAACCACGCGCAGCTTCGGCGTGGTCGCGTACAGAACCCCATCGACAACGATCGGGTTGCTCTGCATTTCCGAATCTCTGAACGCATCGTGCGAATCGTAGGTCCAGGCCATTTTCAGCAGGCCCACATTCTCACGATTGATCTGAGTCAACGGAGAATAGCGAATATTGTTGGGACCACCGTTGACGGGCCACCCAACATCGCCAGCGTGCATACAAGCGACAAAACTCAAGCAAAGAATTGGCTTCGTCAGATTCACTGTTCACAAATTGTAACGCGCCGTCCGATTGCAAGGTCTTGTGCACCGCGGCGCGGCTCCAACCGCCCCGTGTTCGCCCAGGGGACAGACAGCCTTTTTCGCCGCGAGGTTCGTTCGTTGTCACACAGCGAGGGCGAAAAGGTAGTCAGTCCCCGGCTTTCGGTCTCTCCCAACGAACGTCCCGCGCACAGCTAACGGTGGAAGGCGTAGCTGATTTTTAGGAAGATTTGGCGGTCTGTGAGGGTGCTGGGATCGCCGATGATGGCTAGGGACTGGGGCATGCCTTGGGACATCGCTTGCAGCAGGGCGAGGTTTTGGCGCTGGTCCGTGTAGCCGGCGTAAAGTGCCGTTCCGGGTGAAAGGAGGTAGGTGAAGAGCACGTTGCTGGTGAAGATTTTGCTGTTGGTCAGGTTTACCAGTCCGGTGTTGGGCAGGACCGAATCGTACTCGCCGATGATGCGTAACGAGAATTGCTTTGAGAACTGGTAGCGGATGGTGGAGCGCAGAATGTGATTGGTGAAGATCACCGGGCCGGCGTTGATCGACTGCAGACGGCTGAGCAGGTACGTCTGTTCGTAGCGGAATCGCGAGGTGGGGCGGAAGATGAATTTGAAACTCCCGTTTTGCCCATCGGCGGAGAATGGCAGCAGTCCGGCCGCTGGAAAGTAGTTGACGAGCCTGCCGAAATTAAAATCGCTGGCAACGCCGAAGTGCTTTGAGATATCCGTGTTGATGGAAAAATCGGTCAAGTGTTTGCGGAACGCGATGTTGTGGTACACCTCAGTCGATTCGGTGTGTTGGGCGGTGATGAAGGTCTGTCCGGTGAGCTCGAATGCCAGGCCTGGCGTGATGATTTTGTCTTGAAGTTTTTCGGTGTGGTCCCAATCCTCGATCAACTCCATGGTCGGACCCCAGGCTTTGATCAAATCGCCCGCGGGCAGGAAGTGGTAGGCCAGATCCTGGTCCACTTGGCGGATGTTTACGCGCGGGATGAAACCGAGAGTGGTTTGAAAGCTCGGGCCGCGGTCGAGATAGTGAGTGGTCTCCTCGAAATGCAAGCCGGAGTATTCGAGCGCGGCTAGATAATCCGATCCGGAGAGATGCGGCAATCCGGGAATGCTGGTCTCACTATGGACAGCCTGGCCGGTGAAAACCAGATTGTCGCTGAAGCGATAACGGGTGTCGGCCGAGGCAACATATTCGTGCTGCGCGCCGAAATCGTACGCGGTTGCCATGATTCCCAAAAACGATTCTTCGCCGAGGTCCCGCTGCACGCGGAGCACACCATTCGCGGCGTGATGCCCGTACACGGGATCCGACGAGGGCAGAGTATTTCCAGGGTAACGGTCATCCATTACCAGAGCGCCTATCTGCCAAGGACCGGATCGTCCGGTTAAGCGCGCGCCGATTTCCGGGTCCTCGATACGGCGGCTGAAGAAAAGATTGTCGGGCGTCTGAAAGTAGGCGGCGTTCTCCAGGAAGAAGGGGCGCAACTCCGGAAAATAAACTTCGAACCGCTGATTGATGGTGATCTGGGGGTCCTCGGATTCGACCTGGCTGAAATCGGGATTCACGGTGACGTCGAGGGTGAAGGAATCGTGCAGGATCGCCTTGATGTCGGCGCCGGCGCGCAGTTCGGTTTGCGACTTGAAGTCGGGCGAGGTGTAGCTGGGAGTATTGAGGTATTGTGCGCGCTCGCCGAAAACGTAGGGAGTGATGGTCAGATTGCGGCCCGCGGAGACGCGCTCCAGGCCTTCGGTAGTGCCGAGCTGCGGGGCGAATCCGCTAATACGCGAGGTGTAATACGGCCAATAAGAGGACTCGTTGATGGCGGGAACAAATCTCGCCAACCCGATACCCCAGGTCTGCACATTGGCGCTCGAAAAGCGCAGGCTGCGGAAGGGGATGGCGATCCAGACGGCGTATCCATCCGGTGTAAACCGGCCTTCGGCGCGCCAGAGGGTGTCGTAGCTGTAATCGTCGCTTTGTCCTTCGGTGCTGGTGGCGTCGGCTTGAATGCCGAGGGGGTTCACATAGAAATCGAGAACATGCTGGCGATCGTGAAAGGTGTCGAGATAAACGGCGACCTCGTCGTCGCTCGAAATGTCGTCGCGATTGGCCATGCGGGCGCGGATCTTCGAGTGTTCTTCCTTGCAGAGGAAGACCACGTATAAATTTTCGTCGTCGTAGGAGAGATAGGCGACGGTTTCGCGTGTGGCCTTGGCACCATCGGATGGAGCGTTCTGGCGGAAATCGTCGATGCGAGCGTATCCCGCAGGCGGGGCGCCGCTGAGGAAGTCCTCAAGCTTGGGGGGCTTCGAGACGCGGGTGACATGAACGGTCTTGACCTGATTGGCCAGATCCTCATTGGGCAAGTCTTTATTGGTCCGATCAGGGTTCTGCGCCGCGGCAATCAGAGCGAACAGGAAGGGCAAAGCTGTGGCTTTCATCGGTTACGTGTCCCGCGAAGATCCCCGAAGTTCGCTAGAATAGCTGCAATTCGTGCATTTTCGCACATATGGATACGGTACGTCATCTTAAGCGCCGGTGCCGCCGGAAGAGCCGCCTCGAAAGGGCGGCTGCCGCCAAAATTGGCCGCCCTACAAGAAGCTGGCAGGTAGAGGTTAAGACGAGGAGTCGCTTTTGCTGATCTGGGCGTTTGTTCCTTATTCGGTGCGCGAGGGGCGGCTGGACGGGTTCGATTTCGATACTCTGCAATCGAAACGCGAATTGGCCGATGCGTTCCGCTCGCTGAATCTGGCTTGGATCTGGCAACCGATTACCGAGACGAATCTGGAGGCGGTGATTGAACAGGTGGCTTGCGAAGAGTCCGTGGTGTTGAATTTGTGCGATGGAATCGGGAATCGCGGAACCCCCGGGCCGTGCGTGGTGCGTGCTCTGGAGCGCGCGCGGATTCGATTCACAGGCGCCGATTCCGAGTTCTATGAGATATCGACATCGAAGTTGGCGATGAAAGAGAGGATGAAGTCGGCCGGGGTGCCGACGCCAGGCTGGGAGGCGCTGCGGGATTCGAGTGGGATTGACGGGATCTGCGCACGCGTGGGAGCGCCGCTGTTGGTGAAACCCGATATATCAGCGGCTAGCGGTGGAGTGTTTTTGCGGTCCAAGGTGAGTCGCGACGACGACGTGAGGGCTTTGCGCGATGAACTGACGACCGCGACGATGCCGCTCTATTGCGACGCGCGCACTGTTTTCGCGGAGCGGTTTATCGAAGGGCCCGAGTTCACGGTTTTTGCGATCGGGAACTGGCGCGATCCCGCATCCGTGCGATGTCTGCCTCCGGTGGAGCGCGTGTTCAACGCGAGTATTCCAGAGGGAGAGAAGTTTTTGAGCTACGAGCGCTACTGGGGTTTGTATCGCGAAGAGAGGCCGCCACCGGACGGGGGTCCGTTTTATGTCTACGCCGATTGCGATGCTCAAGTGGCGCGGAGGCTCGAAAAGATTTCCAGGGACGCGTACATCGCCGTTCGCGGGCGAGGCTATGCGCGAGTGGATTTGCGGATGGACCGCGCCAGCGGAGACTTGTTCGTTCTCGAGGTCAATGCGAACTGCGGATTGTCGGAGGACGATCAAACGTCGACGGGCTGCATTCTGAAGCTGGCGGGGATGACGCTGGCGGATCTGCTCGGGTCCAGTTTGAAAGATGCGGGAGTGTCGCTGTGAAGGTCTGTGTGCTGCAACCGGACTATCGCGACTCTACGATCGACTACCGGTACTACGATCCGCCGCGCGATTTGTCAGCACTGTTGCCGGGCGATCAGGTGGACCATTTGTTTCTGCACAAGACGAGCACTTACCGGCAGATTCGAGAAGCGGCGAAGTGCGGATACGATATTTTCGTCAATCTGTGCGAGGGCTATCTGGATTGGGACGTGCCGTCGATCGATGTCATCTGGTCCTTGGATCGACTGAGCCTGCCGTATACAGGGCCGTGCGCGCGGCTGTACGATCCGCCGAAGGATCTGATGAAGTACGTTGCGCACACGCGCGGTGTGCGTTATCCGAGATTCTCCTGCGAGGTTGAGGGTGCGGTCGCGGAGCTTCACTTTCCGATGTTTGTGAAGCCTGCGCACGCGGGAGATAGTCTCGGGGTGGATGCGGATTCGCTGTGCTACACGGCGGAGGAGGTGCGCGCGAAGGCGGGCGCGATCAAGCGGGAGTACGGCGGGGCGATGATCGAGGAGTTTATCCACGGCCGGGAATTTACGGTCCTGGTCGCGGAGAATCCGGAGAACCGGTTCGAGCCGGTTGCATTTCAACCGATTGAGTTTCTATTCCCGGAAGGCAAGTGCTTCAAAACTTATGGGCTGAAGGTCCAGTCGCATCATCCGGAGAGCAATGTTCCGGTGGCGGATGCGGAGCTTGCGGATAGCTTAAGAAAAGCCGCGCGCACCATATTCATTGGATTTGAGGGGGAAGGGTATGCGCGATTGGACTTTCGTCTGGACGCGGCGGGGCTGTGGTTTCTCGACATAAACTTTGCGTGTTCGGTATTTTATCCGCCGGGGTATGAGGGGTCGGCCGATTACATATTGCATCACGATCCCGCGGGACATCGTGGATTTTTGCGCCACATCATCGATGCGGGATTGGCGAGGCATCGACGGAGGCAACAGCGCTATATGCGCGGCTCTAACGCGATAGCGGGGTTCGGCATTTACGCAACTTGCGATCTGAAGTGCGGCGACGTGGTATTTCGCGGAGAAGAGCGGCCGGCGCGGCTGGCGACGCGGTCGCATATCTTAGGATCGTGGCCGGCGGATCAGGTGGAGATGTTTCGGCAATACGCGATCGTCGTCGGCAACGGCGTGTTCATGCTGTGGGACGAAGATCCGCGCGAATGGGCGCCGCAGAACCATTCGTGCAATCCGAACACGGCTTATACCGGACTGAATTTGATCGCGCTGCGCGATATCGCGTGCGGTGAGGAATTGACGATTGACTATGGAGGGTTTGGGAACCCAGATGCGGCTCCGTTTACTTGCTCCTGCGGAGAGGAAAATTGCCGGGGCAGGATTTAGCGCTCGCGTTCCTGAGCGGCTTGCCTGATACGCTCGCGCAGGGGGGCACTGCGGTTGAGCATGGCGCGAAAATGGTCGCGCTGAAGAATCAAGCAGACGCAGGGAGTCAGACTGCGAACGGTCGCGTTGCGCGGTTGATCGCTGAGCAGAGCGATTTCGCCGAAGTAATCGCCATCCTGCAAAACAGCAGCCCGCGTGGATCCCTTGACCACTTCCGCTTTTCCGCGAACCAGAATGTAGAAGCGGTCGCCGGGATCGCCTTCTCGAATAATGTCGCGATCTTCGGGAATCTGTTCAGTGGCGAAGAGGGAGGCGAGTTCGGCCAAGGTGGACGAGTCGACATCGGCGAACAGAGGCATTTCGGCGAGCCAACGCGCGTCGACTCCGGCTGACGCGCCTACGGCATCGAGGCGGAGACCGGACTGGCGGCGCCACATGGCACTGTATCGCCCGGCGGCGACTAGAAGATCGTCGTGACGGCCCTGTTCGGCAATTTTTCCTTGATGCATGACGTAAATCCAATCCGATCCGGTCACGGAGCTGAGCCGGTGGGTGACCGAAATCACGGTGCGGCCGGATGCGATGCGATGGAATGTGGCGTTGACCGCCGCCTCTGTCGAGGGATCCAGCGACGATGTCGCTTCGTCGAGGATGAGCAGGGAAGGGTTGCGGAGGATGGCGCGTGCAATCGCGAGGCGCTGGCGCTGGCCGCCCGAGAAACGGCTGCCGCGCTCGCCGGCGAGGGTATCGAAGCCTTCTGGCAGCGTCAGAATAAAATCGTGAATCTCGGCATTCTTCGCAGCCTCTTCGACCTCCCCATCGGTCGCGGCGGGACGCCCGAGGCGGATGTTTTCGCGAATGCTCATGTTGAACAGAAAGCTGTCTTGAAATACGACGGCAGTCTGCAAACGAAGCGAATCGAGAGTAGCGTCGCGCAGGTCCATGCCGTCGATCAGCACGGCTCCCTGCGCCGGATCGTAGAAGCGGAGAAGGAGGTTCAGGACGGTGCTTTTTCCGGAACCGCTGGCGCCGACGAATGCGACCGCCGCTCCTTGACGGATCGAAAAGCTGACGTGGTCGAGATTGTTTTGCGCGCTGGTATAGCCGAAGCTGACGTCGTGAAACTCGATGGAGTCGATCTTCGCAAGCGGGAGTTTCCGGGCGTTGGGGCGTTCTGGAACTTGCGGTTGTTCGCTGAGTAGATCCTCCATTCGTTCCACTGCGCCCGTGGCGGAGACCAGCGTCGGCGCATACGACGCAAGATATCCCACCGATTGGCTGAGCGTCACGAACAGCGCCTGAAAAGACGCGAAGGTACCGATGGAGATTGTGCCGCGAAACGCCATCCAGCCGCCGACAGCCATTACGATCACTTGCAGCAAGAGCGCGCCGAGGGTGGACGATTTGTCCATCAAAGAAGTCAGAAATCCGAGGCGAATGCTGGCCTGGAGCAGATGGTCGTTGCGGCGGCGGAACGATCCGGTAAAAAGATCGCGCAGGTTGAACGTCTGCATCAGGGCCGGCGAGGAGACCGTCTCCTGGACGATCGCCAGCACGGCCAAATCGCGAGAGCGTTTTTCCGCGGCGGCCTGCATCCCGCGGCGCGCGAGCAGACGCGGACCAAGCGCGCAAATGGGGCAGAGGAGGGTGCCGATCAACGCCAGTCTCCATTCGAAGGAGAAGACCAGCGCGACCGAAAGAATGATGTCGAGCACCGGCTGTAAGCCCCATCCGACCGCGGAGATGAGAGCGAGATCGATCGCATGCAAGTCGTTCGAGAAGCGCGAGAGAATGTCGCTCGATTCGCGTCGCGAGAAGAATTCCAGTGAAAGGCGCTGAAGCTGGTCGTACATGCGCGTGCGCAGATTGGCGATGGATTTCGCGACAATTCGCGCGTAAAGATGATCGCGTCCGAGGCCCGCGGCCGAGACCAGCACCGCGGCGCCAGCCAGCGCCGTGAGAATAATCACCAGCGCGCGGCCGTCTTTGTTCACCAGCGCGCGGTCAATCAGATACTTGATCGAGAGCGGCAACTGCGCTGTGAGTCCCATCTCGAGCAGGCAGGCGAGCAGGACGGGAATGAGGCTGAGCCGGTATTGCCGAACGTACCGGTAAAGTGCGAGCAATACGCCAGGGATGGAGAGCTGCTGCGGCCGAGGCGGAGCGGTCATCGATCTATTTTAGATACGCGCGGAGGGCGTGAATGAGATCGTCGGCCGCTTGGGCCTGTTCGTCGGACGGTGTGACGCTAGGATCGAGAATATGAAACCTGATGTGCCCTTCAATGACCTCCGCCATCAGAGCGTCCATTGCGCCGCGGCAGGCGGAAATGTTGTGAAGCACATCGGAACACTCGGCCTCCTGCTCGAGCGCGCGATCGATTGCTTCCACCTGCCCTCTGATTCGACGGACGCGGTTGAGCAGCTTCTTTTTCTCTTCGATCGTGGGAGCCATAAAATGCCTCGTTCGGGCTTTACAAGTATACCCCGGCTGGTATATGCTGGTTTTGGTAGCGGGCGGAACTGTCAAATCGCGGGTCCGTCGAGACTCCTTCCCTGGTTGTATCCTGACGCCGCATCTTCTGTTCTAACAGTTGTTTGCAGCTCGATTTGTAACGGATCTGAAATGCGTGCTTAACATCAGTTACATAACATGTGTTAATATCAGCTAATTCAGCTAACGAGAATGCGGCGAAACCAATCACACACGCGAGGATTGCTCCTATCGTTGATGCTGAGCTCTTGCCTGGGCTCACGGGCGCAAGCGCCCGGGCAGGCTGACCAGACTCCGCCGCCTCCGGAGACGGAGCGCTGGAATTTCTTCTATCAGGCGACCTCGATCGGACAATATCACGGCACGTTCTATTCGCCCTACTCGGGTCCGTTCAGTCTTCAGGCCTATCCGGAGCGCGATGTTTCGCTCACCACAACGCTGTTTCTGGCACTGCGGCTGGAAGACAACACATTCTTGTATTTCGATCCGGAAATTGCCGGCGGGAAGGGATTCAGCGGTGTAAACGGTCTGGCGAATTCTTCGAATGGCGAGTTGCCGCGCGTAGCCTCCGCTACGCCGAAGCCCTACGTAGCGAGGCTCTACATCTCTCATGACTTCGGATTCGGCAGTGAGAAGGAGCCTTCCGACAGCGACGAAAATCAGCTGGCCGGGCAGCGTCCGATGAACCGCTACACCATCAGCGCGGGACGCTTCACCCTGACGGATTTCTTCGACCAGAACAAGTATTCGAATAATCCACGCGAACAGTTCATGGGCTGGGCGGTGATGTTCAACGGAGCGTGGGATTATCCTGCCGACGTCCGCGGCTACACCTGGGGATGGGTTCACGAGCTGCACCTGAAAAACTGGTCCTTCCGATATGCGAGCGCGGGGATGCCGAAGGTCGCAAACGGGTCCCAATTCGACCGCAGAATATTGGTCAATCGCGGAGATGTGTTTGAGGCGGAGCGCCGCTATGAGTTAAGAAAGCATGCCGGAGCGATTCGCGCGATGCCTTATATAAACCATGGCGACATGGGAACCTACGCCGCGTCCATTCGACTTGCGCAACAGACCGGCGGGGTACCCGATATCGCGGCTACGCGTCGCAACGGCACGCTCAAATATGGATTCGGACTCAATATGGAGCAGGAAATCGTCAAAGACATCGGCGTGTTCGGGCGGCTTGGCTGGAATGACGGGAAGACTGAGAGCTTCGCGTTCACTGCAATCGATCGACTGGCGACCGGCGGCGTTGCGATTACCGGCACGCGATGGCACAGGCCCTTCGATACTGTCGCGACGGAGTTCACGGCCAGCGGGATCTCCGGCGTCCACGCCGAATACCTGGCTCGGGGCGGACACGATTTTCTTATTGGCGACGGACGTCTTGAATACGGACCGGAGTGCATCTGGGAATCGTATTATAGTGCCCGCCTCTTTCCGAGCATGTTTGCCAGTTTCGATTTGCAGCATGCTGCCAATCCCGCTTACAACCAGCAGCGCGGGCCCGTTTGGATCTCCTCCATCCGGCTGCACTTTGAAGTAGGAAAGAACACTTTCAAGGGCGATAAACATTGACTTTTACGCCTGGCGCGTTTCATCGAGTCATTTTCGCCGGATCGAGGATTTCACGAAGTTCCGATTCAGTGAGCGAGGTCTTTTCGAGCGCGACATCAATGACGCTGCGGCCGGATCGAAGAGCGTCCTGAGCGATCGCCGCACTCGCGTCGTAGCCGATGTGCGGAGCAAGCGCCGTCGCAAGGATCGGATTCCTTTGGGCGAGCTCGCGCAGCCTCTCTTCGTTTACGACGAAGGTAGCAATGGCCTTCGATCCCAGCGCCGCGCAGGCCGCGGTAAGCAAGTGAATGCTACTCAGCAGATTCCAGGCTATGACGGGCAGCATGGTGTTCAATTGGAAAGCCCCCGACTGCGCGGCGATCAAAATCGTGGCGTCGTTCCCTGCCACCTGGGCGCAAATCATGGCAACGGCTTCCGGAATCACCGGGTTCACTTTTCCCGGCATGATGCTGCTGCCGGGTTGCAGAGCCGCAAGAGAGATTTCCGCGAGTCCCGCGACAGGTCCACTATTCATGGCGCGCAAGTCGTTGGCGATTTTCAGGACAGATACCGATAATCCTCGCAGTTGGGCGCTCAGCTCCAGAGAGGCATCCTGGCTACTGATGCTCGCGAATAGATTGCGGCTGGGAGTGAAGGGCAGGCCCGAGGCGTCCGCGATTCGCTTGATGACTTTCGCGCCAAATCGCGGATCGGCATTCAGTCCGGTTCCAATCGCGGTCCCGCCCAGCGGCAGTTCGAAAACTCGCGGCAGGGCGGATTCGATGCGCTCCGCCGCGGCCCGCAACTGCGCTTCCCAGCCCCCCAGCTCCTGGCTCATACGGATAGGGACCGCGTCCATCAGGTGAGTGCGGCCGGTCTTTATGACGTGGTCTAGGGCGCGAGCCTTCTCCGCGATGGTCGCGGCGAGATTGCCTACGGCGGGTAAAAGAGAATTTCGCACCTCCCGCGCGGCGCTGATATGGAGGGTGGCTGGGATTACGTCGTTGCTGCTTTGGCCCAGGTTGACATGATCGTTCGGATGCACCGTCCCGCCACAGAGGCGGCTTGCCAACGTCGCGATGACCTCGTTGGCGTTCATGTTGGTGCTGGTGCCCGATCCGGTCTGAAAAATATCCAGCGGAAATTGCGCGTCGTGAAGCCCTTGTTCCACTTGCGCCGCCGCGGCGGCAATGGCTACGGAGATGTCGTGATCGAGCAGGCTCAATTCGCCGTTGACCTCGGCCGCGCATTTCTTGATCAGGCCAAGAGCCGCGAGAAAAGGGCGGGGAAATCGGAATCCGCTGAAGGTGAAATTCTCAATCGCGCGCTGTGTTTGCGCACCATAGAGCGCGTCCGCGGGAACGCGCACATCGCCCAGACTATCGTGTAACAGCACATCTCTCATATGGATCTACCCGGGTGTTAGATGGCGCCGGGGGCGAAGTGTTGCATTTTGACCGCGACACCTTCCCGCCGGCCGGGTTACAGCAAGGGTATTGACAACGGAAGGATTTGGAGGATCGGACGAATGAAAGTGCATCACGGATTAATGGCTTTCTTGGCATTTCTACTTGCTATGCCGGTTCTGGCGCAGCCGCAAATTGGGGGAGGGACGTGCTCCTCGGCGACGTTGAGCGGAACCTACTCGGCGACACTCACGGGGAGGGATCTCAGTTCCGCAGTGGCTTTCTTGAGTTCAACCCAAGGCATCGGATCGGTGGTATTCGATGGGCTGAGCAAGGTGACATTCACGCTCACCACGAATACGGCTAAGGCCTTTGGAATCCCGCAGACGCTTTCGGGCACTTACAGTCTTCAGGCGAACTGCGTCGGAGTTTTGACTCTTACTTCCGGCGACAACGCGTCGTTCACTCTGGAGTCTTATAACCAGGGCAAGAACTATCTCATTACCGGCCAGGACGGGGTTTATGCTCTTACGGGCAGCGGCACGGCGCTACCTGCGACTTGCCCCACGAGTCTCACCGCCGGGAGCTATCCTTTCAACGGTTCCGGACTCGGACTTTCATCGGCGTCGATTTCGAGCATCTTCAATGTGATCGGGATGATTCAACTCAGCGGCACCAACACCATCGCCATCAATGCGTACATGGCCTCCAACGGCGGCTCTACGAAGGATGTCTCCGCCAGCGGAACCTACACGCTGGGGTCCAACTGCTCCGCAACCGCCACGGTCACGGACACGTCCGGAATCAGCTATTCTCTGGTGTTCCAATTTACTTCGGCCAGCGGAAATAATTTCATTTTTTCGAGCGCGAGCGTGCAGAGTATTTATTCTGCATCCGGGAGGGCGCTATGATCCGCCGGATCGCCTTTGCCTCGTGCCTCCTGGCGGCTCCGTTCGCGGCCAACGCGCAGACTGCGGGTGCCTGTACGGCCGCGACTCTGAGCGGCACCTATTCTCTAACGCTCACGGGCCGCAACGTCAGCTCCACAGTAGTGATCACCAGCGTCTTCCAGGCCGTGGGTGAGCTAATTTTCGACGGTGTGGGCAGCGTCACGGCGGCGGTGATCGCGAGCACCAACCAAGGTCCCCCCTATGTGCAGGAGACGCTCACCGGAACTTACGCGATCCCGAGCAATTGCGTCGGCACGTTGAACTTAGCGCAGTCCCCGACTGGAGGAGATTCGGCGTCCTATGTGCTGATCCCTTATAACAAGGATAAGGATTACGTGATTGCCGGAGAGGATGCAACCTATACACTAAGCGGCAGCGGCGGACTTCAGCCGGTTTCCTGTTCGCCGAGCACATTCTCCGGCGTTTACGCCTTCTCCGGCAACGGATTTTCGCTCGCTTCGGGCGCGGTGACCGGAGTGAATAACATTTCGGGTTTGCTCCAGTTTGACGGCTTTGCCAAGGTCGCCGGGAGCTGGTCCATCGCGACCAATGGAGCGGTAACGCAGGACACCGTCAGCGGAACTTACACCGCCCCTGCTTGCTCGGGCGGGTACGCGAGCTTGACAGATTCGAATGGCGTCCAATATCTACTGCCCTTTTCGGCGAGCACCGCCGATGGCGCGAATGCCGCCATCATCGGCGCAACGTCTACCAACATGTTTAACGGCACCATGCATTCCACGTTCACCAATCCCGGACTCGCGGTGGCGAACGCCGCTGGTGTTTCGGGAGGCACGCCCCCGGGCAGCCTGTTCAGCATTTACGGATTTAATCTGGCCAGCGGACAGGCTCAGGGCGCTCCTCCGTATCCCGATAAGCTCGCTATGGCTAGCGTCACCGTGAACGGGGAACCAGCGCCGCTTACTTATGTCAATCCGACTCAGGTCAACGCTCAAATGCCTTGGGACATTGCGCCTGGCGTGGCGACCGTAGTCGTGACAACCGGAACAACGGTGAGTAACGCCGTCGCCGCTACGGTGCCTGCAACGGCTGTGCCGGGCGTCTTCGTTTACGGCTCGAACGAAGCCGTTGCTGAGAATTACCCGTCTTATGTGGTGAATTCACCCTCTGCGCCTGCGCCTGTGGGAAGCACCATCGTCGTGTTTTTAACCGGGGGAGGACCGGTGCAAGGCGGCAACTCGCTCGTGACAGGCCACGCCACACCAAACGCCGTTTTCCCTGTAACAGAGCCGTACAGCGCAACGATTGCCGGCGTCAACGCGCCCGTGAGTTTCATTGGATTAACGCCGGGAAACGTCGGCCTTTATCAAGCCAACGTCACGATTCCGCAGGTTGGAAAGGGCAATCACAATCTGAGCATCACTATCGGCGGGACGGCTTCGGCCGCGACCTTGATCTCGACCAACTAACTTACTTTGCGGGAGCGGGCAGCGTCAGATTTGCGGACGAGCCATCGTGCTCATACTGGAGTTCCATTGCCCCCTTGGTTTTCTTGGCCGGCAGGCGGAAATACAGATACCCGGCAACGGGCGCATTAATCTTGCCCACTGGCAGAGCCCATTTTTTGAGCAGCGCTTCCATTCGACCCGCGTCGATTCTCGATGAACCGGACGCAGGCGCCGATGTCTGGGTGGGAGCGTTGCTCACTCCGACGCTTTCATACGTTCCGACGCTATTCACCCGGCGGCCGGTGGCGGGGTCCTGACCATTCGCAAGGATGACGCCCGACTCTGTGGTCACGTGCGTATTACTCTTCAGGTCCGGGTGAGCGGTTCCTTGCGGGTGCCACATCCACGCGACATCCTCAGCCGTTTCCGGACGGCTCTCGCTATCGCCGAGCCTGAGGGCAAAGTCCAATGCCGCGACCTCGATCGCGGGCCCCTCCTTGGGATAAATCGCAACCTCCAACACTACGTACTTCTTGGCGAGGTCCGACGGGAAGGCCTTGTTCAACTGTTCGGGAGTCACGCGAACCGCTGCGATGGTCGCGGTCTTGGTTTCCTGGCGAACTGGATAATCCGAACTGGACGCTCGCGGAGTCACGCCATCGCCGGCCAAGACCAGCGCGGGAAAAATGAGCGTCAGCGAAGTGGAATATAGAAGTCTACGCACAGCGCCTTCCTTCGTTTTAGATTACCGCACAGATTACCTCGGCACTACCGGCGCCGGTATCGTCTCCTTGGTGAAGCGCGGAATCATCTGATCGCGATTGGCGACATTCCACACGGCGGCTGCGATAATGGCCGCAGCCTTCTCGACATCGTCGGGAATAATGCGCTCGTAGGTATCGAGGTTGGTGTGATGCGTCATGGAGCCGTACTCAATCGGATCCTGCGACATGCCGATGCCGGGCAGGCCCGCGTTGTTGAACGAGGTGCTGTCCGTGCCGCCGGTCGCGCGGCTGTTGGTGTTGCTCACGCCTCCCACGCCCCAATCCGTGAATAGCCCTAGCACGCCTCGCAACGCGGCTGCTGCCTCCGGCGGACCGAACACTCCGGCCCCGCGCAGGCGGCCTGTCCCCGAATCGACATTGAAATAGGCATCGAGCTTGAACCACTCGGGCTTGGGATCCTCGGCGGTCCCGAAGTGTTGTTTCACATAGGCGAGCGAACCTAGCAGTCCTTCTTCTTCGCCCGACCAGAGCGCCACGCGGACCGTGCGACGGGGCTTCAGGTGCAGCGCCTCGATCAGCCGCGCGGCCTCCATCATGATGGAACAACCGATCGCGTTATCCGTGGCGCCCGTGCCTCCGTGCCAGGAATCCAGATGGCCGCCGAGTATCACGATCTCGTCCGCTTTGTCGGTCCCGGGAATTTCCGCGATGGTGTTGTAGCTGGTTCTGCCCTCGGGATAGATGTGATTCACGATGTTGAACTGAAGCTTCACATCATCGCCGTCGTCCAGCAGGCGTTCGACGCGGCCGTAGTCGTCATTGCGCAGAATCACGGTCGGAACTGTCTTCGCGATATCGTAGGCTCGGTGCGCCTGAGCGACGATGATCCCTTCGCCCCTCGCCGCGTCATTAATTCGCAGAAGAGCGCCGCCAGTCAGCAGCATCGCATCGACCTGTTCGCCAGCCTGCACCGGCGTGAGACGGGCCGGATCGGGCGTACTCTCACCGCGGCCGCGTCCTCCGCGACCACCCCCATTGCTCCCATCGTATTGCGCTCTCACCTGCTCATCGGTGCGGCGCTTGGCGGGCGGATCGAAATTCACTGGAATCACCGCCGCTTTGCCCACCAGCACGATTTTTCCGCGCACTCTATCTTTGGTGGCCGCCAGCCACTGCTCCATTTCAATTTTCGTGGGACCCAATCGCGCCGCGGCTCCGCGCCCGCCGCCTCTACCGCCGCGCCCGCCCGCGCCCTCCTCTGCCGCTGGGGCCGTCGGACCCTGCGGAGGAACGATTTCAATCGCCGATGCGTCTACCGTCCCTCCAGTCGACGGCGTCCACGCCAGCACTTCGAATTTCAGATTCTCGCGAACCGGCGCGGCGATGCGCCCGGTTGCGCTCTCATTTAGCCAGCCGGCGCGGGCGAAATCCCACGGCTCCAGGTGAGCGTTCTTCATTCCCCAGGCGGTCATCTCCGCCGCCGCCCATTTCGCCGCCGCTTCATGATTCGGCGTCCCTGTGACGCGCGGACCATAGCGATCCGTCAGCATATGGAGCGTGTGCATGATCCGCGAATGCTCCAGCTCTTCGCTGCGCATTCTCGCGGACGTCGCCTCATCCACTCTTTCCTGCGCCAACAGGACCACGGAGGCGCTTAGCGCGAACAGCAACTTTTTCATTAGCGATCAGGATAACTCAAATGCCGTCTGAGCTTCGATGGGAATCGCGGTGTCATGTCCTCACTTCGAACCGGAAGCGTAGATCCTCGCCGAACCACTGTATGTAGTTTGTTCCCCACGCGTTGTTGAAAAGGCTGAAATGCACCCCTTTGGACATGTCCGGAGGATCGTTGGAAAAGTAAATCGGAGACCGTTCCCCCAGCGCGACCACCGGAGCATCCAGCGTGTCGATTGAAAAGCTGCCCTGCGCGTCTTTATAACTAGCCCCTCTCGATAGCGCGTGCATACGCCGGTTCCCCCCGCGCGCGACCGCGAGCGGAGAGACCGGATAGTCGCTCTTTTCGAGCATCCAGTTTGACGACTCGGACGCATCCGGCTGAAACGTGAGCCACATCGCCTCCGGCAACCTGTTTGCGATCTTTCCAAAGCAATAGAAGTTGATCTTCGCCACCGGCTCATGTTTGGGAAACAGGAGCTCGAGATACATCGTCGCCGGCCACGCCACCAGTCCGGATTTCTCGCTCGCCGCATCTTCGATCCGCAGGCGCGCCAGCAATCGATGTTCGTCGGCGCTTTCGCTCGACCAGCAATTCAGAAGAGTCGGGGTCCAGGTCCGGCTGCGCGCTCCGAAATGTTCGATGTTCGGCTTGCCGAAATCCTGCGGCGCCCAGTCGGCCTTGCTCGTCACATAGCTCGCCATGAACCGCGCGTAATCCTCGGCCGAGAGAGTCTGGTAACTGAACAGCGCCAGCGGATGCTCGGGAGACGCCCATTCGCGGCCGGTCGACCTTCTCATCAGCCGCCGAATCGCACCGGTCTTCTCATCCAGCCCAACCGTGAAATGCGACGTCTCCAGATCCTTGCTCGTGCGAAAAATATTCATTCCCTCGGTGCTCGGCACAACCGGCCTTAATTTCGCGAGCCGCCCGACAGCCTGCGCCCGCATCGCTGCGGGTAGCGTAGCAACCGCTTCGTCGATGTTCCTCCGCTTTTCCGCCCAACTGGTCGTCATTTTCCGATAGCCCGATTGATCGAGTACGTCCTCCAAATCCCGAGGCTTGTAATGATCGTGGTCCAGGTACGTTTTCGTATCGGTGCCCCAAGTGTGTTCCGCACACAACGAAAATCTCCGCAAGAAAGCCAGATCTGTCGTGTCTCCAATTTTGATTTGCCCGTCCGCGATCCATTCCCTTCGCAATCTCGCCACCTCGCGATAACGCGCCACCTTCACCGGATCGCTGGGCACACCGTAAATCCACGTGTCCCCGATTTCTTCCGTCACCACCGCCAATTGGTCGCGATAAGGATGCACGGCATCGGCGATCTCGCTCAGGTTCGACGCGGTGATCGTCGCTCCCGGAAACTGCTTCCGCAAGTCCGCATAAATCTTGCGAATCTCCTCCATCGAATGCGGGCCGGCGTTGTCATCCGCCATCTCGATCGCGACCGCCAGGTCCGATCCCGGAATGTGCACGACCCCTCCGTAGCCCTTGTGCTGATACATCACGATCAGAGTCGCTCCGGCGGAATCTTTCCACACGAACAGCGGCGGGACCTCAGGCGGCGTGCTGGCCGAGTTCACGCCGATGTGCAGAAACTTGACGCCATTTTCCGCGAGCGGGCCGATCAAACCCAGCGTGTGTCCCGGAACGTCCGTCATCTTCGCGCCCGTCGTCGCGCGACCGAAGCGCTGGTCGAGTGATTTAGAAAATCCGATTGCCCCCGCGATCAGGGACCGGTCGAGCACCTCGGTCTGCCAACTGAACGGCAGCGCGTGCCACGCGATATCGCCCGCCGCGATGGCCTGTTCCACCCGCTTGCGAGCCTCATCGCTCGCTTGCTCCAGATATTCGTACAACAGCCAGGACCCGGTCGTCCAGGTATACCGATCCGCCCCCGATTCCCGCATCGCGGCCGCCCGCTTCATCGCCGCGGGATAATAAACCTCGAAATATTTCCGCATCACGCCCGCTTGCGTGTCCGTGAATCCTACGTCCAGATGGCACTTGAACATCACCAGCACCTTCTTAACCTTCGCCGCCGCAGCAGGACCGCACAGCATCGCGCCGCCAGCCAGCGTTTTAAACACCTCTCGACGATTGATCATTTTTGTACCTGCATTCGTACCCGTCCGCATTTCGCGCACTTCCATTTTCGCTTCTTATGGTAGATGTGCCCCTTCAGTTCTTTCATCGGAGTTTTGCAGATCTTGCAGGTCAATGGGTGTCCGCTAGCATTTTAGCGTTAGAATGCGTGAAGTAAACTCGATGCCCGCAAACGGTACGTATCTTATCTTCCTCACGGTGGTTTCGATTGCGCTTCTTCTGGTGCTGATCCTCGCTGTGAAGCTGCACGCGTTCCTGGCGTTGCTGCTCACCAGTATGGCGCTCGGTCTCGCCGCCCACATGCCTCCGGAGAAAGTGCTGAAGTCGATCCAGACCGGCTTCGGCGACGCGCTCGGCTTCATCGTAGTCGTGGTCGGATTGGGCGCGATGATCGGGCGGTTCCTCGAACACTCCGGCGGCGCGCAGGTGCTGGCCGACTGGCTGGTTGAGAAGTTCGGCCGCGATCGCGCGGCGTGGGCTCTCCTGGTCGCGTCCTTTCTGGTCGGCCTTCCAATTTTCTTCGAAGTCGGTTTTGTCATCCTTGCCCCGCTGGTCTGGAATCTCGCTCGCGAAACGAAACGGTCGCTCTTGTTCTACGGGATGCCTATGGCGGCGGCGCTCACCATCACCCATTCGCTGGTGCCTCCCCATCCCGCCCCCGCCGCGGCTTCACAGCTCCTTGGCGGCGATCTCGGCACGACCATTCTTTACGGCATCGCCGTCTCGATTCCAGTCGCGATCTTCGGCGGCATGTTTTACGGCAACTGGATCGCCAAGCGAATTTACGTCGAAGTTCCAGCGATCGCCGCAACGACGAAGAGACATGATACTCAGCACGCGCCTCCGGTTGCCATCGTTATTCTGCTCCTGTTGTTGCCGATTCTCCTAATCTTCGGAGCCACCGTCGCGAACCTTCGCAACGTCCCGTTTCGCGGCGCCGCCGTCTTTCTCGGCCATCCGTTCAGCGCGCTCGCCATCACGGCTCTGGTGGCGATTTACTTCTTCGGTATCCGTCGGGGAGTCACGCGTGACGGCGCTATGAAGCTGGCCGCGGAATCTCTCGCACCCATGGGCGCGCTGCTCTGCATCATGGGCGGAGGCGGAGCTTTCAAGCAAATTATCGTCGATACCGGCGTCGGCGCGTATGCCGGGAAACTGCTCGCCACCTCGGCAATTTCCCCGCTGATCGTGGCCTTCGTCGTCGCGGCGGCCATGCGTCTGGCGCAGGGATCGGCCACCGTCGCCATCATTACGGCCGCTGGAATTGTCGCGCCGATCGTCAAGGGCATTCCCGGATATCGCCCCGACCTGATCGTGCTCGCCCTGTGCTGCGGCGGCTCCGGATTCTCCCACGTCAGCGACTCCGGCTTCTGGCTGGTGAATCAATATTTCGGAATGACGGTGGCCGAAACCTTGAAATCCTGGACGGCAATGAAAGTTCTCTCCTCGTTCCTCGCTCTCGCGATCGTCCTTCTGATGCAAGCCGTATTGCGGTAGACTATCTCGACAAGGAGGAAACATGGTTCGTAAAGTCTTGATCGTCGGCTGTCTAATGGCCGTTGCGGGGAGCGCGCAGGACAAGGGTAAGGACAAACCCAAAATGGAGCGCTACGACTTTCACCCCCTGATGCAGCAGGTCTGGGACGCTTGGGGCACGCTGAATCCCGACAACGCGGCCAGGTTCTATTCGAAAGGTGCCGAACGCATGTTTTTCGACGTCGCGCCATTCAAATACACTGGCTGGACCGAATATGCGGCGGGCGCGAAAAAGTTTCTCGCCGATTACTCATCCGCGAAGTTTACGCTCTCCGGCAGTCAACACGTCGCGCAGCGCCCCACCATAGCCTGGGCCACCGCAACCGGGCACGCGGCGCTCGTCAAAAAAAGCGGAGGTAAGGAGGACATGGATTTTCGCTGGACCGTGCTTTGGGAGAAAGAGGGCACCGACTGGCTGATTATTCACGAACATGTCTCGGTTCCAATGGCAGGCGCCTCGCCCGCGGCAAAGCCGACGACTGCCCCGGCGACCGCGCCGAAGCCAGCCACCGCGCCAAAAAAGTAGCAGCTACAATTCCAGTTTGCCCTGATACATCATGTCTTTCAGCGTGAACTTGCATTTCACGTCGATCGGACCCAGCTTGGTCGAAAAGATCGCCTGCTTGTCCTCCGGCCTTAACGCCAAACCGCGCGAAAAATAAAACAGCGTCCCCGCCAGCGTCAGATCGTTCTTTGGCGCCACAGCCACGCGGCTCAGCAGGATTGCATCGCCTTTATGCTCCAGCCTGGTAACCTGCTTCAGCGTCTCGAATCGAGCCGCGCGTTGGCTCTCATCCTCGTCCGGCGTCGCGCCCACGCTTGGCACGTCGCCGAGCATATTAAGGATGTAAAACTTCTCCACGTCGGGCGAGGGGATGGCCTTCAGCGCCTCGCGCACCGGCAGCGCCGATTCCCAGCGGATGATCGCCTTCCAATCCGCGGGTGACACTGCGCTCGGCGAACTGCGGCTCGATGCATTGCCGGCATTCCGGCTGTGCGAGCCCGGCAGGGTATTGCTCAGCGGCCCGTTTTGGCCTCCATAGTAGGAAACGGCTGCGTCCTTCGCCCACGGCGATTTGTTCAGCAGCAGCTCGATCTCTGCTGTGGTCCATTCCGACGGCTTCTTTTCGTTCCAGAATTCTTTAAAGTAATAAGCCAACGAATGAGCGGTCGCGAATCCCCCTGCGAAGCCGATTTGAAGTGCGGTGCGCCGTGTCATCCGGTTCTAATCGACGCTTCCGGCCCTTCCGGCGTTACAACGCAGCGGGACGCGTCTATATTAGTAAAGCATGCTCCACCGCTCGAAGATCTGCCTTTTGATTGTCTCAACCGTCGCGTTCGGCGCGGCAGTGTATGAGGATGCCGCCTGGAAAACCAAGCGCGCCGCTGACTGGACCGACGCGGAAACCAAGCAGATTCTCACCGATTCTCCCTGGGCCGCCATGGTCGTCCCGACCGTCAAGAAGGTCGAACAACGGCCGTCCGCTCACCGTGGAGGACTGGTCGGCGTACCTGGAATCGGCCGCCGCCGGGCTGACACGCAAGATACCGGCGATACTACACCGCCGACCACCGACACGCCGCTGCCTATGAACGTTCGCTGGGAGAGCGCCCTTCCCATCCGTGAAGCCGAATTGAAGGCTCGCGAGATGAATGCCCCCGACGTCGATGAGAACCATTACGCCATCGCCGTCTACGGCGTCCCCACCCATCTTGCGAAAGATCCCCAGAGCTTCGGTGATCGTCTCAAAGGCCAGGCGACCATCAAGCGGGAAGGGCAAAAAGATCTGAAGCCTGTCCACGTCGACGTCATCCCGCGCGACGACGGCGTCGTCATCGTGTTCCTGTTCCCGCGCGCCAGGGAAATTTCCCCGAAGGATTCGCGCGCCGAGTTCTATGCCCAGATTGGTCCATTTCAGATCACGCAGTCGTTTCATCTCGACGAAATGATCTACCAGGGCAAGCCGGAACTGTAAGCGCAGATGACGTCCCTCCGAACCTATGCCGTCCTGCTGCTGTTTATCGTTCTGAAAGCAGTAGGAAATTTGTCGCTCGCCTGGGGCATGAAGCATCTTCCCTCCGCCGGAGCGAATCCTCTGTCGTATATCAGCGCCATGCTGGACCCGTTTGTCGCGCTCGGAGTGCTCGCCCTAATCGGGGCGCTCCTTACAAGAATGGTATTGCTGAGCCTCGCCGATCTCAGCTTCGTCCTCCCTGTAACCGCCGTCGGCTATGTGATCGCTGCATTTCTCGGCAAAGTCGTCCTCCATGAGGTCGTCACCGGCCGCCGCTGGCTGGGAACCGTTTTCATTTTTCTCGGCGCAATCTTAGTCGGGTCAACGGGAGAAAAATCGAAATGAAATGGCTCCTCGTCACGTCGATGGTCGTCGCGACCGTCCTCAGCGACCTTTTGCAAAGCTACGAAATGAAGCGCGCCGGTGAGCAATCGGTAGGCGCTCGCGGACTGCTCCGTTTGCTCAAAATGATCGTTCATCGCCGCTTCCTGATCCTCGCCATCCTCTGCATGGCCGTGTCGTTTTTCTCCTTTATGGCGCTGGTCCAGACCGAACCGCTCAGTTTCGCCGTCCCCGCCTCCGCAGCCAGCTTCATCTTGGAAACTGCCTTGGCAAAGCTCGTTTTGAAAGAAATGGTTGGGTTGAAACGCGCGGCGGGCGCATTACTCGTCCTGGCAGGAGTCATATTACTGGGCGAATGATCGGATGCCGGGCTCTTTCAGATGACGACCCATGGTCACATGACCGAATCTGGTCATGAACATCGCGCACAGGATGCCTAGGAAGGATATTCACTTACCTCGCGACACCCGCTTTCAACGCCGAAATCAAACATAAATTCTCTAAAATGTTTGGGCTTGGATACACAAAGTGACATCCGACCCCAGGCTAGCTCCGGCACGAAAACCAGGCCGCCCTTAGTCCTGGACCTGCCCGACAAATGGTTTTCCGCGTGCTCTGATTCTTCCGACCAAGCCGATCTTTCGGCAAATCCGCAAAGGAGGAGGCATATGCACTCTGATCAGATTCAGCAGACATGGGGCAGCGCGCTCGTGAGCGGGTTGCAGGAGCGTTACGGGCTCAGCGAGCAGGAGGCCCGAAGGAAAGTCGACGAGTGGCTCCAATCCCTGAAACGGAATCCAGCGATTGGGGTTCCCTCGGAATACCGGAGTCGGCGGCGTACGCCCCGCCAGCCCGGCTTGCAAATGAGTCGCCGACAATCGGCCTGACGGCTATTCTTTCGCCGAATTCGACCCCACCGGCACCAGTTGCCCTGCGCGAATACAGTAATCCGCGCCCCGCCAACGGATACTGCTGCGCAGAAAACTCGTCAGCCAAATGGAAAACGCCACCGCGTCCCATACCGGGATCAGCGCCATTTGCCCCCACAATCCCGGCCGGCGTAATCCGCGCACTCCAATAACCCACGTCATCGCGACCCGTAGCGCGAAGTAAGTTCCCAGATAGCCCCACGCCACCGCCGCCGTCGGATGTACCGCGATGGCCGCAATCGACCACGGCAATCCTTGCGTCAACAGTAGCCCGAAATGCCCCCAGGGACGCATGTGGCGCATCACCACGATCCAGCGCATCCTTTTGTGCAGCAGGTCGCGGATCGAGCGATAGTCGGACACAGTCGACACCGCATAGCGCAGCAACTTCACTTCGTAACCCTGCTCGGCGATGAGACGCCCTACGAGAAGATCGTCCCCCGGGGAATTCTCGATCGCCGCATAGCCGCCAAATCCAGCCAGCCGCTCCCGCGTTGTCGCGATCGAGGGTCCCAGCGTAAATTTGATTCCATCCAGTTGCCAGGCGACTAAAATTCCTGCGTAAAAATCGGACATCATACCGATGGTTTGCAGCCGGTCCGCGAACGTCTTGAGATCCGTGTGGACATAGAAACACGTCACCGCCCCAACGCCCGGATCACAGAGGGGCGCCGTCATCGCACGCAGATAATCCGGCTCGACGCGCACGTCGCTATCGCTGATCGCGACGGTTTCATGCCGCGCCTCGGCTGCCATGCGCGCCAGCTTAGCGACCTTGTCGTTCGCTGCCACGCGTCCCGACCCCAGCAATACCCGGATCTCCCGCTCCGGAAAGTCGCGCCGCAGCTTTTCGAGCACAGGCCGCACCCCATCGTCGTCCGCATCGACACAGAAAATCATTTCGTAATCCGGATAATCCTGCCGGCAGAAACTCGCCAGGTTCTCATATGCATCCGGATCGAGGCCGCGAATTGGCTTCAGAATGCTCACGGGGGGTGTAAAGGAGCGGTCCGGCGCGCTCACCGGCTGGCCGAAATATCGCCGCGAACTATACAGCGCAATCAGGTAATAAATAAAGGGTATGGCGGCAATCCCCAACCACCCCGCTACGGCGATTGTCACGACTTACAGCCTACTAGACTCAACAGGTTGGTTGCACAGGATCAGCTTCCCTCCGCTCTCAGCCAGCGCGTGCAGCCGGTCGGCTCCAACCAGTTTTTCAAGCCGCGTCCGCGCCGTCTCGCTCGCCACAATGTAGTAACGCTCTTCCCCAAGCCACAGCTTTCGCCACTGCGCGTCATCGAGAAAAATATCCGGAACCCCCGGCGCATAGGACCCATAAACCAGATTGTTAAACCGCCCGTTCAGCAGCAGCGCCTCACGATTCGTATAGAAAAATATCGACGAAAACGTGTAGTAATGATGGTCCACAATCAGCTTGCCCTCCGGCGCTCGCAGTAGCGCATCCGCCAGCGGCCGCGACGACAGATAAGGATCGAACACTACCAGCGCCATCCGCGCCGCTTGAAAAAACAGGACCATCATGACAGCGGCCGTGAGAAATGCCCGCTTGCCCGTACCGATGACCGTCCCCATCGTTCCGATCAAAAACGCAAGCGCCGCCGCCAGCAGCGGAGCCCGCAGATAGGCGAACGAATTTAAATTCAGATCCTCGATGTGTCCCAACGAAAGCGTGTACGCGCCCGGATTCTGGCTCAGCGCCGACGAAATATCGCCTGGCGTCGCCAGTCCTCGCGTCATAAACCACAGCGTTCCGGCCGCAATCGCGCAGCACGCGAGTATCGCCGACAGCACCCGCGTCCCCCATCTCACCCAGCCTCCTTCAGCAGCCATGGCCGATCCCAACAACAACGCCAGCGCCGGATAGCACGGCATCGAATAATACTCCTGCGTAGTCGAAAACGTGAAAAAGATCAGCACAAATCCCGTCCAGCACAACGCCAGCAACCGAGTCTTTCCCGCGCGATCCAAGGGCCGGAACGAAAGCTTCGCGACAGCCGGAAAATACACGCTCCACGGAAACAGCCACACCAAATGGAACAGCCAGAACCACACCCGAGGCACCGTATTGTAATCGCGCGGATACCGTAAATTTAAAAACCGCAGCACCTGCTCATTCATCACGAAAAACCACAGGAACCCGTGATACTCCCCCGGCGCGGAATGCATCGTCAAATCGAAATACGGAGGATTCCGCAGCGTCGCCAGTATATGCCACGGCGCGGCAATCGCGATCACAATCAGCACTCCCCTGAACGGCCGCAATCGCCTCCACAACCCGAATTGCCGCGTCACCGCCAGATAAACGACGCAGGCCGCCACCGGAAACACCACGCCAATCAGGCTCTTCAGCAGCAAACTGCTGCCCAGCGTCGCCGCGAATACCAACGCCCACGTTCTTGGCCGCGCCTCGTCATCGTCGATCGCCCTGAGGAACGACCACATGGAGAGCGCCATCGCCGCCGCCACCATCACGTCGGGAATCTGAATGCGCGTGAATAGGAACAGTCCCACGCAAGTCGAGATGCACAACCCCGCATAAAATCCCGCGAGCCGTCCAAACGCCCACATTCCGAACGCCGCCGTCAGCCACGCCAGTCCGATCGCCGATGCCACCACGGGAATCCGCGCCGACCAGTCGTGCACCCCGAAAATCTTGTAGCAGATCGCCATCGCCCAATAAATGAGCGGAGCTTTTTCCATGTACGGAACGCCGTCGAGCGTCGCCGTCACCCAATCGCCCGACGTCAGCATATTGCGCGCGATCTGCGCCTGCACCGCGTCCACGTCGTCCATCAGCGCGGGCGGCGAAATCATGCAGCCAATGTAAACAGCCGCCGCAAACAGAATTACGGCAAGGTAGTAGCGAAGGCGCGATTCAGGATTTTGCATCGGTTGCTCTACCGAGCCGCGACCACAGGGAGCGGTCTATAGAGGGCTCAGTCCCCCGACATCGAGAGAGCCGCCGCCGTCTTCCGCGCCCTCTGATTCCGCGAGCTCCGCCAATTCACCTGCGGCATGAATAGGGACCGGTCCACCCGATCCTGATACTTCATCGCGATATTCATCAGCGAATCCAGCAGCGAATCTGACAGGAAGTGCGGCCGCAATCCGAGATCCACCAGCTTCGAATGCTTCGCGTTGTAGTAATGCGCCTCTGCTTCGACGCGCGGCGTGGGCATGTGTTCGATCGTGACCGGCAATCCCATCTCGCCCGCCGCCGTCTTCACCAGGTTCGCCAGTTCCATCACGGAAAACTGCTCCGTGAACTGGTTGAACACGCGGCACTCGCCCTTCGCCGCCGGATTCAAACACGCGATCTCGATGCATTTCACCGTGTCGCGAATGTCCAGAAACCCTCGCGTCTGCCCGCCCGTTCCATACACCGTCAGCGGATGCCCCACCGCGGCCTGGATGCAAAACCGGTTGAGCACGGTCCCGAAAATCTCGTCGTAGTCGAAGCGGTTGATCAGCGCTTCGTGCATATTCACTTCGTCGGTGATCGTGCCGTACACCACGCCCTGATTCAGATCCGTGGCGCGCAGCCCCCAGATCTTGCACGCGAACATCATGTTATGGCTGTCGTGAACTTTCGACAAGTGATAGAACGAACCCGGCTGCTTCGGGAACGGCAAAACATCGCTGCGCCCATTATGCTCAATCTTCAAATAGCCTTCTTCGATGTCGATATTCGGCGTGCCGTATTCGCCCATCGTCCCCAGCTTCACGATGTGGCAATCCGGAGCCAGCTCATGAATCGCGAAGAGCAGGTTCAGCGTTCCGACAACATTGTTCACCTGTGTGAATACCGCGTGCTTACGGTCGATCATGGAATACGGCGCGGCGCGCTGCTCGGCGAAATGCACCACTGCGTCCGGCCGGAAGCCCTCAATCACCGATGCCAGGAAGTCGTAGTCCGTCACATCCCCGGCAAACGATTCAACGACGTTGCCGGTCAATTCCTGCCATACCCGTAGGCGGTCGGATAGCGGCTGAATGGGTGTCAAGGTCTGTACGCCCAATTCGTGATCCCACTGGCGCCGTAGAAAGTTGTCGACAATGGCAACGGCATGCCCCTGTTTCGACAAATAGAGCGCAGTGGCCCACCCGCAATATCCATCCCCGCCTAAAACGCAGATTCTCATGTAGTTTACAGCTCCTCTCGATACCGGACGGCGCCAAGTCACACCTCAGCCTCATGCCGGTAACCCCCAGCAATAAGAAAAGATGCGGTTTTTCTAAAAAGGGTTACAAGAAAACCTCACACTCGTCATTCCGAGTATGAGCGATATGCCAAATGGCGACAATTCCTCAAGCCGCGCTCATCGGATAAACCTCCATTAAATCACATTTGTTTAACATTCTCGTGACGAGTTAGTGCGGCGTATCTTGACTAGCCTCCGTTTAGAGCGACAATTCAGTCTGGAGGCAGCTCATGAAACGTTTGCTCGCAACATTTTTTCTCGTGTTCGGAATCGCCCGCGCCGAGGACGCCTCGCGGCAGCTTGCTCGTATTCTTAACGAAAAGGGAGTCCTGACCAACGAAGAATTCGCCACCATTGAACGAGCCGGAGCCGATGATGCCATTCGCATGCTCTCGACAGCTCTTTACAAGAAAGGCATCCTCACGCAGCCGGAAATGGCGCGAGTCTACGGGATGGTACCTGCGCCGTCGTCAGAATCGTCGGATGACGTCCGCTTCCTGCCTGCCGTCGCCACCAGAGTAGTCGCGACCACCGCTCCGGCAGTGCCGCCAACTCAGACCGCCACAACCACTGCGGGAACCACTCAGATTCCCCAAGTTACCTCGGCGTCTCATTTCCCGATTCAGCTCTACGGAACCGTGCTGTGGAACTCCTTCTACAACACTGCGGGAACCAACATCGAGGACATTCCGCTGGTGGCCAGTAAAAACGGGACTGATCCGAACGGAAACTTCGGCATGACGGTCCGCCAGTCCCGCTTCGGCCTGCGCTATGACGGAGGACCGGAGGTGTGGGGCGCGAAGCTCAGCGGAACCGTGGAGCTGGATCTATTAGGCGGCTCCGCCCCGTTCGCCAACGGCGTCGGCATGGACTTGGTCCGTCTGCGCCTGGCCTACGGGCGTATGGATTGGAAGAACACTTCGCTTGAGGTCGGCCAGGATTGGGCCGTTTTTTCGCCCTTGAATCCAACCTCGCTGGCGTCGTTCGCCATCCCGGCGATGTCGACCTCGGGCAATCCCTGGATCCGTTCTCCGCAAGCCAGGTTCGAATGGCACAGCGACGCCGGCCGGCCGACCCGCGTACTGCTGCAACTGGCCGCACTCGATCCGAACGTGGGCGATAATTCCACCACCACCGTGGTCGACGCCCGCGCGCCCGGCATCGGCGAGCGTGGCCAGGGTCCCGCGGTCGAGAGCAGGCTCGCGGTCACCGGCAAAATGGTCGGCGGCGATGCCACGGTCGGCCTCAGCGGGCATTATGGCCGGGGCGATAACATCGGTGTTCTGAACGGTCTCACGGTGGCGCGGCCGGTCGATTCCTGGGGCGTTAATCTGGATTACACGCTGCCCGTCTCCAAGTACTTCGCGCTCACTGGCGAGGCTTTTTCGGGACGCGGCCTCGGCCTGTTCAGCGTCGCCTCCGGCCAGTCGGTTCTGGCGGTCGGCACGCCTGGAGAACATGGCGTGTTCGCGGCTGGCGGCTGGGCACAGGCTCAAATCAATCTCAACAAGAAGTGGCAGGTCAATCTTGCCTACGGATTGGAAGGGGATCAAGGCTCCAATCTCATCACCGGAAGCCGTGCCAAGAACCAGACGTACATGACGAACCTCATGTACAAGGCGTCGCCTCACATCACATGGGCCTGGGAATGGCGCCGGTTGCTGACCGACTATCAGAACCAGAAATCGCTAAACGCTACTATTCAAGTAGTGAATATGGCGATCTCCTACGCGTTCTAGAGCGGTTTCCTAAATAGTGTGGTCTGGGTAGGGCGGCCAATTTTGGCTGCAGCCGGCTTTAGAGGCGGCTTCTCGTTTGATGAGCTACAAGCCTGCTGAAAGCACGCTGCAGCCAAGATTGGCCGTCCTACTTGGGTCTGAAACGGCTCTAGTGGCCCGTCTCAGTGACAACGTTAGCATGGGCGTTTGTGGCGCACGCACTCGTGCGTGCCGCGTCGACACTCGTGTCGACGCTATGAGTGCCACAGTCGGCTGCGAGTCATGCTAACTATTTCCCTGCGACAAGCCACTAGTGGCAACGGTGTCGGCGCACCGATAGTGACGAAAATGGCGCACCGATAGTCAATCGGTCCATAGTCGCCTGGGAGTGACGCCGGCCACAATGTAAATTGAGCGGCTGTGGGGCGGACGCCATCGTCCGCTCCGGACCCCTGGTCCGGCTGCCCGGTTGCAGCAAATAACGTCGGCCGCGGATCGGCAAGTCGGCGCAATGTAGGCAATTTGAAATTTGTGTGGCCAGGCGGTTCCGCCTGCCAAATCCGGCCGCCTCTTGACGCCCGATGCTCCTGGGTGTCTAATCGAGGTGTCGACACTTTTCGGCGGAGGTGGTCCCCGTGAATGTATCCAGACGAACGTTTGTACGGACGGCTGGTGGGGCCGTTATTGCTTCCACCCTCGGCTTCGACGTTCGCCGAGCCTACGCTCAATCGCAGGAACTCAAGATTTCGAAAACTACCGAGACTCGCTCCACCTGCCCCTATTGCTCCGTAAGCTGCGGCGTCATCATCCACACACTTGGCGACAAAGCTAAAAACGTCACCACGCAAGTGGTCCACGTCGAAGGCGACCCCGACCATCCCATCAACCGCGGCACTCTCTGTCCCAAAGGATCGTCGCTCTATCACGATATTCTCAACGACCGCCGGCTGACCCGGCCCGAAGTCCGCCGCCCCGGCTCCGATCGCTGGGAGCCCATCCCGTGGGATCGGGCCATCGACGAAATCGCGCGCCACATCAAGACCGTTCGCGACGAAACGTTCATCGCGACCGACGCGCAGGGCCGCACCGTCAATCGTCTCGAGAGTATCGCCTGGAATGGCGGCTGCACCGATACCAACGAGTTCAATTATCTCGTCGTCAAAACCATGCGCGGCTTAGGATTGACGTATATAGAAAATCAGGCCAGGGTTTGACACGGTCCCACGGTCTCCAGTTTGGGGCCCACATTCGGACGCGGTGCGATGACCAATGGCTGGGTCGATATCAAGAACACAGACATGATGTTGATCATGGGCGGCAATCCCGCTGAAAACCACCCCTGTGGGTTCAAATGGGCCATTGAAGCAAAGCGCGTCCGCAACGCAAAAATGCTCGTAGTCGATCCGCGCTTCACCCGTACCGCCGCCACCGCGGACATGTTCGTGCAAATTCGCGCCGGCGCCGATATCGCGTTCCTCGGCGGCTTCATCAACTACGCCATCGAAAATCAGCGCATCGCCAAAGAGTATCTGGTGAATTTCACCAACGCCGCGTTCCTGGTCCAGGAAGGATTCAAACTTCCCGAAGACGGCCTCTATTCCGGATTCGATGAGACGTCCAAAATCTACGACCGTTCGAGCTGGAATTACGAAGCTAAAGGCGGCGCGGCCGCGCCCAATGTTTTGCCGGGTAGCGTAGCCTTTGACACGACGCTCGAACACCCGCGCTCCGTCTATCAACTGCTGAAGCGGCAATATTCGCGCTACACACCGGAGATGGTGGAGCGCATTACCGGCATCCCCAAGGATCAGTTTATAAAGGCCGCCGACCTGTTCACCTCGATCCGCAAAGACGGTGATATGAAAAAGGCCGCGACCATTATATACGCCGTCGGCTGGACTCAGCACAGCTTCGGCACGCAGATCATCCGCACCGCGGCGATGCTTCAGTTGCTGCTTGGCAACGTCGGCCGCGCCGGAGGAGGAGTCAACGCTCTGCGCGGCCATTCCAACATTCAAGGCGCAACCGACGTCGCGGGAATCTTCGACAACCTTCCCGGCTATCTGAAAGTCCCCGCCGTCGCCGACCACGACTTTGATTCGTGGATGAAACGAATTACTCCCACATCGTCCAAGCCCAACGAATGGGAGTCGTTCAATTACTGGTCGAACACACCGAAGTTCGCCGTCTCGTTCCTCAAAGCCATGTACGGCCCCGCCGCCAAAAAAGAAAACAACTGGGCCTTCGACTACCTCCCGAAAGTCGACCGCGAATATTCCTGGACCCACATCTGGGACGACATGTATAACGAAAAGGTCAAAGGCCTGATCGCTTTCGGAATGAATGGCGTCGCCATCGGCCCCAATTCGCAAAAGAATATAGACGCGTTGAAAAAGGCCAAATTCCTGGTGGTTTGCGACATTTATCCGGAAGAAACCAGCGATTTCTGGCGAGCCCCCGGCATCACGCCCGAACAAACCAAGTCCATTCAAACCGAAGTCTACCGCTTGCCCGGCGCGGGATTCGCCGAAAAAGACGGCACCTTCGTCAACTCCGCTCGTTGGCTCCAATGGAAATGGGCCGCCGTCCCAACTCCCGGCGATGCCAAGCTCGATCAGGAAATTCTAGCCCGCGTTTTCTTGAAAGTTCGCGAGCTCTATCAAAAAGAAGGCGGAAAATTCCCCGATCCAATTCTCAACCTGGCCTGGAACTATACCGTTCCCACGAATCCGTCTCTCTCAGAAGTTGCGAAGGAGCTCAACGGCAAAGCGCTCGACACCGGCCAGCAGTTGCCGGGCTTCGCCGCGCTAAAAGACGACGGCACCACATCCTGCGGCAATTGGATCTGGAGCGGTTCCTGGACCGAAGCCGGATCGCAGGCGCAGCGCCGCGACAATTCTGACCCATCCGGCCTGGGCATTCACCCCAACTGGGGCTGGTCCTGGCCCATGAATCGCCGCGTCCTTTATAATCGAGCGTCCTGCGATGTTTCCGGCAAGCCGTGGGATACTTCTCGTCCCCAAGTCTGGTGGAACGAAGCGCAAAAGAAATGGGTCGGCAACGACGTGCCGGATTTCAAACCCGACTCGCCTCCGAAGGATCACATGGGACCGTTCATCATGAACGCCGAAGGCGTCGGCCGCATCTTCGGTCCCCTGGGAGCCTTCGCCGATGGGCCGTTCCCCGAATTTTACGAACCCACCGAAAGCCCGGTAGAGAACGCTTTGCATCCCAAGCAGTCGAAAAATCCTGTGGTCAAGCGGTACACAACGGCGATGGACAAATACGCAACTCCCGGCGACGGATTCAACATTGTTTGCACCACTTACAGATTGACCGAGCACTACCATTTCTGGACAAAAAACAATCCAATGAACGTGCAATTGGTCCCTGAGCCTTTCGTCGAAATTCCCATGGAGCTAGCCGCCGACCTCGGAATCAAGGGCGGGGATCAAGTGAAGGTTTCGAGCGCCCGCGCCAGTTATCAGGCGAAAGCCATGGTCACGCATCGCATTAAACCCATGACTATAGATGGGAAAAAAGTTTATCAAATCGGCATTCCCATTCATTACGGCTATCGCGGCATTCAGGAAGATGCGGGAAAAACCTCGCGGTCGCTCACCAACTCCCTTTCGCCGACCGTCACCGATCCAAATGCCTATACGCCTGAGTTCAAAGGCTTTCTTGTGAAGCTGGAGAAAGTATGAGCAACGGACCTCTCCAGATCAAAGCAATCTCCGGTCATGCCGGCCCTATCCCGGGCCTCGACACCTCGCGGGATTACGCGGTCGCCAAGCTCATTGACGTGACCACTTGCATCGGTTGCAAAGCCTGCGAAGTCGCTTGTCTTGAATGGAATGGATATCCGTTCCGCGAGACCGTTTTCGATAATACCTACCAGACCATGCCGGATCTGGAATGGAATTATTACAATCTGATCCGTTTCAATGAGCATGTCGCCGACGACGGACAGTTGAGTTGGCTGATGCGCAAAGACGGCTGCCTGCATTGCGCCGATCCGGGATGTCTGCGCGCGTGTCCTGCGGATGGTGCTATCGTGCAGTATACAAACGGGATCGTCGATTTCCAGCAAGACAATTGCATCGGCTGCCAGTATTGCGTCACCGGCTGCCCGTTCAATATTCCCAAGTTCAATTCGGAAACGAAAAAGGTCCATAAATGCACCTTGTGTTCCGATCGGGTCGGCGCGGGATTAGAACCGGCGTGCATCAAAGCATGTCCCACCGGATGTCTGCATTTTGGCACGAAAGATGATATGAAGGAGCTGGGCGAGAAGCGCGCCGCGCAGCTTCGCGAACATACAAACCATACGCACGCGGGGGTTTACGACCCGCCCGGGGTGGGCGGCACTCACGTCATGTACGTGCTCCACGACATTGAACATCCCGAACGCTACGGAGGCCTGCCCAAAGATCCGCGGATTCCTCTGCTGGTCAAAATCTGGAAAGGACCGTTAAAGTGGATCGGGAATCTGGCCATGGTCGGCGGGATTCTGGGTGTCGCGATTCACTATTTGCGCTTCGGTCCGAAGGAAACCAAATGATCGAACGGTACCCATTTCACGAGCGTATCTGCCATTGGCTCACAGGCTTCGCGTATTTGTACTGTCTCGCCACTGGGCTCGCGTTTTACTCGCCGTATCTTTTTTGGCTGGCGGTTGTGCTCGGCGGTGGACCAACCTCGCGATTCTGGCATCCGTTCGTCGGCTTGGTGTTCGTCGGCGCCCAAATGTGGATGCACCACATCTGGAAAGACGATGTAAAAATCACCGCCGCCGATCGCGAATGGCTCGACAAAGCGAAGTATTACGTTGAGAATCAAGACGATAAGGTTCCCGCGCAGGGTAAATTCAACGCTGGGCAGAAGACCTATTATTGGGCGATGTTCTACGGCGCATTCCTGCTGCTGCTCTCCGGCCTGTTCATGTGGTTTCCCGAATACATTTCCTTCAATTGGCGCGCCATCCGGCCGGTCATGGTGTTCATTCACGAAGGTGCGGCGCTCATCACGATTGGAGCCTTTATCATCCACGTTTATATGAGTGTTTTCACGGTTCCGGGCAGCGTGGACGCGATGGTGCATGGGTTTGTTTCGAAGGACTGGGCGAAAGCGCATCACCGGCTATGGTTTCACGAGAAGACCGGCGAGTAAGGGCGACGCTGCTGGCCCGCAAGTATCCGGAAAGCGCTCATCTCCTCGAGTTGTACATTCAACTGACTCTGCTGCAAGAAGATATCGCTCGGAATTTGCAGCCGGATGTGCGGAAACTGGCCGCCTATTTGCCCCGTTTGCAGGCGCTGGCGCCACAGATCCAATTTCCATTTTCCGAGGATTTTTTGCTCGCCGAGCCATCCTCGGAGGAAGGGAAGTTTTTCTACCGGGTGCTGATGCAACCCTACGCCGAAGGCTTCCGAAAACCGGGGGAGCCGGCGGGTGGAAAATGCCCGGCGTGCGGGTCAAAACCGGTCGCCGGAGTGCTTCGAGGCGAAGGAGACGGCGCTAAAAGGGGCTTAATGTGCTCATTATGTGCCTGTAACTGGCCTTACAGACGCATAATTTGCCCTAATTGTGGCGAAGAAGATAAGAACAAACTGCCGGTTTACGTCGCGGAGCAGATCCCTCACGTCCGCGTCGAAGCCTGCGACACCTGCCAGACGTATTTGAAATCCGTCGATCTTACCAAAGACGGTTTCGCCATACCGCAGGTAGACGAGATCGCCACCGTTGCGCTGAACCTTTGGGCCGACGAGCACGGCTATACGAAGATTGAAACGAATATCCTTGGGATGTGAACGCGCCTTTGACGGCGGGAGAATCAACTTAGGGATGACGAACTTTTTATCGTCGCTCATTGTCAGTGGGGTGCTTGCCGCGGGTCAATCTACTTATGATCCGGCTCTCGTGCTTGCCCGTACTCGCGACAAAGTTCTGGAACTGACCGACCGGCTGCCGAAATACACCTGCGTCCAGACCGTCAACCGCACTTACTTCCGGCCCACAAAAAAACCGGAGCCGGGGAATTCGTGCGATCAGTTCGCTGGGGATAACAAAAGCGGGCGCCGGAAGTTGAGGGTAGAGGCGACGGATCGGCTTCGTCTCGATATCATCGCCTCGGACGGCAAAGAGATCTTCTCGTGGGCTGGCGCGAGCCGTTTCGATTCGCGTTGGGTCGGCAAGTTCATCGGCGAAGGGCCAGTTGGCACGGGATCGTTCGGAACTTTTTTGCTCGACATCTTTCGCAACGATGGCGTCAGTTTCGAGTACCAGAGCGCGACGCAGTTACGCGGCAAGGAGGTGCTCCAATACGATTATCATGTTCCACTCGAAGCCAGCCATTACTACACGCGTAAGACCGATCGAAACTGGCTCACTACCGCATTCAGCGGCTCGCTTTGGGTGAATCCGGCCACTGAGGAACTGGAACGTCTCACGGTGTTGACCAGCGAACTGCCGCCGGAAACGGGAGCCTGCACGGCGGACACGCGCGTCGACTATCAAAGCGTTCGTTTAGGCACCGGAGGCTTTCTGCTGCCGCTCGAAAATGAGCTACATTTTCTGCTGCGCGACGGCACGGAGTCCAACAGCATTTCGACTTACTCGAAGTGCCGGGAATATCTGGCAGAGTCGACTGTGTCTTTTGGAGCGCCGTCGATTGCCGCCGAACCAGCGGCGGGGCCTTCCCCGGCTTCCGTCCCGATCCCCGATGGTCTGCGGGTTGTGCTGACGTTGATTACACCTATCGATACGGAGATTGCGGCGGCGGGCGACGTGATTCGGGCCAAAGTGAAGAACGCGGTGCTGGCTCCGGGTACTGAAGCGGTTCTGATTTCGGCCCGGGCAATTGTCCGGGGAAGGATCGTGCGGATGGAGCATCGAATGGTTCCGTCACCGCATTTTCTGATCTCTATATCGTGGGAGAAGATCGAAGATCACAACGCGGTCGCGCCTTTTTTTGCGCGGATGGATGAAAGGATGGAGGTTGAGCGAGCCAAAGGCCTGCACACTCGCGTCCCGGTGTGGCTGCCGCCTCCTGGGGAATCAAAGCGGGCCAGCGGCTGGTTCATTTTCCCGACGTCGAAGGACCGGTATCTGGTTCCGGCTGGTTATGAGACGACGTGGCGGACTTCGAGTGCGCCGAGAGGGCCGGAGGCGCGGTAGAGCCGGAATCCCCGGACTTACGAGCTAGCGGTCTCTCGCAGCGAGTTTGTTACAGGTGTCGCGCTGGCCCTGGCGTCGACATGAGTGTCGACGCGGCACGCACGAGTGCGTGCGCCACAAACCCTAATTTTGGGTTCGCAGGGTTTGGAATTCCGCGCGGGCTTTTTCGGGAGGTTCGGAGGCGCCGTAGAAAGCGAGGACGTTTGCGCGCAGCTCCGGGGTGGGATTTAGTTTCGACTTCGCCATGTGATCGAGCAACTCCGCGTAGGTATCGTCGGCCATGCGGTACTCGCCGAGGCGGGTTGGCTTACCGGTGTCGAAATTATCATTCGCAAGCTTCAGGCGATTGGCCTTCAGCTCCACGAGGAGGGCCTGATAGCGCTCCATCACACTGTTGAAGCTGGCTTCGAATAACTTCTCGGTTTCAGGCGTCGGCACTTTGAAACCCAGGGCTTTGAAGGGGCCGACTTTGGGGATCAGACGGAAAAGAAGAGACAGGAAGCGGGCGCCGGGGCCTGGTTTCTCATACTGCTCGTTCCATTCCTTGCGGTAGCTGGCGCTGTTCAGGCGATATACGAATTTGCTGCGCGTCATGCCGGCCTGGAGCTTTTGGATATCGCTCTTTTTCGTCGACCAGGCGGCGGCGGTTAATTCGGGAATCACCTGGCTCACGGTGTAGCGATAGGTTCCAAGCGCGAGATCGATGTTGCGAAACTGGTCCTTTAATTCCAGCGAGTACGTATCGGCGAAGGCGCGCTCGAGTAGAGGCTTCGAGACCTTGAAGCCGATGAAGTCGTGATAGCTTTCGGAAGCATACTTGCCGCGGGCGACTTCGACGATATCGAAGGCGAACTCGGTTTTCAAGTGGGCCGTGGGGTTGTCCTCGTAGGTGATATTCGAGCCAAACTTTGTTCGCAGCTTGGGGTAGAGCAGCGGGACGGCGCGGTTCACGGCGACGGGTGACCTTCGTTATCGGCGGCGTAATGGGCGAGGGCTCCCAGAGCGAAGGCGTACTCGTTCAGATCCTGGGCATCGTGGAGAAGAGCCACGACGAAGTCTCCGCTGCGGGTGTAGTGGGTGAGGTTGCTGAAGAACTTGCTGCCGAACGGATAATAGCCCATGTCCTGGATGATGGCTCCGCCGTAGGCATAGGCGTGGGCTTCCTTCAATTGATCGGGGGTGGGGTCGGGGAAGCGCCGAAGGAGGATGGGCTTGAGAGAGCGCTCCCAGTCTCGATCGATGAGCGCCTCGTGGGTCAGAACGGAGTAGGCGTGAATCGGCTTCGGGGGAATCAGAGCGAGCGGAACGAGGAAGCAAAAAAGACGCATCGAGGGAAATCACCCATTAACTCGAAGATATCATGACGGCCACGGGTGTTATACTCCTAGCGAAAATGCCGACAAGCGATCTGATTTACGATGTCGCGGATGGAATCGCGACTTTGACGTTGAACCGCCCGGACAAGCTGAATGCGTGGACCGGGCAGATGGGCAATGAGGTCCGCTCGGCGATGGAAGCGGCGGAGGGCGACGCGAATGTCCGGGTCATTATTCTGACCGGCGCGGGTCGCGGATTTTGCGCGGGGGCGGACATGTCGCTGCTGACGGAGCTGGCGGCTAATGGTCAGACGACAGCGGCGGCGCAGGTGCTGGGGCATCAGAGGCAGGCGCGATTCGGAGAAAACGAGAGGGCGGATTATCTGGGCACCTATTCGTATTTTCCGTCGATCAAGAAGCCGGTGATCGCGGCGATTAACGGACATGCGGTGGGGTTGGGATTCATTCTGACGCTGTATTGCGACTTGCGGTTTGCGTCGTCGGAAGCGAAGTTCGGGACGGCGTTCGCGCGGCGCGGGTTGATTGCGGAGTACGGGGTCGCGTGGATCCTGCCGAGATTGATCGGGCCGGCGAATGCGCTCGATCTGCTGCTATCGGCGCGGATTATCGATGCGGCCGAGGCGGCGCAGATGGGCCTGGTGAATCGGGTATTCCCGGCGGCGACGTTCCTGGAGAGCGTGCGCGCGTATGCGCTGGAGCTGGTGAAATCGGTATCGCCGCGATCGATGGCGGTGATCAAGAGACAGATTTATCACGGGTTGCTGCAATCGCTGGAAGAGGCGGCGGCGAGCGCGGAGATCGAGATCGTGGAAAGCCTGCGCTCCGAGGATTTCAAAGAGGGTGTGGCGCATTTCACTGAGAAGAGAATGCCGCGGTTCACGGGGCGATGATCAAGAATAGTGAGGCGCCCCCAAGCCGCCTAAAAAGCGGCTGCCGCCAATATTGGCCGCCCCACAAGCGGACAGTTTGTAGCAAAATCGGACACCGTCGGCTACTGTGAACGATATGCTGCAACGATAATGGAGTGGAACCGGAATTGCACTCTGTTCGTAATATTCAAGAGACGTATACCTAAACAAATGAATTGCATTCGACTTGTTTTCTCATTGATGCTGCTTGCTTTCAGCGCTTTTGCTCAGTCTTCGGAGATTACGATTGAGAATCCGAGGCCTGTACGCTTCGTGGGACCGCTGTTGCGGCCGTTCCATTTAGAGAGGCGCGTGGTTTCGCCGGCGAATCTGACGAATACGCCTCGCCTGGAGTCACTGGTGCGGGCGGGGAATTTGTATTTATCGGTGCGCGATGTGATCGCGCTGACGCTGGAAAACAATCTGGACATTGCGATCCAGCGGTATGGGCCGTTCATGGCGCAGGAGGTGCTGCGGCGCGCCAATGGAGGAGGCTTGCTGAGAAGCGACATCAACACGGACATCATCGCGGGACCGCAGAGCGTGAGCACGACGGGCGTCAGCAGTAATGGCAGCGGGCTGGCGACGGGGGCCGGAGTGGGAGGAACGGCGGGATTCGTGATCGGGTATGGGCCGAATCCACCCAATCTGGATCCCACCATCAGCGCGCAGGTGCAGTTGGGCCACTACAGCGCTCCGCAGACCAACACGGTGGCGACGGGAGTCACATCGCTGGTGACGGACCAGACCTTGTTGTATTTCTCCTATTCGCAGGCATTCATCACGGGAACCGCGATTCAGACCTATTTCACCAGCACGCGCAGCAGCCTGAACAGCCCCGCTTTCTCACTCGATCCCTATACGACGGGCACGATCGATTTCAACATCAGCCAACCGCTGTTGCAGGGGTTTGGCCGGGCGGTGAACAATCGCAACATCCGGGTGGCGAAGAACAATTTAAAGGTGATGGATCTGACGGTGAAGCTACAGGTGATCACGACCATTTCGGCGGTGCTGAATCTTTACTGGGATCTGGTGAGCTTCAATGAGGATCTTCGCATCAAGAAGCAGGGACTCGCGCTCGCGCAGCAACTGTACGAGGACAATCAACAGCAGGTAAAACTGGGAACGCTGCCGCCGATCGAAGTCACTCGCGCGGCGGCCGAGGTCTCCGCACGGAAAGAAGATCTTCTCATTTCCGAGACTAACCTGGCTCAACAGGAGACAGTCTTGAAGAACGCGCTGAGCCGGAACGGAGTGGAGAGCGTGTGGCTGGATCAGGTGCACATCGTTGCGCTGGACAGCTTCGAGGTTCCCAAGACGGACGATCTGAAGCCGACGGCGGAGCTGATCGACGAGGCGCTCCAAAACCGGCCGGAGATCGCACAGACGAAGATCAACCTGGAGAGCAGCAAGATCAACGTCCAGGGCACCAAGAACAACCTGCTGCCGTCGTTAAGCGCATTCGCCGATACCAACAATCAGGGGTTAACCGGAGTGCCGAATCCTTTGTATGGGCCCAACTTCGGACCTCCCGTGAATCCATATTTCATCGGTGGTTACGGGAATATGGTGGCACAGGAATTCCGGCGTAATTTCCCCAACTATTCGGCTGGATTCTCCCTCAACATTCCGTTGCGGAACCGGCAGGCGCAAGCGGATTACGCGATGGACCAACTCACGATCCGGCAGAAACAGCTTCAACTGCAGCGCTCCGTGAATCAGATTCGCGTCGACGTGAGGAACTCGGTGATCGGGTTGCAGCAGGCGCGTGCGCGCTTCGAAACCGCAGTCGCGACGCGGGAGCTGGCGGAGCAGAGCCTGAAGGCGGAACAGGACAAATTCAAGTACGGCGCGACGGGCACGGACGTGACCACCGTGATTCAGGCGCAGAAGGATCTGGTGAACGATCAGACGCTGGAGGCGCAGGCGATGGCGAACTATACGCACGCCAAGATCAGTTTCGATCAATCGGTGGGGCGGACGCTCGATATAAATCATGTGTCGCTGGAGGAGGCGGTGTCGGGACATGTGGCCAGGGAGTCGATCCTGCCCGCGACAGTACCGGGAGAGAAAAAATGAGAACGCGAAATATTCTCCGGCCGCTGATGGCGTGGACTTGCTCGCTGGCGCTTCTTTCGGCGCAAGCGCCGGTGGTTGAGAGGCCTGTGAGTCCAGTCTGGTGGCGGCCGTATATGCCGGCGACCATCTCTCCCGCGCGCATGACGAACTCGCAGCGGCTGCATAGCCTGATGCGCGCGGGCCGCCTGTACCTGACGCTGCAGGATGCGATTGCGCTGGCAGTCGAGAACGATCTCAACTTAGAAGTGGCGCGCAATGGACCGGGCAACGCGGAATGGGCGGTGGAGCGAGCGCAGGCAGGCGGCGCGCCACGCGGCGTATCGGGGGCGAACTCGCAAATCGGCGGAGCGGACTCCGGGCTGGGGGTCCTTGGCACGGCGGGGAGCGCCGGCATCAGCGCGGGCGGCGCTGGCACAGGCGGAAATGGCGGGAACGGCGGCGTGTCGACGTCGCAGATCGGAACTACGGCGCAGGTTATGGATCCGGTCATGGTAAGCCAGTCGAGCTTTTCGCACATCACGTTTCCGCAGCCGATCCAGGTGTTGAGTGGAGTCACGGCGTTGGTGGACGGGCAGCGCATTTACAGTAATTACATCCAGCAAGGCTTGCCGACGGGCGGCTTCGTGCAGGTGAAGAGTTACGAACAATACTTGAGCGAAAACTCGCCCTTCGATAAATACAATCCCGCCGTCGCGCCGTACCTGCAGATTCTCACGAATATCAACGTGCTGCAGGGACGCGGATTCGCGGTGAATACGCGCCAGATTAAGGTGGCGCTCAACAACAAGATCTCGGCTCGCGATACCTTCCGGTCGCAATTGGAATCCCTGGTGTCGAGCGTGGTGACGCAATATTGGGATCTGGTGAGCGCTGGAGATACGCTGAAATCGAGGCAAGAGGCGTTTCAAATCGCACAAAAGTTCTACGACGATACGAAAGGCCAGATCGACCTTGGCACGCTGGCTCCGGTAGAACTTCCGCGCTCCGCGGCGGAGCTTGCCGCTCGCAAACAGGACATGGGCATTGCGCTTTCCACAGTTCGCCAACAGGAAGCGACCCTCAAGGATCAACTGACGCGGAGTCCGGATCCCGAGCTTGACGCGGCGGAGATTGTCACGCTCGATCGGATTGAGGTGCCTGAGGAGGACACTCTGCCGCCTCTACGGGATCTGCTGGGAAGAGCAATGAAGAACCGGCCGGACATGGCGATTGCGAAGATCAAAGATGAGAACGCCGATATCGCCAGCATCGGCACGAAGGATTCATTGTCCCCGACTGGAGTCGCTTATTACCGGTACCAAAGCCGGGGTGCGGCCGGTACGCCGCAGGTTGTGCCTGGATTGCCGACGAACCCGTTTTTTGCGGGTGGCTATGGGAAGGCGATGGGCCAAGTCCTTCGCAACGATTTCCCCACTGAATACGGCGGGTTTTTCTTTTCCGCGCCGATTGGGAACCGGGTGTCACAGGCGGATTATGGTGTGGAGCAATTGCAGCTGAAGCAGGGCGACGTCAGCAGTCAGCGGGACAAGAACGCGATCCTGGTGGAGATTTCGAACGAGATGCTCGCTTTGAGGCAGGCGCGATCGCGCTATGTAGTAGCAGCCGAATCGCTGAAGTTGCAGCAGCAGTTGCTGGAGGCGGAAAGGAACCGGTTCTCCTTCGGCACGGGAACTACCAGCGCCATCATCGTTTCCCAGCGCGCGGTGGTGGCGTCGCAGACGACTCTGACCTCGAGCCTCTCCGCTTATGTGCATGCGCGCGCCAGTCTGGATAAGGCGCTGGGCGAGACTCTCGAGGTCAATCATGTTTCGGTCGACGAAGGGTTGAACGGGCAGGTTTCGCGCGAGTCTAAGATTCCTGAAAAATGAAATTTGGCTGCTGATGAACGCGGATGAATGGCGATCGAATCAGGTGTTCTTTCGGACCACCCAGGTGGTCATGGAGCGCTGGTTTTGAACGACCGTGGTCTTCAGAGGGTCCAGCAATCGTCCGCCGAGCTCTTGAGTCAGGGCGCAAAGAAGCGCTTCGTCGACCAGATAGCGCTCCGATCCGTCGGGTAGCAGGTGGCGGCGGCCGGTGACGCATCTGATCTGGTTTTCTAGTCCGATCGAAGAGGCGAGGCGGCAGAAGAGAAGGCCGCCTGGTTTCAGCACTCGCCACATGGCGTCGAGCATGGCTCGGAACTGAGCGTCGTCGCGCGCGAAGTGGAGCACGGCGTTGCCGATGACGACGTCGGCGAAGGCGTCGGGAAACGACATTTTCTCGATGTTCTCGACGCGGAAGTTGCCTGCGGGGAGCGACGCGATTGCTTGCGGGTCCTGGTCAACGCCAAAAACTTCATAACCTTCCTTCAGAAAATAGACCAGGTTCCGGCCGTAGCCACATCCCGCGTCGAGGATTCGCATGCCGGGCGCGATGCGGCCGCGCAGGAGCTGGTCGAACAGATAAATATCGATGCCGCCGAATTGTTGTTGGAGATTCACAGTTTGGAGAAATTTTAATGCGCGATCTTCTGGAAGTTTGCGTTCCCTTGCCCTGTGGCGCCGCGGCCCAGATCCCAGAGTGCCATAACATTATGTAACTCTAGAGGTGGGGCTAATCATCATGAAAGAATCTTACGGGCACAGGATGGCCGCCATCCATGCCAATGACAAGAACCTGTGCGACCACTGCAAGAAGACGGCGCTTTGGGAAACGGACTACATGTTTTACGGCGAGCACAGCACGCAGAGCTCAAACCCGGGGCAGGTCTGTGACGTTCACGCGAAGGAGTTCGCGGAGAAGTGGCCGTCGATTGAGTACCGGGCGCAAAAGAATTAGCGGGTGCCAGGCTCCGCAAAATCCCCTCCCCGACGGTCGGGGTTCGGTGGGGGAATCACGAAGGCGCCACAGCACCGACACCGAACCCTGACCGTAAGGGAGGGGATACACGAAGAGGTGGTTGGTGCGCCCGACAAGATTCGAACTTGTGGCCTTTTGCTTCGGAGGCAAACGCTCTATCCAGGCTGAGCTACGGGCGCGCACGGTTTGCTTAATTAATTCTAACTGGTAAACCTCGGAAGTCAAAGGAACGTTCCCACGGTGGGATGCATCTTACAGATAGAATTATGAGACTTCGACGCGCGACTCTTTTCCCGGCATTTCTCTATTTAGGCCTCACCGGCGGCCGGATGTTTGCGCAGGCTCCGACTTGGGACACCAGCGGGGATAGCATGCTCACGAGCAATTCCTATTATTTCCGTGAGGTGACCTGGACGACCGCGGGCGGCAGTGGCGGCGGCCTCAGCAACGCGCAGGTGATCTTCGGCTCGATGACTTTCAGCGGGAGCGCCCCCGGGACGTACAGTATGTCGGCGAACTACGTGGATGGAGCGAGCGGCAGTAGCGGGACAACCACATTCACGGGGACGTACTCCATCGGCGCCGGCGGCTTTGGGTTCCTCACCGACCCGCTCCAGAGCGGCAGCCAGATTCGAGGGATGGTGTCGAAGGGCGTTTTCATCGGAAGCTCCACGGAGTCGAGCGGTTATAACAATTTGTTCATTGCCGGTCAAATTCCCTCGCCCACGCCCACGGCGTCCAGCTTCTCCGGAACCTTTACCATGGCGTACATGAATTACGCCAACGCGAATCCGCAATACTTCGAGGACGCGCAATTCACCCTGACCCCGAACGGCTCGAGCAGCGTGTCGCAGAGCGCCGTGAACGGCTTTTATTCCGGCAACGGCACGACGGCGACGGGACAAGCGGCCAGCACCTTAAAATACACCGCCAGCAATGGTGCGATGGTGGTCAACTTCCCGACTTCCACAGCGGCGACGCTGGTGAACGGGCAGGAGTACCTGTATTTCTCGCCGGACGGAAACTTTGTGTTCGGCGGATCGCCCACAGGATTCGACATGTTGGTCGGCGTGAAGAACGCGTCGGGAAATAGCGCGCTGAGCAATGGACTGTGGTACAACGCCGGTGTCTATCAGGACGCGTCGGGAATCGTGTGCGCTAATGTCGACGATCTGGTCTCGTATTACGGCTCTTTCGACGTGAGCGGCGGCACGGCGATCAAGCATCAGCGGCTCTTCTCCTCGGTATGCAGCGGCACCTATAGCTCGATTTCAACGGACGCCAATCCGAGCACCGATCCTACGGTTATCTACATCGGTGGAGACGGAGGCATCGTCCGGATTGGGGTGGGACAGCCGCCCTATCTGGGGCTCGATATCGCGCTGGCGGCGCCCAGTTTCAGTGGATCGGGCGTGTACCTGAATCCGACCGGAATTTTGAATAACGGGAGTTATGCTCCATTCACAGCGGGCGTATCTCCAGGTGAGATTATCGCGCTTTTTGGAACGAATCTGGCTCCCGGTAATGCGTTTGCGACGCCGGCTCAGGTGGCGGCCCAACTACCGACCCAACTCGATGGCGTGCAGGTACTGATCGATGGGCTCCTGGCGCCGCTTTATTATGTGACTCCCGGGCAGATCTCGGCGATCGTGCCCTATGCCGCGAGCACGTTCGGGATCGCGACGATTCAGGTGAAGAATAACGGCGTTCCGTCGAACACGGTTTCCGAGTTTGTAAATTTAACCACACCGGGCGCATTCACGTATCCAGTGCCAAACGGGATCAGCAATGCGGCAGCGGATCGTTACCCTGCCGACGGCACTGCCCCCTCGGTCGTGACAGAGGCTAATCCGGCTCAGCCAGGCGATCTGGTTGCGGTGTACGTCACTGGCTTGGGCGGGGTGTTTCCTCCCATTACACAGGACGGAACACCCGGCAATGCGAACTACACTGTCGGTGCGATCACGGTCGATATCGGGGGCGTTCCGGCTACGGTGGGTTTCGCAGGCCTCTCCAGCTACCCGGGACTGTATCAGATCAACATCACCATTCCTACGGGACTCACGGCGGGGGATAATTTCCTGAACATCGCGGGGCCCGATGCCTTTTCGTCGGAAGCGCTGATCCCCATCGGGACGGGGACCGCGGGCGTCAATGCAATTACCGCGTCACAAAGGGCGGAAGTACAGGATGGCAAGGCCCAGAAGGCCGGCAAGCATTGGAATCCCCGTCCAAGCCAGAAATCGGTTGTCGAACAGCCCTAACAGGCCCAACAGCGCGGCGAGAATATCGAACGCGCCCACGATGCGAAGTCCAAGGCGCGGCGTGCGCAGCAGGAGAATCGCGAATAACGCGAGCGAGAGCGAAACGAGCGTCCATTTGATCAGGCTGGGATAGCGGATGGCGTCGACCATGGCTTGCGTCGTATGGCGCAGATCGACGTCGACGACGCGTAGGATGCCAAGGTTCTCGATGACGTCGAATATGGCGGCCGTTACGCCTAGCGCGCCGGCGCCGATGGCAACGTAGCGAGGCCTTAGCAGCAGGCTCATCAGCACAAAAAGAGCGGCATAGCCGCCGATGAAGCCGAAGTCGGCGTATTGCTTGATGCGCATCGCTTCGCGGTCGGGACTAGGAGCGTCGCTCAAAACCGCATCGACTTCGGTGACGTTGCGCACGACCTCCATCGCCAGTATAGGATCTGAGATGCCGCGCACGGGACGCGAAGCGTTGGAGAAATGAGGTAGTGCCAGCAGAAGGGCGATCATCGCCATATTGAGCACGGCGAGTAGGCCGGCCCAGCGTTCGAGTTTCGAGGCTGTCAAGGAATCACCATAGCGCAAAACACGTTTCACGCAGAGACGCAGAGAACGCGGAGAGAAGATTATTTCTAGTGCGTTGTTTTTCTCCGCGGCCTCTGCGTCTCTGCGTGAAAAAAAATCAGCCGATCGCTCTTGCCGCGTCTTTGGCGAAATAGGTCAGAATAATATCGGCGCCCGCCCGGCGGATGGAAGTGAGCGACTCCATCATGGCGCGGTCCAGATCGAGCCATCCGTTGCGCGCGGCGGCCACGATCATGCTGAATTCGCCCGACACCTGGTAGGCCCCAATCGGGACCGGGAAACGGTCGCGCGCCATGCGAATCAAGTCGAGATAGGGCATGGCGGGCTTCACCATCAGCATATCGGCGCCCTCTTCGAGATCGAGTTCCATTTCGTGCATTGCCTCGCGTGCGTTGGGCGGATCCATTTGATAGCTGCGCCGGTCCCCGAACTGGGGCGTGGATTCCGCGGCTTCGCGAAATGGCCCGTAAAAAACCGAGGCAAACTTCGCGGCGTAGGCGAGGATCGGAGTGTTGGTAAATCCGTATACGTCAAGCGAATGGCGGATCGCCGCCACGCGCCCGTCCATCATGTCCGATGGCGCGACGATATCGGCGCCCGCGCGGGCATGAGAAACCGCCGCTTCGGCAAGCCAGGCGAGCGTCGCGTCGTTATCGACTTCGACCTTTCCCTCCCGATAAACGATTTTGCCGCAATGGCCGTGACTGGTATATTCGCAATTGCAAACGTCGGTGATGACGATCAGGCCCGGCACGGCGCTTTTCACGGCGCGGACGGCGCGCTGTACGATGCCGTTTTCGTCGTAGGCGCCCGAGGCGTTTTCGTCCTTCGTATCGGGAATGCCGAACAGGATGACTCCGCCCACGCCTAAGGCGAACGTCGTCTCGCACTCCTTCACCAGTTCGTCGATCGATAGCTGGAAGTTGCCCGGCATCGAGCCGATCTCCCTGCGAATTCCCTCACCCTCACAAACAAACAGCGGTAAGACGAACTGCGAGGGCTCGAGATGGGTTTCGCGAACCAGGCGGCGCATCGGCTCGGAGACGCGCAGGCGGCGTTTTCGATGAAGTGGGAAGGGCACGGTGCTTTCATTATATCGGGAAGATTTGGTCAGGCACTTGCTAGTACACCGCCAGTGCGTCCTGGATCGCTAAGGAATCAAGCAGTTCGGAGGAAGTCAGAAAATTCCTCCCGGTTCTTACCAGGTAGAAATTACCGGGTCGCCGTAAAAATGACGGCAAACGCTCGGTTTTAAAAGATCCCGTGGTTGCTCCCGCGGGCGCCGAATCCCGGGTCTGGCGACATTTGTCGGCCCGGGAGCTCGGTTCAAATTAGAAGGGGGAATTTAATCATGATGTATGCCACTAAGATCGCCGCCGTTGCCGCTTTGAGTCTGTTCGTGACCGGATGCGCCACCAAGAAGTACGTCGCGCAAACAGTCGCGCCGATTGATGCCCGCGTCACCGGTACGGAAACCAAGAACGCCGCACAGGACAAAGAGATCGCGGAACACGGGAAGAGTATCGAAGATCTGGACCGTGGCCTGTCGCGTACCCGCGAGCAGTTAAGGGATACCGACTCCAAGGTAGCGTCCGCCAGCGAGGCGGCCGCGAAAGCCGACCAGAAGGCGGATGGCGCGTGGAAAGCCGCCGATGGCGCGAAGAGTCTGGCTCAGCAGGGTCTGGATACCACCGCGCAGCTTGCCCGCACCGTGGACGCGATGAATAAGTTCCAGGTTCTGAAGGCCGAGACCGTGCTGTTCGCCGTAAATCGGTGGAGCCTGACCGACGACGCGAAGGCGCAGCTTGAGGAACTGGCGAAGACCACGGGTGGCCTCGACCGCTATGTGATCGAAGTGCAGGGTTTCACCGACAAGTCCGGTTCGGTCATGATTAACGAGCGTTTGAGCCAGCAGAGGGCGCAGGAAGTGGCCCGTTACCTGGCGAATGAATACAAGATTCCCGTTCGCAGCATTTCGATGCTCGGTTCAGGGTATGCTCTGCCGGTAGCGGACGACGCCACTCGCGAAGGCCGCAAGTTGAACCGTCGCGTGGAGGTGCGCCTCTTTGTGCCGGAAGCAGCCACGGCTTCTAAGATGTCGGCCAAGGCGGGCGGGCAGCAATAATCGCCCGGACGGCTGTAAAGTTAGGTCGCCGGACCCTCCGACCCGGCGGCCTTTCAGGGCAGGCGCTCGAGGAGATCTTTAGCGAGGAGATCTGCACGCTTCGCTAAGCTGACTGCGGTCAGAAGATCTTGTTCCCGCGCCTGTTCTGCTTGTTTTCCGGAAGGCTCGAATCCGCTCGACAATCTCCTTCTGCTCTATCGTCGGGTTTTTCCCCTCGACAATCGCCAGTTGCCGATTCCCGTTACCTGGCGAATGAATTCAAGATTCCCGTCCGCACATTTCGATGCTCGGTTCCGGCTATAAAGTTAGGTCGCCGGACGCTCCGACCCGGCGGCCTTTCACGGCAGGCGCTCGAGGAGGTCTTTAGCGAGGAGATCTGCAATCTTCGCTAAGCTGACTGCGGTCAGAAGATCTTGTTCCCGCGCCTGTTCTGCTTGTTTTCGGAAGGTTCGAATCCGCTCGACAATCTCCTTCTGCTCCATCGTCAGGTTTTTCCCCTCTACAATCGCCAGTTGCCGATTTACCCGTTCCAAAGTGTCATCCAGGGTCCGGTTGTGTTCGCGCTGCTCTTCCGCGGTAAATATCTGCGCCAGTTTCGGTGTTCTCAGCGATTCCGGCACTTGTGGTCCGGTTGCCGCGGGTTTGGGAGGAGCCGCCACCGGAGCCGGACGACGCGCCACGGGCTTGGGGGCAGCCGGCATTTCGGAAGTGATCTCCGGCGACATCTCCAGCACAGCGGGAGGCGCGAGCGAAGCAGCGTCGGCGGCGATCTGCGGGGGCTCCGGAAGCGGCGACGGCGCCTCTTGTACGGTGGCTTCCGGCCGCGCCGGTGGAGGGGTAAATGCGCGGGCCTGCGTTTTCTGCCGCAAGCAGGAGGTCGATGCCAGCGATAACCCCAAGATCCCGAGAATCACCCACGGTTTACGCATGGATTCGAAATCGCCATCAGGCATAGCGGAGCAGGGCGGGGAATTGCATTTGAAATGCGGTTCCCCGGCCCATTTCAGTTGAGAAATTGATAGTACCATTATGCAATTGGACGGCCCTATACGTCATCGCCAAACCGATGCCGGAGCCCCGTTGCTTGGTGGTGAAATAAAGTTGAAAGACTTTGTTCCGCGCCTCCGTTGGGATCCCGGGTCCGTCGTCGGAGACGTTTAGCAGCACGATATTCCCTTCGCGCGAGACGCGCAGCCACAGGTTCCCGCCGTTCTTCATCGCTTCGATCGCATTCAGAACCAGGTTCAAGATGGCTTGCTTCAGCATATCCGCATCGCCGCGAATCGGCGCCGATTCCACGGTCGCTTCAAACCATACCTGAATGTCGGCAAGACCGGCTTGCTCCGTGGTCAATGCGGCGACCTCGCGCGCGATGGCCACCAG
>Ga0182024_10001522_pt1 | contig 59605 bp, 54 predicted proteins | sample P32metaG_FD_120480 | JGI IMG/M metagenome (GOLD analysis project Ga0182024, IMG submission 120480) | Permafrost microbial communities from Stordalen Mire, Sweden - P3-2 metaG (Illumina Assembly) | ecosystem: Environmental > Terrestrial > Soil > Wetlands > Permafrost | place: Sweden: Stordalen...
CTGAGCTGGATTATCTGGCCAGGGACGAAGGGGATCGGCGAGGTCGGGGCGATGAAGGTGATGGTTTGGCTGGCCGGGTTGACCACCAGGGTCTGCTGAACCTCGGGGGCGGCGCTGTAGTCGCTGTTGCCCGCCTGGCTGGCGTCCAGGAAGAAGGTGCCGGGCGTGGTGACGACGAGCATGTCGTCGGGGCTGATGATGCCCGTGCCCGTGCTGAGGGTGTTGACGCTTAACACCACCGGGTCGCCCGAACCGCCGCCGGTCGCGCTGAGCTGGACCGTCTCACCAGGGACGAAGGGGATCGGCGAGGTCGGGGCCGTGAAACTGATGGTTTGGCTGGTGCCGGACAGGAGCATACGCGATTCAAGGGATTCAATGGCCGGCCGCACGGCGTGCCGCAAGGTTGCGATCCGTCGCCCGCGCCTTCGAAGGCGGCGAGCAGAAGACTTTCCGAAAGGCCAAAAACCCACGCCGCGGTTAGAAATGTCCGCCATCGCATTTCCCTTCCTAGAACATTGACATGCAGCCAGCCGCTCGATTGAGCAGGGTCATTGCATGCATTGAGATATTGGCAAGAAAGGTCGGAACGGCTCAAGACTTGCAGGAACGGCACCGGGATGGATAAACCCTTGTCATCCTAGCATGCCTTCCCTTTGACTTCCTAATAGTTTCGGTGCTTATACTTCTTCGTCATTTCTGCCGCAAGACAAAATTCCACCTGAATCTGCTGGCAAATTGCACAAAAGTGAAAATGGGCAGCCTGCAACGGATAAGGTGAAGCTGGGAATCGTGAACGACGTATTAGGCCTGCGCGTTGCGGAGCAGGCAGCGGCGCCGGGACTGATGGAATGACGCCATTTGCGTAAATGATTTGCCATCGGTACTACCCTGATTGCGCCGGGTTGCGCGGTTTCCATTGGTCCGGCAGCCAGTCGGGCAGTTGGTTGATCGGCGTGTTCGGCAGGTTCGTCAGCAGTTGATCTGGCACAGACATCGCATTGGTCACCGATACAACCTGATCACCATGCAGGACGGTCAACAGTTACATGTCTGCGGGTTTCAGCGGGCGACTTCAACCCTCAATAACGTCAGAACGTGACGCGTCGGCTACAATACAGGCATGGCCTCCCCGCTCTCGCGGAAAATCACACTCAATGATCTTCGTCGTGCCCGTGAGAACGGTCCCCCGCTTCCGATGCTCACCTGTTACGACTACACCACCGCCGGGCTGATGCAGCAGGCGGGGGTGTCTTCCCTGCTGGTTGGCGATTCTGCCGGCAATGTTCTGCTCGGTCATCCGACTACTCTTCCAGTGACGCTTGCGTTCATGATCGAGATCACAGCGGCGGTGCGCCGCGGTGCCCCGCTGGCGTTTCTGCTGGCGGACATGCCGTTCGGGTCTTATCACGGCTCAATCGATCGCGGCATAAAAAACATTGTCAAAATGCTCCAACGAACCGGCTGCGACGGTGTCAAAATTGAAGTGGGTGAAACGAACCTCGAACTCGTTCGCACGGCGGCAGATGCGGGTGTCGCGATCGTAGCCCATATGGGTCTTCGACCGCAGAGCGTTGGCGTCCTCGGCGGTTATCGCGTGCAGGGAAAAAACGCGGACGATGCAAACAGCGTCGTCCGGCTCGCCACGCGAATGCAGGAGGCCGGGGCGGCGGCGCTGCTGCTCGAAGCGGTGCCGACGGAAGTGGCTCAGGCGGTCATCGGCGCGGTTTCGATCCCGGTGATCGGGTGCGGAGCGGGGTCGGCGTGTCATGCCCAGGTCGTCGTGACGCACGACATCCTTGGATTGACGCCCCACCGTCCTCGGTTCGCGCCACAGCTTGGAGATTTGGCAACGCCGACGATGAATGTGCTGGCGGATTACGCGGCGCAGGTCCAAGGCGGCAAATTTCCCGCCTCCGAGCACGAATATCATCTGGCGCCCGGTGAGCTTGAGAAGTTTGAGCAGGGCCAATCCAAACGATCGGCCGCGGCTTCCAAGCAATCGCTGGGCTCGTAATCGATTGTCGCATGCTGGGCAATTTCAGCATTGGCGGGCGGTCGGCGCGAGTCGGCCGCGTTGGAATGGCTTGCAAATGATTCTTTTGGCGCCGGCTTGGAATAGCTGCTGCCTTGACGAAGTTAGTTTTTAGGCGTTGCCGTATTTCAATGCGGCAGCGATTCTTGTTTCATCATCAACTCATGGAGAGTTTTTCAATGCATAACTTAAAGCCTCTGAATCGAGCGGTCGCGGCGGTGCTGCTGGGTGGCGGCGCGGCCGGTGTCTTCCTGGGCGCTAACGCGCTGCAGAACGGGCGCGTGTTCGGCCAGGAAAAGGCGACACAGCAGCAGGTAAACCAGGCCGAAGACCTCTCAACGGTCTTCCGCGACGTCGGCAAACGGGTTGAGACATCTGTCGTCAACATCGAAATGCATAAGACGATCAAAGCCCCGAAGAGCGTTCCGCTTCCGGATGATATGCTTCGTCGGTTCTTTCCAAACGGCGTGCCGCAACAGCAGCAACCGGATGGCGGCGACGACGAGCAAGCGCCGGACAATGGTGGCGGCCCCGGCGGCGGTGGCTACGAGCAGGTCGGCACCGGCAGCGGTGTGATCATGGAAGTGGACGGTCACACTGGCTACGTCCTCACCAACAACCACGTCGCCGGCGGCGCGACAGAGATGACCATCACGCTTGCCGACGGACGCAAGATCACCAACGCAAAGCTGCTCGGTGCCGATCCGAAGACTGATCTGGCTGTCGTAAAGATCGAAGCCGATGATCTGAAAGCCGCCAATTGGGGCGACAGCGCCACGCTGCAGCAAGGCGATTGGATCATGGCCTTCGGTTCGCCGTTTGGATACATCGGCTCGATGACGCACGGCATCGTCAGCGCGCTCAATCGCAGCCAGGTCGGCATCCTAGGGAACCAGGGGTACGAAGACTTCATTCAGGTTGATGCCCCAATCAATCCCGGCAACAGCGGTGGTCCGCTGGTGAACCTGCACGGCGATGTGGTTGGCATCAATACGGCAATCAGGTCGCAAAGCGGTGGATTTGAGGGAATCGGCTTTGCCATTCCGATCAATGAAGCCAAGTGGGTGTACGCCCAACTCAAGGATCACGGCAAGGTGACGCGCGGGTGGCTCGGCGTGGCGATTCAGGACGTCACCGCGGTTCCGGACGTCGCCAAAGGAGTTGGCTACGAGCAGAACAACGGCGTTGTCGTTGAGCAGCTCGTGCCCGAATCACCGGCTAACGGCCATTTGAAGGTCTACGACGTCATCACGTCGATCAACGGCAAGCCGGTGCGCAGCGTTACCGAACTGCGTAATCGCGTGGCCGAGGAAGTTCCTGGCAGCGAGCTGAACATGATCGTGTTCCGCGACGGCAAGGAGATGCCGGTGATGGTGAAGCTCGGGACTCAGCCGGAGAATATGACGCTGGGTTCGAATCGTCCGACGGCTCCGTCAGAAGGCAACACGCAGAACGGCGAAGCGCTCGGCATGCGGCTCGGTACGCCGGATGATCAGATGGTCCAAAAGTTTGGTTTGCCCGAAGGGGTGAAGGGCGCGATCGTCACCGCGGTGACGCCGCGCTCGGCCGCGGATCGAGCGCACATCATGCCTGGCGATGTGATCACGAGTGTCGATCGTCATTCAGTATCGAACTCGCAGGAAGCGATGAGCCAGATTGCGAATCACAAGGGTGATCGCCCGATTCTGTTGTATGTCGAGACCGGCGGCGCTGCCGGTGGTCACATTGTAGCGGTCAGCCCGAAGCACTAACGGGCGCTGACAGACTTAGTTCCCTGATAGCTCCGCGTCGACCGACGCGGAGCTGTCTTTTTGGGCCGAGCGTGGATCGAGCGCGCGATATTGGTCAATGAGCGGCAATTCTTCGGGCGCGAGGTCGAACGCGATATGAGAAGCGGCTCGGGCATTAAGTGATTCGACGAGCGAACCAACACGTTGGACTCGCTTGTTTACACGAATCACGCCGGTGGTGAACCGCATGGTGAAGACGCAACGATGCTCACCGGCTTTTGCGCCGTAGATGACATCGCACACCGTCAGCGAAGCCGCCCCGACGACCGGAAGCCGATTGTGAATCTTTTGCGTCAGGCGAAGCCGATCATGTGATGCGTAGGTCATTCCCCACTCGCTCGCCAGCGCCCGGAGTTCGTGACGAATCTTGTGGCGGCGGCTGCGCTGAGCCACGGTGGCAATGAGAGATATCGCCACTAACGAGCCGAGAACAATCGGGGCGATATCGGTCGAGCTGAGATTCACTGCTTGGCTTTACGTGGCGTGCTATCGGGGCTGCCGACATCAATGGAACTGTAGTCCGGTGTCCTCGGATCGAGCGTTTGCGTCAGCCAAGTTTGCGCCGCCTGAAAGCGTGTGTCAGCGGCCGAGTGAATCACACCTTTGTATTTCCCATCCAGCGCAGGATGGGTGACGGTGCCAGGCGCGCCAGCCGCGGGTGGAATCGCATACTGAAGCAGCAATGAATCGGTTGGGTGGTCGCGATCGATCATCAGGTAGTCTCGATCGCCAATCTTGGCCGAGAACTTGTTAAGAATTACAAAATTCGCGTAGGTGTCGCCATCGGAGTTCACCGGCCATTTAAGTGCAAATCGGCTGGTGGTTTTTCCGTAGGCGTGGCACTGGGCGCAACTGTTCAGCAACGAACGCTGGAGCTGCTTGAACTGAATCATCGTTAGTGGGTCCGTGCGCAGAATCACGCTGCCCTTCATGTCCGGCGTTCCGTTTTGCAGAATGGCCCATGCCTGCGCGGCCGGTGTCATACGGTTGAACTCCGACGGCGCCAACTGCATGTGAGCGGCGTAAGTTCGGCGCACGTCGTTCTTGCACGTCGCGCTCATCTGCTGGCCTTCGCTCCATTCATTCTGGCGAACGAAGTTGATCTCGTCGGTCGTCAGCGGACGGACGGGGCCTTGAGCCGGTTGGCTGGCGGGAGCCGTGGTGGGAGGAGGAGCGGCGGCGTTGTCGCTTGCCGCGAACTGCGCCGGGGCATGCTTGCGAGCCTGAAGCTGGTCGAGATCCTGCTGGCGATCGACTGCCTCCTGCATCGCGATGACATCCGTATTTCGAAGCGACAGTTGGCGCGCTTCGGCCAGGACTTGCCGCGACAGGTCGTATTCTTTCTTGTCGAGCAGCCAATGCGCGAGCTCAACGCGCCCATGCACATCGCCGGCGGCGAGCTTTTCGTGGCGACGCTTATACTCGTCGACCACCGAGTCGCTGTTGCTGATGGAGCGAACGTCGCTGCGGTCAATCGCAAAGCGCATCCCGTGGCGATCGATGAAGACTTGATCGCCTTGCACGGTGACGTCCCCTTCGATGGTGCGCCCGTCGCGTGTCTCGACGATCCCGCCCCAGGACGCGGAAGCTGAAGCCAACGCCACGGCACACAGGCCGCCGAGCATCCACGATCGCAACATGAGGTATCTCCGCTGGTGAACCGCCGCCCATCGTAAAGAGGCCATTGCGCAGCGGCAAGTATTACATTCGCTGCGAGTTGGCGCCGGCTCTATTCTCGGACAATTAAACGAATTGACTGCACTGCTTCAAGCCGCCGGTTGCGTCTCGGAGGTGGCCGGCGCGCTCTTCTTCTTGCCCCCGATCGTCGCCACAAGCCAGATAATTGGCAGGATCGCGAAAATGGCAATGGGATAGAACGAGGGGACCGAAATCACCAGGCCGTCACCGGAAGGAAGATGAGCACCGGCGTCCACGTCGCGATGCTGGTGGATGACGTCGACGCCAAGTGTGGTCGTCGTATGCGAATTCATGCCCTCGCCGCCAATAGTGGTCACCCGGCCGTCGTAATCGATTTCGAGTCCGTCAAATTTCAGCTGGTAGGTGTTCTGATCATTGTGGCCAAGGTTGACGACTTTTGGGCCGCCGAGCGTGACCAGGGTAACGCCGATAAACGCAAAGCAAATCAGCGCGGAGATCGCGGTGATGATCGTGAAGATGGTTCTCATGAGTGGCGATGTTACCGCACACGATGATTCCTGCGAAATCGGCTGCCTTTCGTGCACTGGACCTACCCGCGTGGACCGATAATGTTATAATCGCGGACGCCGAGGTCGACGTTGGCAGCCTCAAGTGCGTCGCCGCGGCGTTCTTCCTCTTCCGCATTGCGAGGGTTTTCATGTTGTCATCGCGTCCGCAGGTACAGGCCCTGGAGGGCCGGCGGCTATGCGCCGCCACTTCCCCGCTCCTGACTACCATTCACGTGGATGGCTCTGTCCATGGAATCACCGCGGTCGTGCTTGGCTTCGACGAGTCACTGACTCCTGCAAGCGCAACCAACGCAAACAGTTACATTTTTGGCAAGGTTCCACCGCAGAACAACAGCAACAGCGGAATCACGCTGGGGGACGTGCTTGGCTTTCTCTCCAGGCGGGCGACGCCGAATCTTGCGCGTCCGGCGGCCGTTCGCGCGACGGCATGGGTCAAGCTCGGAAAAATTCAGTGGCGCGACGTGACGTACGATGATTCGACGCACACGGTGACGCTGCTGCCGGTGAAGGTCTTCAATGGAGCCACATTCTTCCACATGCTTCGCGTGAAAGGCACTGGCCCATATGCTCTTGAAGACGTTCAGGGCCACCCGTTTAGCGGCGGCGCCGATGCCGTGCTGCGATGGCAATACCGTGTCGGAAAGACGCTTCAATACACCGACAAAGACGGCGATCGAGTGACGCTCACCCTTAAGGGCCCCGGTATGCTTTCAACGTTCATTCGCCGCGTCGGCGAGCCTCGGCCCGTTATTCTCATCTCCGGGAGCAATGCGACCAGCAAATTAAGCGGCAAGATTATTCAGAGCCCCAAAGGCAATGGAACGACCGTCATCGAGCAGCTCAGCGGCGCCACCGTGAAGAACAACATCATCGGGAACCCGCACTTCTTTGTCGTTTCAACCTGAGCGGCGATGCCGACGACGTTTAGACCTCTACCATTTCAGCGGCCAGCTTCTTGCCGCCCCGCTTACGCAGGTTTTCAGTGAGCAGCGCCTTTCGCAGGCGGATGCTTGTCGGCGTGGCTTCCACCAGTTCGTCGTCTTCGATGTACTCCAACGCCTGCTCGAGCGTCATCTTGCGCGACGGCTTGAGGATGATGTTTTCATCCGAGCCGGTCGTGCGCATGTTGCTGAGCTTCTTCGGCGTAGTCGGGTTGACGACCATGTCGCCGGCGCGAGCGTTCTCGGCGACGATCTGCCCTTCATAAACCGGCTGGCCCGGATCGACGAAAAGCGTGCCGCGATCCTGGAGATTATTCATCGCGTAGGCGTTGGCGCTGGCCGTGGTATTGGAAACCATGACGCCATTGCCGCGGCCCGGGACATCGCCACGGGTCGGGGCGTATTCGTGGAAGTTGTGGTGCATGATGGCCAGGCCCTGCGTCGCCGTCAGCATGCGCGTTCGCAGACCGATCAGGCCGCGAGCGGGGATTGTGAATTCAAGGTGAACCTGCCCTTCGCGGTTGTCCATGCGAACGAGTTCGCCCCGGCGATTGCCGACGAGCTCCATGACGCCGCCCATGTTCTTTTCGGGAACATCGACAACCAGATACTCGATTGGCTCCAGCAACTCGCCGGTTTCTTTGCTCTTGTGCATGATTACCTGGGGCTTGCTGATCGACAGCTCGTACCCTTCGCGACGCATGTTTTCGATCAGGATGCCCAGGTGCAGCAAGCCGCGGCCGGAGACCTTCATCGCCTCTTTGTCGGCGGTTTCCTCCACCTTCAGGGCGACGTTGCTTTCAAGCTCCTTCATGAGCCGTTCACGGATGTTTCGGCTCGTGACGTACTTGCCCTCTTTGCCGCAGAACGGTGAATCGTTCACGCTGAACATCATCGTGAGTGTCGGCGGCTCAATCTCAGTCGCTTCGAGCGGCTGCGGATTCAGCGGATCGCAGATGCTGTCAGCGATATCCACGGATTCGAGGCCGATCAGGGCAACGATGTCTCCAGCACTGGCGCTGTCGACGTTCTTGCGGCCAAGGCCTTCGAACCCTTGAACCTGCGCGACCTTGCTCTTGATCTTGGTGCCATCGCGGCGAACAACGGTGACCTGCTGGCCTGATTTGATGACGCCGTTGTAGATGCGACCGACACCAATTCGCCCGACGTAATCGTTGTATTGAATGCTGGTGATCTGGATCTGCAGTGAGCCTTCCGGGTCGCCATGCGGGGCCGGGACATGCTTCAGCAGGGCTTCGAAGACCGGGACGATATCGGTGCCCGGCTTTTCCATCGACCATGACGCCGTGCCCGCTCGACCGCTGGCATAAAGCACCGGAAAGTCAAGCGTTTCATCGTCAGCGCCGAGCTCGACGAACAAATCGAAGACTTCATTGAGCACTTCATCCGGACGGGCATCAGAGCGGTCGATCTTGTTGATGACCACAATCGGCCGTAACTCGTGCTGAAAGGCCTTTTTAAGCACGAATCGCGTCTGCGGCATTGCGCCTTCCGCGGCGTCGACCAGCAGAAACACGCCGTCGGCCATGCTCAGCACGCGCTCGACTTCACCACCGAAGTCGGCGTGGCCCGGGGTATCGATCAGGTTGATCTTCGTCAGTTGGCCCGTGGCTGGATCGACGTAATTGATCGCAACGTTCTTGGCCAAAATCGTGATGCCGCGTTCGCGCTCAAGCGGATTGGAATCGAGCAACGTGTCCTGCTGCACCTGGCTGTCGCGGAAGTTTCCGCTCTGACGCAGGAGCGCATCGACCAAGGTCGTCTTCCCATGGTCGACGTGAGCAATGATCGCAACATTTCGAATGTCATTTCGCACAGAATTCATGCCAATACCGCTACCAATCAAGGGACTCGGCCAGAACTAAACACTTTAGATTCCGTGATTTACAACTGGAGTGCACCACGAAATTCACTGGCTGGGGGCATCTACGATACCCGCAGACCACTGATTATACAACGCTCCAGGCCGCGCCAAGGTTTGGATTGCGTTAGCTCATTTTATGCCGCACCCCTGCGCATTTCGCCAATCTTCTGTCTGTTTTTTGCCGGAGCTCTTTAGTATTATTCGGCAAGCTGGCGGCAATCGCATCAGGCCAGCGCTCACCTCACCGAGTTGCTGCCAACCTATCGGCTTCAGGCTGTAAGAATTTTGAGAGCAGATGCAAGTGTGAAGTGTCGCTTGCTTTACGAGCACTTCTGAGGGCTTCATGACATCGTTTACATAAGCAGCTATATCCACGACGCTCGATTTTGTCTCGGTGACGTACAACAGCGCAGCAAACGGCTCACCATCGACCTGCAGCGGGATACCGCCGTGACATGGGCTTCCCCTTCGGTCTGAGCTCAGACCGAAGGGGAAGCCCATGTTACGTTTGGCGCGTTCGAAGATGCCGCACCATCGTGGCGCGCTTTCAACGTCCGGCACTCAATAAACACCGGGGTTCAAACACGACAAACGCTGCTGTGTTGAACCCGTGATTGTATTGATTGTCGCTGGTTACTTCGCCGCTGACTGAGTCGCTGGGCCGGCCTCGGGCTTGTTGTCGATGAAGCTTTGATCGTATTCGGTCTTGTTCTTGTCCGTCAGCTCGTTCAGCAGCACGCTCCAGCGCGCTTGCGCGACTTCCGGCTTCGACGCGGCGAAATCGCGCGGCTGGTTGTCCAGAAGCTGGATGATGTGATAGCCGAATTGCGTACGGACTGGTGGACTCACTTCATTCTTCTTCAAAGCGAGCGTTGCTTTTGCGAATACGGGGTCCATGCGCCATGGAGCGAAAGTGCCGAGGTCGCCGCCTTTGATTCCGCTGCCTTTGTCGTCGGATTCGGCTTTGGCCAGGGCGGCAAAGTCGCCGCCGGCTTGAAGCTTCTTCTCGATCTCGTCGGCCTTGGCCTTGGCCTCGGCTTCAGTCAGCTCTTTCTTGGCCGGGTCGACCGGAACGGGTGAACCCGGAGTGCGAATGAGGATGTGCCGGGCCTGAACGTTGTTGAACAGCGACGGGTTGGAATCGAAATACGCCTTTTCGCTGGCTTCATCGGGCTTCTGTAACAGCTGTTCGAGTTCGTTTGCCAGAATCTCATCGCGAGAGACCGCCAGATGTTGCTTCACTTCGTCGGTTTCATCGAGCTTGCGGCGCTCGGCTTCACGAGCCGCGAGCTTGATGCGAATCACGCGATCGATAACCTGCTTCCGCATCTGCGGCAGTTCCATTTGAGCTGCGTACTGAGGTGGAATGGTTGAAACGATGGATTGAAATTCGCCGGCCGTGACATGCACGTCTCCCGCGCTGGCGATGACCTTATGCGGATCGACTATCGGCCGGCTGGTTGGAAGCGAAAGGCCACCCAAAGGACCGGCACCCGGAGCAGCACTCGCTGCCTGGCCCTGCTGCTGGGCGCTGCGCACCTGAGAGACTAAAGGAATGCTCACCGCCCCAGCCACGATGACGGCTAAAGCGATCCGAATCACGCGTTTCTTGTTCAAAGGTTCTCCAAATTAAATCTGTGTTTGATAAAGCGGACGGCGACGATACTCGAAACTATCGGTCACTCCAACGACCCCAACCAATGCTGCTGGCAGTCGCCGTATTACTAGACATTTTACGTCGCCGAACGTTGGACGATTTGCAGTTCTCACGGCTCGCATGCTATGACGTTTGCCGATGATTTTGGCCGGAATTGATGAGGCTGGATACGGGCCGCTGCTGGGGCCGCTGGTGGTTGGATGCTGCGCGTTCGACGTCACGCCCGAGCCTGGCGACGACGCCCTGCCGTGCCTCTGGAAACGGCTGCATCGGCTCGTGAGTAAAACGCGATCGAAGACGGGTCGCAAAATTCACATCAACGACAGCAAGCTCGTGTACTCGCCATCGATCGGCCTAAAAGAGCTTGAGCGCGCAGTGCTGACAATAGCCAGTGCGTCGAGCAAATGGCGGGCAGGTCTCGATGAACTGCTCGACATCGTGTCAGCTGATGCGGCGAGCGAGGCGAAATCATATCGGTGGTATCAGCCGCATCCCACCGAGCGATTTCCGCTGGAGCAGGAAGATACGCCGATTCGACTATTTGCCAACGCGCTAAGGCAGGAGATGGACCGCACCTCGGCGCGATGCGTTCACTTCCAGGCGCAAGTGATCTTTGAGCATCGTTTCAATCAGATGCTCGCCGGAACGAAGAACAAGGCAAGCGCTCTGTTCTGCATCGCCGCGATGCATCTGGACGCGCTGCTGAGAACCTACGGTACACAACAGTTGGTGATCGTCTGCGACCGCCAAGGCGGCCGCGAGCATTACGCGGCGCTGCTTCGCCTGATGTTTCCCGAGTGGGATCTGCGGATCGACCGCGAACACGACGGCCATAGTGCATACCAGCTTCAGCGCGACGGTCACGTAGTCTTGCTCACCTTCCGCGAAAAAGCCGAGGCGGGTTGCCTGCCCGTCGCGGCGGCATCCATGCTGAGCAAGTACCTGCGTGAAGCACTGATGCATCGCTTCAACGCCTTCTGGAAATGGCACATCCCCGATTTGGCCCCCACCGCCGGTTATTACGGCGACGGCACGCGCTTCCTTGCTGACATCGCCACAAAGCGACAGGAACTCGGCGTCGCGGACGAGCATCTCGTGCGCAGCCGCTGAAACATAATGTATCAATTCATGAAACTGCCCCCGATGCGGGACGGCACCGGGGGCAGCATTTCGATTCGACCTAGTTCAAGGATTAAGCGCCTAGGAGCTTAAGGACGCTCTGAGGAGCCGAGTTAGCCTGCGATAGCACCGTCGTCGATGCCTGCGAAAGGATCTGAGCCCGGGTCAGATTCGCGGTTTCACTCGCGAAGTTGGTATCCGCGATCGAACTATTGGCCGCGGTGATGTTTTCGTACGCGACACCGAGGCTGTTGATGGTTGAGCCGAGCGTGTATTCCTCGAATGCGCCAAGTCGCCCGCGAAGGCTGCTGACCTGGTCAATCGATTCGTTCAGGATCAACTGTGCGGTCGCAAGGCTCTTGGAAGTCAGCTGATTGGCGCCGCCGGTTGACAATGAACTAAGGTAACCCGTCGTCGTGTCACCCAGGCTGCCGGTGGATACGGACTGAATTCCAATACTGGTTTTCAGGGTGTCTTTCACCTCGGATCCCAATTGGAACGTAGCGCCGCCGCCGGTGATCCCGAAACTTTTGGTCTTGCCCGCATTGAGCGCCGCCGACAGCTTGAATTGCAGATCGATGTTGTTGTCGCGATAAGTGACATTGACGCCGTCGGTGGTCGCACTAGCGCCATTCACGTCCACTTTCGCATCGGTCCCGAAGTCTTTTCCACTGCTCCCGCCGGTAACGGTGAACTTTCCGCTGACAGATTGGACGCTGACAAATTGCGAGGAGCCGTAGCTTTGAGTGGAGAACGTGAGCTTCGCCGCGCCGGCCGATGCGACGACACCCGTTTCACCCGTAATGTTGTTGATCGCCGCGGCCACCGCCGACAGCCTCGTGCTTCCGGCGAAACTGAGCTGCTGGCTGCCGAGATTGCCGGCAATCTGCAGAGTAACTGCCGAAGCTCCGATCACCGCCGAGCCGCCGGCGCCGGCGTAGGAAATCTTGCCAAGTGTCGCGCTATTGGTCACCTGCACGACAACCGCTTCCGGCTGGTTTCCCGGAAGGTTCGCCGCATTGACCGCCAGTGAAGCAAATGCGCTCGTTCCGGCGCCGCTGAGCGTATAAGCCAGGCTTCCATCGAGCAGATTCTTGCCTTGAAAGCTCGTTGAGTTTGCAATGCGATTGACCGTATTCAAAATCGAATCAACCTGAAGCTGGTTCGCGCTGATTTCATCGGAGCTGAGGGCGCCCGTGTTGGCTGATTGGCTGACCAATCCTTGAAGCTGGTTCAGCAGGTTGCTGACTTCGTTGAGGCCACCTTCGGCGGTGCCAATGATGTTGGTGGCCATATTCGCGTTGCTGATCGCGGTGCTGATGCCGGTCTGCTCAGCCTTGAGTGCTTCGCTGGCAATTAAGCCGGACGGATCATCGGCGCCGCTGTTGATTCTCAGACCCGTGCTCAAGCGCTCGAGGCTGGTATTCAGCGCTTGATTGTTCTTAGTCAGGGAACGCTGAGCGATCAGCGAACTTACGTTGGTGTTAATGACGCTGCTCATCTTTGTCTCTCCTTGACATGGGCCGCGGCTGCTTTACGGCAAGCCGGGAATTCCATTGACCAGGCGGCGGCGAATTACAATCTGCCGACGCCGTTCACTCCCTTGAAGGCCGATGCAAAGGAACTCCGCCTTTCACACCCGCTGGTTCGATCAGGGCCGATCTTTCCAGCAGCCTGCGGAAGACACCCGGCGGCATAACACCACGCGGTCGCGCCTTCCTGTTTGTGCCATGCATACCTCCGTGTATGGGCTGTCAAACTCATTAATTTTGGGCGTGTGCTTCACACGTCCGAATCAACAGCCCCAACATCGTCGGTGGACTTTAAAGTCCTTTAAGCCAGGAAGAATTATCCGGCCCTAAAAGGTTATTGGCCCCTCGTTTGCGCGACCACGCGGCCGCTGCGACTCTTTCCCGCTTTTTATCGGACGCACGACGCGCAATTTTCGACAGCCGTTTGGAACCCCCTTGCGCAGGATACGCCGCTTCGGAATTTTGTTGAGGGTAAAACCAGCTTGTCGTTCTGATGCTACCGTGGTAGTTCGTCAGTCTGGCATTCGTCGCGTTACTAGCCGTGTGGCTCAAGTTGCCTCACTCTTCACCGACGATCAAATCGGCCCGTTGTGTTGCCTGCGGCTACAATCTCACCGGCAACACAACCAGCCTTTGCCCGGAGATGTGGGACGGCGATCAAGCCTGGTGAACGGCAAATGCCGGAAAACGACATCTTCCCGCAGCGTGAACATGCAAAACATCGCTGTCCGGCATGCCTGCAAGGATTCGGTCCTTGCCCGCGACCAATTCCAAGCCGACTTTTGGGCGATCGCGGCTATACTCTGGGCTTTGCCAGGAAACCAATGACCAATCCAACCAATCCGCCGTCTTCTGGGAACGAGGCTGTTGACTATGAGCTGCCGCCGAAGCGCGCGGGCAGCCGGCGAAACCTGCTGGCGGGAGTTCTGGTGGTGCTGGCGGTGGGGGTGCTGTTCTATCAGCGAATGGGCGGCATCGGTCTGTTTGCCAAGCCGGACAAAATCGCCTGGCAGTCGGATTTTGATAAGGCGCTCGAGCAATCGAAAGCCACGGGCAAGCCGGTGCTGGTTGATTTTGGGGCGTCGTGGTGCGGGCCGTGCCAGCAGATGAAGCGAGCGAGTTGGCCGGATGAGAAGGTGCAGCAGCTTGTCAAAGACAAATACATTCCGGTCTACATGGATGTCGACCTGGAGGCGGCGAAGGGTCCGGCGCATAAGTATGTCGTCGAGTATGTGCCGGCGGTATTCGTCCTCGATGGCGACGGCAAGGTGCTCCACAAAGCCGACTACATGGACGCCGCCGAGCTGGCGACGTTCCTCACCGACGGCAAAGCGCCGGTGCGCCAGCCCTCATAGCAACTGCAATCACCCGCTTGCGAACGGCTTCGCGGCGCGGTGGTATGAGCAGGCATGAAGAACCTCCTTGCCGCCGCTTGCATCGTTCTCACCCAGCTCGTTGGTTTGGTTCGCGCCGCCGACGCCGGCGACTTTCCGCAGGTCGATCGGGCGATGCAGGAACAGATCGCCAATCATGAGATTGCCGGGGCCGTTACGCTGGTGGCGGATAAGGATCGCATCCTGCATGAATCGGCCGTCGGCCAGGCGAACATCGAGAAGAGCGAGGCGATGAAGCCCGATGCGATCTTCTGGATCGCATCAATGACCAAGCCGATCACGGCGACCGCGATCATGATCCTGCAGGAGGAAGGGAAGCTGTCAGTCAATGATCCGGTGGCTAAGTACATCCCCGAGCTCGGGGAGCTTAAAGGCCCCGATGGGAAGCCGGCGGTTGTGCTGCTCAAGCACTTGCTCACGCACACGTCGGGAATGATCGGCGAAGCGCCAACCGACGTCGTGACGAACGCGAAATCGTTGGCCGATCTGATGCCGACTTATGCGAAAGCGGGCGTGCACTTTGAGCCGGGATCGAAGTGGGAATACTGCCAGTCGGGCATCAACTCGCTCGGTCGGGTAATTGAGGTGGTGTCGGGCAAATCGCTGCCGGAGTTTTTCGGCGAGCGGATCTTCAAGCCGCTGGGGATGAAAGACACGACGTACTATCTGACCGACGAGCAGCTTCCGCGACTGGCCACCAGCTACGCGAAGAAGGGGAGCACCCTGACGACCGTGCCGATTAGTTTCCTGCACGGGCACGCGGCGACCGATCACAATCGCTATCCCGCCGCGAACGGCGGGTTGTTTTCGACCGCCGATGATTATGGACGCTTCGCGCGGATGCTCCTGAACGAAGGAACCCTCGACGGCCACACGATTCTGAAGCCCGAAACCGTCCGCGACATGCGAACCATCCACACCGCCGAAATCAAAACCGGCTTCACCCCCGGCAACGGCTGGGGCTGGGGCGTCTGCGTCGTCCGCGAGCCTCAAGGCATCACCGCGATGCTCTCCCCCGGCACCTTCGGCCACGGCGGCGCCTACGGCACGCAAATCTGGATCGACCCGGTGAAGAGCCGCATCTATCTGCTGATGGTACAGCGATCGAACTTCGCCAACTCCGATGATTCGCCGACAAGAGCCGCCTTCCAAAAAGCTGCGGTGGAAGCTCTAGGATCGTAAACGGAGTACTCCCGATCTCGGTTCGGTTAACTGCGAGGACCGTATGCGGCCACAACCGCTCATTTGCGTGCATGATGTCGAGGCCATGAGCAAATGGTATCAGCAGCTTCTCGGCTGCCAGAGCGCTCACGGTGGGCCGCAATATGAACGATTGGTGCGGGATGGAATTCTGATCCTCCAGTTGCACAACTGGGATGTCGAGCACGATCACGGGCCAATCGGAGATCCCGATGCTCGCCCCTATGGAAACGGCCTTCTCCTGTGGTTCGAGGTGGACGATTTCGACGCCGCTGTCGCCCGCGCCGAGAAGTTGAAAGCCGAAGTGCTCAGGCCTCGCTTTCACCATGTCGGCGCGAGCCAGTGGGAATGCTGGCTGCGAGATCCCGAAGGATACAAGGTGGTGCTCTCCAGCCCGGATGGGTCTGCCGGGGATTGATCGGGAAGGCAACCTGGATCTTTTCGGCGAGTGAGATTCAACGGTTTCTGACGTTGCGTGTCAGACGACGGACCTGAGCAAATCCGCTGACAGCGTGTCGCGATGATCGCGCGGGAGTTGGCGGCGCGGGGCGCGGAGTTGGCGGATCAGGTCGGCGCTGCTTGAGGCGCGGATGGTGGGGATGCCGGTCGCGTGGATGGGGTGGGCGTAGTTGATGGGCCAGGCGTGGATGAGGGCGGCGCTGGATTGCACGACTTGCTCGAAGTGCTCGCGCGTGGCGATGGGGCCGGACGCGTGGGGGGCGAATTCTGACAGGTCCGGCCAGCCGAGGCCATGCAGGGCGATGGGGATTCGATTTTGCAGCAGGAGCCGGGCCAGGCCCTGCTGATACGCCGGGACGATCAGGCGCTCGATGAAGAGCGAACGATCCAAATGCTCGGCGTCCACATCACACTTGGCTTCCCATCGCTTGAGATAGGCGTCGATGTCGCCGGCGACCGCAAATGGACTATTCAGCAGCTCCTGACGGATGGATTCCCATAGGATTCGCTGGCTGGAGAAGCCGGTGACCGCGGTCGGCACATCGAGCAGTCTTGTATCGGCAATGAGTGAGGTCGCGGCGCCGGATGACGTGTGCTGCATTGAAGGCCAATACGCTGTTTTTGCGCGCACGGCGGGCCAGCCGGCGGCGATTGCCTGGCGCTGCCACGATTCGTCGGCCAGCAGCAAGATATCGTTTGGGCAGCTCGCGTCGAAGGCGGGGATGCGCGGGAAGGTGACCCAGGTGATCAGCGGCATTGAAGCGGGAAACACGCCGGGCAAGTCGGCTCGGCTGATGTTCGCGGTGACGGCAGCGTCGCATGTGCTTGCGAGCTTGCACAGAGCCCCCGGCGAAGCGGTTCTCGGCGAGTCGGAGTCGAATCGCGATATTTCGAAATCGCTTGACCATGCGAGCGACTGATGAATCGTGTGCGGCGCATCGTTCCACAGACGGAATCGGGAGGGCGCGACAATGCATAGCTTGCAAACGCGAGCCGCTGGCTTCCAGGCCGCGACGCGGCTGCGGATTTGCGCGGTGCGGCGGTCGCTTTCCTCGGCGAAGACTTTTTGCGCGGGACCGATCATCACGTCGGCGCCTTCGTTGTCGATTGCAATCGGCCGGATGAACTGCGACGGCGTCGGCAGGCCGGGATTCGCGACAAACAGCTCGGCCAACTGCGACTCCCAGTGCGCGCCGACCGCGAACCACAATCGGCCGGCGGCGATGTCGCTCGCGAAATCCTCGCAATGAAGCAGCATCCACGCCGTCGGTGGCTCAGGGACGAGCGCGACGATCGCCTGCTGCGGCTCGAGCAAATCCAACGTGACGCGGAGGTACGCCGCGTGCGCGGGCCGCAAAAAGCACGCAACCACCCCGGGCGTGAGCATCTTTTTGAACATGAACTGCCCGGCCCGCCGCGGCAGCGAGCAATCGCCCCACCAGCGCTCGCCGGGCCGCAGGCACGTGAGCGAGCCGTCGCGTGCAAAGATCCATTCGAGCGAATCGAGTGGCGCGTGCGCGAGCGATATGACGCCAGGCTGGGAGCGATCGAGCGCTTCGCGATTTGCGCGGATGTTCGCGACCGCGCGCAGCTCGGCGGCGTTGCCCGTAACCTGCGGCGAAGTCAGCGACATCGGCACGTGGGATCTCCTGCCGATGTTATCGGACTCTGGCAGCTTGAAACTCAAGACGGATTGAAATACCGACGGGAAATCCGACGGCCTCCCCGGCTTTCCGTGTCCGAACAGTCAAACCTTTATGTCTACGCCCGGGATTCCCGAATCAGCCCGTCCAGCGAACGCTTCGCAGCGCCCGAATCGATCGCATCCGTTGCCATGGTCAACGCATCCGAAAGATTCGAAGACCCTTCCGCGATGTGAATCGCCGCCGCGGCATTGAGGAGAACGATATCCCGCGCGGGGCCCGATTTGCCGGCGAGCACATGCTGGATCACCGTCGCAGAGTCATCAGCTGAATCGACTTGCAGATCGGATAGACGGGCGTAATCAATTCCCAGCTCCCGCGGATCAAATCGACTGGTTTGCACGCTGCCATCTTTCAGTTCGCTGATTCGCGTAGGGCCCAGCGTCGAGAGTTCATCGAGCCCGTCGTCGGCGTGCACGACCCACGCCCGCTCGCTGCCCGTTTCGCGCAGCACTTCGGCCAGGCGATCGGTCAGCTCCGGCGCAAAGACGCCGAGCAGTTGATGCCTGGCCCGGCCGGGATTGGTGAGCGGGCCAAGCAGGTTGAAAATCGTCGGCACGCCGAGCGCGGCGCGGGCACTGGCGACATGCTTCATCCCCGAGTGATGGGCGCGGGCGAAGGCGAAGCACAAGTTCGCTTGCTCGAGGCATCGCGACATTTGCTTTGGCGTCGCTTCGACATTGACGCCGAGTTTCTCGAGCACGTCGGCCGATCCGGATTTGCTGGAAGCCGACCGATTGCCGTGCTTGACGACTTTGATTCCCGCGCCGGCCGCGACAATCGCGGCGGCGGTGGAGATATTGAACGTCCCGCGCACGTCGCCCCCGGTGCCGCAGGTGTCGAGGATGACGCCGACGCCGTCGCACGCGACGGGGATGACTTTCTCGCGCATGACCAGCGCCGCGCCGACGAGTTCATCGACCGTGGTTCCTTTGGCGGCCATGCCGACCAGCAGGCCGCCGATCTGGGCGTCAGGGGCGTCGCCGGACATGATGTGAAGAAACACATCGCGCGATTCGGCGCGCGTCAGATCCTCGCGCCGACAGAGCTTGAGCAGGATCTCGCGAATTGACGACGTCATGCGTGAATCAAAGCGGGTGGAACGCGCGGCGTCAACCCGTAGCGGGACTGCGCACCTGCCTGCTACTCAAGCAAGCCTTGACGTGCGCGTCAGAGCCGTACTTGCTACTACAGCTCAGGATTCAGCAGCATCCTGATTTGAATCTGTCGGGACTGATCGACCGTTTACACGATTACGTGGGTGACACTTCTATTTCGGCTATGGGGTGAATATTCTACTTCGGTACAAAAGGAAGCCGAAGGCATCCCAAGACTTTTCTCCCGCTCCCGTTAAACTTCTCCACCCCGGATTTGAGCCGGCAGCTCCTTAATATGAGTAATCAGCAGACCGTTACGACCGCGAGCCCCGCCAGTTGGATCGATCGCCCCATGATCCTTCCGGCGATACTGGCGCTATACCTAATAGTAAGGCTGGTTTACGCCGCTTCGTTGGAACTGGTCCCCGATGAGGCAATCTATTGGAGCTGGTCGCGCCATCTTGCGCTGGGCTATTTTGATCACCCGCCGATGATCGCTTACCTGATGCGGCTCGGCACGATGGCCCTCGGCCCCAATGAACTTGGCGTTCGTCTGGCAGCTGCCGCGCTGGCAACCGGGACTGCTTTCGTAACGATTCTCATCGCCAGGTCTGTTCTGAAATCGACCTGGCTGATCGGTTGGGTCACATTCGTTTGGCTAACCAGCCCGCTCCTTGCTGGAATCGGCACGCTGTTCACTCCTGATACCCCATCGCTGTTTTTCAGTGCAGCTGCGCTCTACGTCGCGATTCGAATCGCGGTGATGAGCGACGCCGATCCATCGCTCGCGGTTTCCGCGCGAGCGGCTCGGCCGTGGATCATTTTCGGAGTTTTCGCGGGGCTTGGACTTCTATCTAAATACACCGCCGCGCTTCTACCGACGTCGGTGGCGCTGGCGATGCTGCTAGCTCCCGCGGGCCGAGCACATTATCGAAAGCCATGGATTTACCTCGGCGGCATCATTTCCTTGCTCGTGTTTTCGCCGGTGATTTACTGGAATTACAAGCATGGATGGGCGTCGTTCGCTTATCAGTTTCATCATGGGACAGTTGGAGAAATGCCGCAGGCGGGGCCAACTTCAGCGGCTGGGACGGTTATGCGGGTAGGAAAGGACCTGTCCAACTATCTCGGCGGCCAGCTCGCGATTTACACGCCGATTCTCTTCGTCATCGCGATCCTCGTTCAGATAAGATGCTGGCGGCGGTATTCGCAACTTGATCTGGTTGACCGGCTTTTGCTCTGGACGGGCTCGCTGCCGTTCGTGTTCTTCGGATTGATGTTCATCAAATCGCATCGCGGCGAAGCCAACTGGCCGGCGTTTGCGTACATTCCGCTGAGCATTTTGACGGCACGGTGGCTCGCCAAGAAATTTGACGGCCCGCGCCGCAACTGGGCGATCGGCGGAGCGCGGCTTGCCGCCGGCATGTGGATCGGCCTCCACGTGCTGATCTGGCCGGCGGTGACGGAAAAAATCGTGGGGATCGCGGCGAGCAGACATAAGCATGTGCCGCACGCGATCACAGATCTTGTAGGCTGGCGCGAATATGGCCGGGCGGTCGCGCTAAAGTGGCCCGGGCCGGAGATTTATTACCCGGTCGCAAACCGCGCCCAGGACGCCGCTGAGGCATCTTTTTATATGCCGCGGCAACCGGAAGTCTGGTGTGATGGAATCGGTTATCGTCCGACGGCTTTCGACTATTTTGACGCGCAGCCCGATTTCACCAAAATTCGCGGCGTGATGTGGATCGGCACGAGCGTAGCCAATGTCAAACTGTTCAGCGAGAAGTACGGATACGTTGAGGACTCAATCAGCTCGCTCTACTTCCCAAGCCTTGGCAATGATAGAACGTATCGCATCGACTTCCTCGAACGGCCTCCTGAGGTAAAGCATTGAACCCCTACGCGGTGCGCAGACTCGACGCCTGGCTGGGCAAGCCGATGTGCCTGGCGCTGTCAGCGTTGCGCCGCGTGGCCCGGATGTTTTCGACGCCGCGGGAACAGCCGCCGGTTCGAAAGATTCTGCTCATCAAGATGATCGAGCAAGGCGCGACCGTGCTGGCTTACCGCGCCATCGAGCGCGCGGTGCGGATGGTTGGCCGCGAGAACGTTTATTTCTGGGTCTTTGAAGAAAATCGGTTCATCATCGATCTGCTGGAATTGGTGCCGCGCGAGAACGTGCTGGTGATTCGCACGAAGAATCCGGTGACGCTGCTGATTGATCTGCTGCGGACAGCTTGGAAGGCTCGCCAACTCGGTATCGACGCCACGGTGGACATGGAATTCTTCAGCCGGGCATCGGCGATCCTGGCATTCCTCACGGGCGCGAAGCGCCGCGTCGGCTTGCACCGCTTCACCAGCGAAGGCCCCTACCGCGGCGACCTGATGACCCATCGCGTGCAGTACAACCCGTATCTGCACACGGCCCAGGCGTACTACCTGCTCGTCGAGGCGCTGCAAAGCGATCCGACGCAGGTGCCGATGATGAAAGTCCCGCCGCCGGCGATTGATTTCTCGGCGCCGCCGTTCGAGCCGTCGGCGGCCGAGCTCGAGAAAGTCCGTGCGACGCTAAAGAACCTTGCCGGTCGCGACGTGCCTGGCCCGGTCGTCCTGCTGAATCCAAACGCCAGCGATCTGCTGCCGCTGCGCCGCTGGCCGACCGATCGATTCGTCGAGTTGGGCCAGCGAATCGCCAGCGAATTTCCCGATGCGCTCATTGCGATCACCGGCGCGCCCGATGAAGCAGAAGCCGCCGGGCGAATCGCCCATCAGATTGGCCCCCATGTAGTCGGCGTCGCCGGGCATACAACGCTGCGCGAGCTGATTGTGCTGTATACGCTGGCCAGCGTGCTGGTGACCAACGACAGCGGGCCGGGCCATTTTTCCTCGCTGACGTCGATTTCCTCGATCGTCCTGTTCGGCCCGGAAACCCCCACTGTGTTTGGACCCATCGGCGCTAACACTCACGCGGTGCGGGCGAATATCTCATGCAGCCCGTGCGTGAACCCGTTCAATCACCGATTCTCGCCGTGCAATAACAATGTCTGCATGCAGATGATCACGGTGGATGAGGTGTACAACCTCGTCGCCGAGCGATTGGCCGAACGGCCGCGCCTGAAGCTGACTGTCATTCCCGCCTCTGCGAGAAATGCCGCGATCGCACGGCCCGGCTAGTTCATCGCAGTCATCGAACGCAAGCTGCCTCATACCAGCCGAGGCCGAATGAGATTCGGCCCCAAAGCAGCAGCGACGCGATGGCAACTGGAGTGAGTTCCCGATCGATCAGTGCGAGCGCTACCGCATGCGGCCTGGCTTCAATCGCTACGCTTGTTCGGTGTTCCTCCGTATGCAGTTGCGACTCGATTTGCGATCGCGTGGCGGTCGACTTCACGCGGAAGATCAGCTCCGGCTGGCGAAGCGCGATGTCCTCGGCGATGCCAGTGCACCGGATTTCGACAATCTGCGAATCGGTCAGCGATAGCTCCTCAAATAACTCCCGTCGCACGGCAGCGAAGAGATTGCCATCGTCCTTCGGCTCCAATGCCCCGGCGAATGGATGCACGCGCTCTGGGTAATACGCGACACTGGAATTCCGCCGGCCCAGCAGCAGAAATCCATCGGCGGTTTCCAGCGCCGGGCTGACGCCAACGGGGTTTGCCATCACGTCACGGCCATACTGATCTGCCAATTCCGGGTGCGCGAGATTTGTCCCCAGGAATGGCTTATAGCTCGTCTGCGACAGCGCGATCTCGAGCAGGGTCGGCATCGCGTTCCACGATTCCATCCGGCACATCGGGCCGTCGAACAATCTGACTTCGGGCCGCGCCAGCGCCTGCGCCCAGGCTGCGTCAACGAGTTGCTCGATTTCGGGAACGAGCCTCCGGCTTGAACCAACCTGCCGCACGCGAACGGCTTGCGGCGTCCAGTCGCCAACGGCGTGAATTCGCAAGTAGTCCGCGATTCCCGATCCCATGTTCGGCATCGTAGGAATCACGGTTCAAGTTGACTACGGGACGGGCTCGCTTGATCGCTGTGAACATGGGAAATCTACGAGCGAGCGCTCAAAAAATAAATTCATGTGAATCGCAGATCGATCCCTTCACCGCCATGGCAGTCCTCAGCTAACCTCACGACGGGGTCGTGCGGCGGACCGTGGAAATATGTGCGATGAAAAAAAGAGCGAAGTCTGCACGCGTTGAGAAGCTTGAGCGACGTCATTTGCTGGCTGCTATTCCGACCCCGGCGCACGTTGTGATCGTTATTGAGGAAAATCAGACGGATGGCGAAGTAATCGGCAACTCCGACGCCCCATACATCAATTCGCTGGCGGCCGGTGGCGCGCTGTTCACCAACTCCCATGCGATCGGACATCCCAGCCAGCCGAATTATCTGGCCCTCTTCTCCGGGTCGACACAGGGCGTCGTCGACGACAATGGCCCGCTTACCTTCAACGCTCCCAATCTGGCGTCGGAGCTGATCGCAAAGGGGCTGACCTTTGGCGGATATTCCGAAGACCTGCCCTCTGTCGGCTCTCTCGTGCTGACCTCCGGCGAATACGCGCGGAAGCACAATCCGTGGTCGGACTTCTCGAACGTACCGGCTTCGGACAACATGCCGTTCACGTCATTCCCAACCAACTACGCGCAGCTTCCGAGCGTCTCAGTCGTGGTGCCGAACCTGATCGACGACATGCACGATGGAACCGTCGCCCAGGCCGACACCTGGCTTCAGCAGAATCTCGGCGCTTACGCGACCTGGGCCAAGAGCAACAACAGCCTGCTGATCTTCACGTGTGACGAAGATGACGGCTCAGGCGCCACTAATCAGATTGCGACGATCTTCTATGGCGCCAACGTTGTCCCCGGAACTTACTCCGAGAACATCACGCACTACAGCGTGCTGCGGACGGTGGAAGACATGTACGGCCTGACGCCGCTGGGCAACGCCGCGTCGGCTTCGGATATAAGCGACGTGTGGACAGCCGGTGGCACGATCAACGGCACCACCGGCATCGATCAGATTACGCTGGTTCAAGATCCGGATCATGTGCACATCGATTGGACTCTTAACGGCGGTAGCGTTGGACAGATGGCTATAACCGACGCCACCGGCCTGACAATCAACGGCAACGGGATGAATGACCAGATCTTCCTCGACTACACCAACGGCAATCCGCTGCCGAACAAGCTCAACCTCAACGGCACTTTCACGCTGAACAACCTGGCCGCCACTGGCAACCCGCTGGCAAATACCACGATCGATCTTGAGAAGAGCACGCTGTTTATCAGTTACGGCGCGCCGGCCAATGACCCGATGGTCTTGATCCGCGGGTATCTCCGAACCGGCTATAACAACGGCCTCTGGACCGGCACTTCCGCCAACGGCTCAATCCGCTCCTCGGCCGCCGCGGCCAACGTGAGCCAGACCACCGCGATCGGCTACGTCGATTCCGCGGATGGCGTGATCGCGGGCCAGCCGTTGAACACCATTGAGCTTGCGTACACGCTGTATGGCGATACCACTCTCCAGGCTGGGAGCGGCTACAGCGTCGGGTTCACCGACTTCATGCGGCTAACGCAGCACTACGGCATTGCCAACGCGACATGGGATGAGGGCGACTTCAACTATGATGGCTTCGTGACCTCCGCCGACTTCGCGCTGTTGTCCAGAACGTACAACATGACGCTCGGCGCACAGGCTCCCATGCCCGCCGCATCCGCGCCGACCGCCGGCGCCGCGACCACGGTCAGCGATTTGGGCAATAGCACTCCCAATGCCAGGTCAACCATTCGCCGGTCGCGAGCGACACGAAAGGTTTCCGCGCTGTAGGCGCCCGGGCGAAATTCTCAGGCGCTAGCCAGCAGTTCGCTCAGATCATTAATAACAGCGTCGGGTCTTCGCGCGTCGGGAGCGCGCGTTGCGTCCTGCAACGTCGTGATACCGGTCAGCGTCAGAATTGTCCGCATGCCCACGGCTTTTGCGCCGGCGATATCGCTTTCGAGGTTGTCACCGATCAACACGCACTGATGCGGTTTCACGTGCAGGCGCTCGCATAACTCGTGAAAGAAAATCGCCTCGGGCTTGCCGCAATAGACGGGGGTAACCGCGGCGGCGTATGCGAGCATGGACGCCATCGCGCCGACACCGAACTCGATGCCGCGCGGGCTCGGGTAGACCCGATCGGCGCAGATGCCGATCAGCGCGGCTCCCTTTCGCAGATGCACCAGCGCAGTGCGGCGACGGTCTTCGGCGGCAAAGACATTCACCGGAACGCCGCAGATAACCGCGTCGCATGGATCGGCTTCGGATTCAGACCAATGCACTTTGCCTTCGAGCATTTCCTGTACCGCTTCCGTCGACAAGTTGAACACCCATGGCTTATGGCCGGGTTTGCTGAACCGCTCGAGCACATAATCGGCGCTGGCCGCGGCGGCGGTGTAAATGTGAAGCGGATCGACTTGCACGCCCATGCGATTGAGCCTGGCCCCGACGCGCTCCGGGCTGCTGGTGCTGTTTGTCAGGCACGCGTATGTACGGTTCGAAGCCTGCAAACGGCGGATCAACTCCACCGCGCCGGGCAGCGCGATTTCTTCGTGATAGATGGTTCCATCCAGATCGAGCAGAACCGCTTCGTATTGGCTTAAATCTGTCGGCACGCGGCGGAGTTTATGACCGCGAACCGCGCGGTTCCAGCGACATGAGGTGCAACTGATCGCTTTGTGTGTTCAGAATCGCGACCGTTTTCTGCCGGGCGCGATAGAGCGCGCCGGGATTAATCAAACGCGTCTTGCCGACGCGCTGGTCGGCCGGCACGTGCGTGTGCCCCTGCAGCAGGTAGTCGAATCGTTGCTCGGCGACCGCCTGCTGCTTAGCGCGTTCATCATCTCCGTGGAGAACGAAAAACAACTTCCCGCCCAGTTCAAGCTCGCCGCTATTGCCCATGCACGTGATGTCGAGCCGATTGGCGTACCGCACCATTTCCGCGCGATCGAAATCATTGTTCCCCCAGACGAACGCTGAAGGAATGCCGGCCAGGTGATCCAGCATCTCCGGCGCACCGACATCGCCGCAATGGATCAGGTATTCGGCGCCGTTGGCGATAAGCGTCTTCACCGCCAGCGCCATCGCGTCGGCATGATCGTGGCTGTCGCTGAGAATTCCGATTCGCATGGATGAGCCCTGTTCGACCACTGACCGCCAGGCATTGGAATCGCGCCTAACGTGACATGGGCTTCCAGCCCATGCCGAATAATATTCACCTTCAACTCGCGCACCATCTCAAGTGACTGGGCTTGAAGCGCAGCGCGCCTTCTGCTTTCTGCCATGCTGCAAAGCTGTGAGCTCAACGATACCGCCAGCGGCGAGATTGGGTTCTCGATCTGGCACATCTTTTCAAAACTGAAAATCGCCTACATGGGCTGGAAGCCCATGTCACAGGCATATGCCCTTGCAATTCCCTTAACCCAAAACGAGGAGCAGCATCGTCATCGCGACCGCGTTATTGACCGCGTGCGCGACCCCCGACGCGATGATAGTTCCGCGCCACTCGCGAATTCCGGCGAAGGCAAAACCAATCCCGCCGAGCATGGGGAACGCAGTCCAACCCTGCGGGTGGAGCGAAGCAAAGATCAACGCCGACACAAAGGCGGACAGAAGCCAGCGATGACGGCGTCGCAAATGGTGGAAGAAAGCGCCGCGAAACATGGTTTCCTCGACGATTGGCGCAAAACCGCTTGCCAGCAGATACAAGCCGATGATCGCGCTTTTGGATTTGTCCTCGGCTTCGAAAACGATCGGATGAATCGCATGCTCGTGGCCGAACTTCGATAGAAGGATGACGGCGATCAATGCGATCGTCAGCATCGGCATGAACGTGATGTATCCCACAAGGCCCAGGGCGGCTTCAACGAGCACGCCGCGTCCGGTCGACCAGCCCAGGCCGGCGCGAATCTGCGAAAAGCTTAAGCCGCGAACCATCGGCCACAGGCAGCAGGCAATGATCCAGAGGAGGATGATTCCATAAACTGGCAGCGTCGAGTGCACATGCAGCGCGCGGGCGACGCGGCCAATTGAAACGTAGCCAAGCAGGTAGAGCGCAAACGCTTCAATGAACGCGCTGCCCACAACCGGCGACGGAACGTAATTGAGTTTGAGCGTCCCGCCGGCGAGCTTGACGATCGCGATGATCATCAGCACCAGGCCGGCCACCAGCAGGCCGAGCAGCAGGAGTTCGATACTGAGTGTCGCGACGGCAGCCCGCATGCATGCATGGAGAAGCGAATCTCGCTGCGGATCAGAATCCGGCACGCCCGCCACCAGCGCGAGCTTGCCGAACCATTCGAGGCGCGATTCGAGACGAACGCGATCATCGCCTGGAAGACTCTGTGGCGACTGGGTGTAAATCTGTCGCAAGACGGCGGCATCCCGCCGCAGCTCAGGGCCGTCGTCGGCAACTTTCAGCGATTTCAGCGCCGGTTTAAGCGAATCAAGTTTCGTCAGCGCGGCGTCTTTCCCCTGCAATTCACCGATGACCGCGACAGCCTGAAGTTTCTGCTTGAAGTCGTCGGCCGAAGCGGTTGCCGACTGCGCCATCTCCGGCATCTTCTGCTCAAGTTGCGCCGCCATGCCGGCTTTGCGAACGAGCGTGGTGTAGCCGATCACCGTGCGCGAGGTGATCTGCATTTCGATATCGCTGGCTGCGTGCTCGAGTTTCTCGGTGTGGCTCGATTTCCAGTTTTCAACGCCGACATATCCGACGACACCGATGATCACGAGCCACGCCAGCAAAATGGCTAGTCGGCTTTCGCGCGGATGCGGCGGCAGCGCGTAGCTCAGCGGCTCTGGCGGTGGCAGCGGCACCCCCGGATTCCACGTCATGCGTCCGCCGATCCGTCATCGGTGGGCGGCTGCTCGTCAGGGGCAGAAACGTCGGGCGCGGTTTCTTCCGGCGCGGATGCATCAGTAGCAGTTGCATCAACGGCGGGCGCCTCTGCCGCTGAGCCGGCTTCGTCCGTCTCCGAAGTGACTTTCTCCGGATCTTCGGCATCCATCCGCGCCATGGCGACGAGCCGATCTCCGTCGTCGAGGTTTATCAACTTCACCCCCGCGGCGTTGCGGCCGGTTTCGCGAATCTCGCTGACGTGCGTTCGCAGCAGGATGCCCTTCTGCGTGATGAGCATGAGCTGGTCGTCATTGCAGACGGCAGTCATACCGACGACATCGCCGTTGCGATCGGTCGTCTTGATATTGATGACGCCTTTGCCGCCGCGACGAATCAGCCGGTACTCCTCGACCGGCGTCCGCTTGCCGAAGCCGTTCACGCAACCCGTGAGAACCATACACGTGCTCAGATCCTGCGTCTCCGGGACGATCATCATCGAAACAACCGCGTCGTCGGCTTCCAGCTCGATGCCTTTAACGCCACCGGCCGGACGACCCATCGCGCGTACGTCGGTCTCTTTGAAACGAATGGCCATCCCGTGACGGGTGCCGAGCAGCAACTGATCCTGGCCGCTGGTGATCTCGACGCCGATGAGCTCATCGCCCTCTTCGAGGCCGATCGCGATGATTCCGTTCTGGCGGATGTTGCCATACGCGCCCAGCGCGGTCTTCTTCACAATGCCCTTGCGGGTGCCGAACAACAGGAAGTGCTCTTCGCGGCCAAAATCCTTGATCGCCAGCACATTCGCGATCTTCTCCTGCGGCTGGAATGACAGCAGGTTCGCGATCGAGCGCCCCTGGCTCGTCCGGCTCATTTCCGGCACGTCATAGACGCGCCGCTCATACACGCGGCCCTGGTTTGTGAAGAACAACAGGTAATCGTGCGTGTTGGCAACGAACAAATGTTCGACGAAATCCCCCTCGCGGGATTCGGTTCCCTTGATGCCGCGGCCGCCGCGACCTTGCGAGCGATAGGTGTCGACCTTGAGGCGCTTGATGTACCCCTCGTGCGACACGGTGACGACGACTTCTTCCTGCGGAACCAGCGCTTCCATGTTGAAGCCGCTGACAGCGCCGGTGATCTCGGTGCGGCGGTCGTCGCCGTACTTTTCTTTGATCTCGTGCGTGTCCTCGCGAATGATGTCCATCAGGTAGCCGGCGTCGGCGAGAATGCGCTCAAATTCTTCTATCTGTTCAGCCACCTCGTTGTATTCGTTGACCAGGCGTTCGATTTCCAGGCCGACCAATTGAATAAGCTGCAAACGGCCGATGGCTTCAGCCTGGGCGCGCGAGACACGGAATGCCGGCACAGGAAGGCCCGGCTCGACCGCGAAAATCTCCGGGTGGCGCAGGGTGATCCGGTCCGGCAGCTTTTTGGCCATGTCGCTGTTCGGATCGATGCGGAAACCCTGCTGCATCAGCTTCTCGATCGCTTCATCACGCGTCTTGCTGCTACGGATCAGGCGGATCACTTCATCGATATCGCAGACGGCGAAGATCGTGCCTTCCAGGATGTGCTCGCGCTGCTGGGCCTTGCGAAGCAGGAACTTCGTACGCCGGGTGATGACCTCTTTGCGATGCTCGATGAAGTGCTGAATCAGCTCCTTCAACCCCATCGTTCGCGGCTGGCGATTCACCAGCGCGATGTTGATCATGCTCACCGTGATCTGGCACGGCGTGTATTGATAAAGCTGGTTGATCACGATGTTCGGATCGGCATCGCGCTTCAGATCAACCACGATCCGCACCGCGTGCAAACGACCCGATTCATCGTTGATGCCGCTGATGTCTTTCAGCAGGTCGCGCTTGGTTGCATCGGCGACGGCCTCGATGATCGATTTGCGAATGACGCCGTACGGCATCTCGTCGATGACGATGGACGTTCTGCCCTTGGTTTCCTCGGTGTGCATCTTGGCGCGAAGCATGATGCGCCCGCGGCCGCTGGTGTACCCCTCGATGATTCCGTCGCGGCCGCAGATCGTGCCGCCGGTGGGAAAATCGGGACCGGGGACGAGTTCCAGCAGTTCGGGAAGCGTCACGTCCGGCTTATCAATCACCCGAACGATGGCGTCGCAGATTTCGCGAATGTTGTGCGGCAGCAGGTTGCACGCCATTCCGACGGCAATGCCGGTGCTGCCATTGACCAGCAGGTTCGGAAATTTCGCCGGCAGAACCATCGGCTCGGTCAGGCGCTCGTCATAGTTGGGTTGAAAATCAACCGTGCCAAGATCGAGATCGGCCATGAGATCGACTGTGGGCCGTGCCATGCGGGCTTCGGTGTATCGCATGGCGGCGGGCGGGTCGCCGTCGGTGGAGCCGAAGTTGCCCTGGCCGTCAATCAGCGGGTAACGCAAGTTCCAGCTTTGGGCCAAGCGAACGAGCGTCGGATAGATGACGGCTTCGCCGTGCGGATGGTAGTTGCCACTGGTATCGCCGGCGATTTTTGCACATTTGATGTGCTTGCGGCCCGGCAGCAGATTCAGGTCGTTCACCGCCACCAGGATTCGCCGCTGGCTCGGCTTGAGCCCGTCACGGACATCGGGCAGCGCCCGATCCATGATGGTGCTCATCGCGTACGTGAGATAGCTATCCTGCAGTTCCTGCTCGATCTGAAGGTCTTCAATTCGATCGGCAGGCGGAGTCGGTTCAGCAGCCATTATTTCCCTTCAACAGCCAAGGCAATCCAATGTCAAAATATGCCTGCGGCGCGCAGAACGCCGGGCAAGTTATTTTAGCAAAAGATTCGGGGAATTTCGAACGTTACGGGCAGTTATCTTTCGCTTTCGGCAGATCGTCTCGCTTGGGTTTTGGCCGCGGTGAAACGCGTATTAAACCCGATCGAAAAGCGCCGCATGCCAACACGATCGCGACACGATATTTGTATCCCAATCCATTTGCTTATCGCGGCGCGCGAGTCATCTTATTGCCGCACTGGCAGGTGAAATCGCGGAGCTTGTCGGCGGGAAACCGCGACGGATGCTGGATCATCACTTCACAGCCGCAGCGGGGACAGGCGGAGATGTCATTGACGATATTGCGGATGATGGATGCCGGCGGAATCGCGGGGCCGTTATCGAGCACATCCGTCACCTCGGCTTTGCGATCCATGGCCAGGTTCGCGAGCTTGTCAGCCAGCGAGTTGTCTTCACGATAATTGTGGCCGATCGTGGCTTCCTCAAATTCGTGATACAGCCGCTGGGCGGCATCGTAGAGAACCTTCAGGTCAGGATTCTTTACGCGATATTCGCCGCGCATCTGGCGGACGATCAGCTCGCTGTCACCCTTCACGCTGATTCTCTTCGCGCCCAGTTCTTTGGCCTTTTCCAGGCCGGCGATCAGCGCGCGATACTCGGCAACATTGTTGGTGGCCCGGCCGATGAAACGACCGAGCGTGACGATGGGGGTTCCGTCTTCAGCGCGAAGCACCACGCCGATGCCGGCCGGGCCTGGGTTTCCGCGACTGCCGCCGTCGAATTGAATCGTGATCGTCTCGTTCATGCCGGATGCGACGAAGCGTCGGCGGAAGCTGTGGCAGCAACGGTATCGCGCGACGCGGCGCTGGCGGATACAGGATCGGCCGATGAACTGCCGGCAGAGGCATCTTCACCGGCCGACGAGGACTCATCGTCCTCTTGCCCGGTTTCGAGAACTTCCAGTTCCGCTTCGATGCCGGCTTCCTGCATGCGGTAACGGATCACGCGTTCCAAATGTTCGCGCGTCTTGCCCTTGTAATAGCCGGCGACGTGGCCGTCGACGTTTACTTGCAGCGACAGTGGATCGTTTTGTGCATCCATCGCCGCCTTCACCGATTCACCCTGAGCGGCGGTCAGAAGCTTGCCCCACTGCCCTTTTGCTCGCTTTTCGATGACGACCGGCCTTTCCGCCGCGGCCGGAGCGGCATTCACGCTCTCGACGCTCTTGGGTTTCGAAGAAATCTTCTTCGACACCGATTTTCCCGAGTTTATTGCCGTCTCCGGCGGAAGGTCATCCGGAATGTAAAGCATCCGGCGGCAGCTCGGGCAATAAACCAGGTCGTCGCGCGAGTGAAGTTTGTTGTAGACGTCGGCGACCAGCGACATGTTGCACCCGCCGCAGAGATATTCCTCGCGGCGACGGTCGGGCTTTTCCAGCGGAGCCAGGGCCTCACCCTCAAAACGATCGACGATTCGATTAAACGCATCCTGCGCCCTGAGCGGCGTTGCTTCGTAAGCGGCTTCTCTGGCCGGACGCAAAGCATCGACCTCGGCGGTCAGGCGCTTGATCGTATCGCCACTCTCGGCATGCAGCGTCGCGAGCTTCGCCTGCTCGGCTTCCAGTTGCTGCTTCATGACGCCGGCTTCGTTCTGGGCGCGTTCCACGGTCTCCAGCAGCTTCATCGCATCGTCTTCGATCTTGTTGCGATCGACCTTGCCGGTGTTGATCTCGATGAGAAACGCCTGGTATTCCTTGTTGTTCTTGGCCGTCTGCTGCTGGGTGCGAAGTTTTTCGATGGCCGCATCGCGCGATTGCAGCTCCAGATCCAGTTCGGCGGCCTTGGCCTGGTTTTCCTTAAGCTCCTTCTGGGCGAGCTTGAGCTTCTCCGCCAGCTCATTGGTGCGGCGTTCCTGGACGCGGACATGCCGAGCGGCGGATTCGAGCCGGACCTGCGCTTCCCGCAGCTTCTGTTCGGCCTTGAACAACTTGACCAGCGCGATATTGGTCGGACCCATCGACAGCTACCTCGGTATGTCCCGCACACGGTCTTCCCTATCGGGACGACGCAACCTGTCATTATGCGAAAGAACGGCCATATTGGAAAGGCCTTCGAAACCGCTTCATCTCAGAATAATAGGGGCGAACAAAGATGCTGGCACGAAATTACTCGCCGTTTCGGGACGCAATTACGATCCGTCGCCGCGATCAATTTTCTGAATGAGCAACTCTCTGATCCCCAGGATCAAGTGAGCGGCCAGCCGCATGCCGCAGGCGGTGACGAAGATCCAGACAACAACGGAGATGTCTCCATGCGGCGCGACGATTTGCAGATGATGAATCAGAAAATCGATCGCGCTGCTATTCGTGAGCTCGTCGAGCTCGGTGAGTCCGATGAACAGCAATCCAAGCACGCCGGTTCCCGCGACAACCCAGCTCAGCCCGCGAAGAAGCCGCGCCTGACGGACAATTCCCTGCGACCAGTCGATCCCGGCGGCCGACGTCGCAACCCGCGCATATGCCATCGTTGGCGCGGCCAACGTTGTGTCGGGCGTCACTTCGGCGACCAGCATCGACAGGCTCGCGATCGATTCGGCTTGCGCCGCATTGTCAGCTTTCACGGGCATCGTCGTATCCTGGCCAGTCGCGCGATCGACGCCGTGCACGAGGAATTGCATCGCAGAAAGAATATCCGCACGGGCGGTGCGTCGGCCATCCAATTGCAAACCGACGTCAGCCGCGACATCATGCGGCCTCTTCTAACGGAGTTGCCACCCATGACGACGAACGCAACCAATCCAAATTCCCCGCCCACGCCGCAGCGAATTATGCATTTCGCGTGGTCTTACGCGCTTCCGCTGGCCATCAAGGCGGCGATCGACAATCGGGCGTTCGACATCCTCGACGCCGGTCCGAAGACCGTGGAACAGATCGCCGAGGAGAGCGGCGCTTCGGTTCGCGGGCTGTCGGCGATTCTCAACATGCTGGCCTCCGTCGAATTAGTCGCCAAAGGCGCCGACGGGCGATACAGCCTGACGTCGGAGAGTCGGACATTCCTGGTGAGCACAAAGCCAGGCTTTCAGGGCGGCATCTTCAAGCATCTGACGACGCAACTGATCCCAAAATGGCTGCAGCTCAGCGACGTCGTGAAGACCGGCAAGCCCGCGATAGCCGTCAACGACCAGGGAGATGGCTCAAAATTCTTTGAACAGTTCGTCGAAGACATCTTCCCGATGAGCTATCCCGCCGCCCGCGCGCTTGGCGAATCGTTGAACCTCGCGGCGACAAAGGTACCCGTTCGGGTGCTGGATCTGGCGACCGGTTCCGGTGTCTGGGGAATTGCCCTTGCTCAGCAATCGCAGCAGGTGAGCGTCACCGCCGTCGACTGGCCCGGCGTCCTGCCGGTGACCAAGCGCGTCGCGACCCGCTTTGGCGTCGCCGAACGATTCACGCTCATCGCCGGCGATCTGCAGGAAGCCGCCTTCGGCACCGGCCACACCCTGGCCACCCTCGGCCACATCCTCCACAGCGAAGGCGTCGAGCGCAGCAAGCTGCTGCTGAAGAAAACATTCGACGCTCTCGCCCCCGGCGGGACGATTGCCATCGCCGAGTTCGTCGCCAACGACGATCGAACCGGCCCCCCGGCGGCGATGATTTTCGCCGTGAATATGCTCGTGAATACCGACCAGGGTGACACGTTTACCATGCCGGAAATGGCCGCGTGGCTGACGGAAGCCGGATTCAAGAACGTTCGAACACTGGAAGCGCCCGGGCCGTCGCCGCTGATCCTCGCGAACAAGCCGGCACAATAAAGGCCTTGATTCTGGGGCGCCTACACGTCCAGATTCTTGACTTCCAGCGCGTGGTCTTCGATGAACTGGCGGCGGCGCTCAACGTCTTCGCCCATGAGGACACTGAACATGCGCTCAGCCTCGGCGGCCTCCAGCATCGTCACCCGCATGAGCACACGGACGCTGGGATCGAGCGTCGTTTCCCAGAGCTGCTCGCTGTTCATTTCGCCGAGGCCTTTGAAGCGTTTGACCTCCATGCCGGTTTTCCCGATTTTGTGAATCGTCGGAATAATCTGGCTGATCCCCGCCACGTCGTGCGTGACGTCATCGGTTGCAAGGGCATAACGCGTGGCGAGCTTCTCGCCGCTGACGGACTCCTCCTGCGTGAGGTAGTAGTCATCGATCGAAATGTCATAGGCATCGAGCTGCGTGAAGAGCTTTTCCATATCGCGCACTTCGTGCATTTCCTGATTCTTCTGAAGCCGACGCAGGTGATCGGGAACCTTGCCATTGCTGGCGGCCGGGGCGCCCGCTACCGCGACGGCTTGCGGCATCTCCGCATCGTCCACAAACAGCTTGTTGTCGCGCAGGAATTGATCGCGCTGATCGACGGTATGAAAGAACTGCTCCAGCCCGTCGACCACCAGCCGATACTGCGGCAGCTTCCCGTGCGCATCGCGACGGGACAGAAAATCAGCGAAATCAATTCCACGCCGTTGCACGATCTTCACTGTTTCCTCGAGCCGGGTCAGCATCTCCACGACGCGGTGCAGCTCCTCACCCGCGATGCGGCGAAGCTCAGTCCCCGCATCAACATCGCGCACCAGAAGTGACGTGCCATCGCTGCCAAGGTCTGTCAGCGTCTGCCGCATCTTGCGCTCGTTGAGCACGTACTCGCTCTTTTTGCGGCGCGTCACCTGGTACAGCGGCGGCTGGGCGACGTAAATGCGCCCGCCGCGGATGAGTTCCTGCATGTGCCGGAAGAAAAACGTCAGCAAGAGCGTGCGGATATGGCTGCCGTCGACGTCGGCGTCGGTCATGATGATGATCTTGCCGTAGCGGCGCTTTTCCATGTTGAAATCGTCGCGAATCCCGCAGCCTAGCGCGCTGATGATCGTGCGAATTTCCTCATGGCCCAGAATCTTGATGAGGTTGGCTTTCTCGACGTTCAGCAGCTTGCCGCGAAGGGCGAGAATCGCCTGCACGTTGGAATCGCGCCCCTGCTTTGCCGAGCCACCGGCCGAATCCCCTTCGACGAGAAACAGCTCGGTATCTTCGTTGGATTTACTGCGGCAATCCGAAAGCTTGCCGGGCAGCGCGGTGCCTTCCAGCGAGTTCTTTCGACGCGTCAGCTCGCGCGCCTTGCGCGCCGCCTCGCGCGCCTCGGCGGCCATCATGCCCTTCTCGAATATCGCGCGAGCGACTTTTGGGTTCTCTTCGAAAAACGAACCCAGTCGCTCGTTCACTGCCGCCTGCACAAACGATTCAACTTCCGTGTTCAGCAGCTTGTCTTTCGTCTGACTTTCAAACTGCGGCTCGGGAATCTTCACGCTGATGACCGCGACCAGCCCCTCGCGCACATCGTCGCCGCTGGGGCGAACGTCTTTCATCAGATTCGCGGCCTCGGCGTAGCGATTGATGGTGCCGGTGAGGGCGGTCTTGAAGCCGCTGAGATGCGTGCCGCCATCGTGGTTGTTGATGTTATTGGCGAACGCCAGGATCGTTTCGCTATAGCCGTCGTTGTATTGCATCGCAACTTCAACGACGAGCCGCTGCGCGGGATCTTCCTTGGTGAAGTTCACAATCGAGGTCAACGGCGTTTTGCCCTCGTTGAGCAGCGCGACGTATTCCACCAGGCCTTGCTTGTAGTTGAACACGTCTTTCTTGCCGACGCGCTCATCTTCGAAAACGATCTCGACGCCGGCGTTTAGAAACGCCAGCTCGCGCAGCCGGTTCAGCAGCGTCTCGTGATTGAAGTTAATGTCGGGAAACAGCGTGGCGTCGGGCTTGAAGCTGACTTTGGTGCCGGTCTTGTTGGCCTGGCCGATGACTTTGAGATCAGTCGCCTTGATGCCGCGGGCATACTCCATCTGATGCACGGCCCCGTCGCGAGAGACGGTGATTTCCATCCATTCGCTGACGAAGTTGACGACCGACGCGCCCACGCCATGCAGGCCGCCGCTGGTCTTGTAGGCTGAGTCATCGTTGTGTTCGAACTTGCCGCCCGCGCCAAGAGTGGAGAAAACCACTTCAACGGTGGGGATGCCTTCGGTCGGGTGAATGCCGACGGGAATGCCGCGGCCGTCATCGACGATCGTGCAGGAGCCGTCGGCGTTGATCTTCACGAGAATGCTCTTGGAGTAGCCGGCCAGCGCTTCGTCGATGGAGTTGTCGACGATTTCGTAGACGAGATGGTGCAGCCCGCGAAAGTTGTAGCCGCCGATGTACATGCCCGGGCGGGTGCGGACGTGCTCGACGTCGTTGAGAACGCGAATCATCGCCTCGTCGTATTTGGCGGGCTGCGAGCCAATCGGAACCGGGACTGCCGCGGTTGGCGGGATCGGGGTGCTCTCAGGCTGGCTCTCGGACTGACTCATGAATTCTCCTTAAACAGCAATGGCCCGCGACTCCGCGCCAGGCAGTCAAACGTTTGGCAGTTACAACTCTTGCGATGCCACGAAACCCGAAACGCGATGCCCGAATACGGCTCAAAAATCACTGGGCCGCGGGCATGAACGTGATGCAGCTAACTTAATATTTCCTCGCGGCTTGCGCCAGCGCTCGGGGGTATGAACTGTTGCGATTCATTCCACGCGATATTGTATGCCGGAAGCGCGCGAAATTGAAGCGCGCGGCGCCCTGAATCGACGCCGATTTCGCACGGTTGTTTACGGCTCTATAATCCGCCAATGCATCGCCTGACCCGGCAAGTTCGCTTCGCGATCAACGATAGCGCCGGCGACACTTCCGACGGCCAGCCAACCAACAGTTACGCCGGCTATCCGACGCTATCCGGCTTCGGCCGATATCTCTCGCTTGACATCACCCTCAGTGGCGAACCGAGCCCATCAAGCAACTACGTCATCAATATCAAGGATATCGACGAGGCCGTGCGGAAACGTGCAATTCCGATGGTTGCCAATGCGATCCGCCCGGGCAATCATTCGCCCGCCCGGCTCGTGCGTGAAGTGTTCAATCTTTTGCAGGATTGGCCGCCGCTGACGCTGGAGCAGGTGCGGCTGAACCTCAGCCCGTTTCTATCCCTCACGGCCACCGCCGCGGAGCAATCGATGATTGAGCTTAGCCAGAAGTTCGAATTCTCCGCGACCCACCGCCTGCACAATCCAACGGCCAGCGACGAACAAAACCGCAAAACCTTCGGCAAGTGCAACAACCCCCACGGCCATGGGCACAACTACGAACTGCAAGTCACGCTAACCGGACTTCCCGATTCGAACGGCGTGCTGATCGACATCCCCGCATTCGAGCGTGTCGTCGCCCAAACCGTGATTGATAAGTTCGATCACAAAAACCTAAACGTCGAACTGCCCGAGTTCCGCGAGCGAATCCCCACCGTCGAGAACATCGCGATGGTGATCTATCAATTGCTGAAGCCGAAGTTTGAGGCGGCGAAACTCAAGTCAGTAACAGTGTGGGAGACGCCGAAGACTTGGTGCGAGTATTCGGAAGAATGATGGGATCGATTCACGCCGCCACGATACCCGTGCGCGCTTCCGCCACCGGCAGCGGCAATTGACGATCGCGGTAATAGCTCAAATAAAGCCCAACGGCTTCAGCAATCATCTTTGGAACGTATTCAAGCTGCTCGGCTCTCGTCGCACAGCCGGGCAGATCAGGAACGTAAACCCAATACTCGCCGTCTTCTGCACGCTCAACCACGTATACGTACTCGACAGACGTTTGAGACATGAACATCATTCTAATCTCGTCGCTTTCAGCCTGCATTAGCGTTGTTTCCGCGTGGCCCTAGAATCAGTCTGAACTTCATGGAGAGATTTCATTGAACATCATCCTCGTAGCCCTCGGTAGCCATGGCGACGTCCATCCGTTCGTGGGCATCGGCGCCGCGCTGCGCGAGCGCGGGCATCATGTGAAGGTGATCGCGTTTGGCTACTTCCAACAGCTCATTGAAGACGTCGGGCTGGAATACGTCTCGTGCGGCACCGCCGAAGAATACAAAACGTTCGCGTCGAATCCGCTGGCCTGGAAGCGATATCGCGGCTCGCGCGCGATCATGGAGCTTTGCACGCGACTGCTTGAGCCGATCTATCGGCTGATTGCTGAGAATTTTGTGCCGGGCCAGACGGTGATGGCGGCGTCGAGCCTGGCGCTGGGAGCGCGGGTCGCGGAGGATCATCTGCACATACCCGCCGCGACGGTTCACTTGCAGCCGTCAATCTTTCGGAGCGTCATCACGCCGCCGTTCATCCAGGGATTGTTCATGCCCGACTGGCTCCCGCGATGGGCCAAGCGGGCGCAGTTCAATCTGGTCGACATGCTGGTGATTGATCCCGTGCTGGCGGGGCCGTTGAATGCGTTTCGGGAGTCGCTGGGCTTGGCGCCGGTTCGGAAAGTGCTTGGGGAGTATATTCATTCTCCGAATCGCGTGATCGGATTGTTTCCTGAGTGGTTCGCTCCGCCGCAATCGGATTGGCCGTCGCAGGTTCGGCTTGCAGGATTCCCTATGTTCGATGAGAGCGGGCTGGCCGAATTGCCGCGCGACTTGGTCGAGTTCCTGGATGCCGGTGAACCGCCGATCGCGTTCACACCGGGCTCGGCAATGTGGCAAGGCCATCGATTCTTCGAAGAGTCAACGCAGGCGTGCATTCGTCTCGGAAAACGCGGCATCCTGCTCTCCCGACATGCGGAGCACATTCCGAAGCATCTTCCGCCGATGGTGAAGCACGTGAGCTTCGCGCCTTTCAGCGAGTTGCTGCCGCGATGTGCCGCCCTGGTTCATCACGGCGGTGTCGGTACAACGTCTCAAGCGCTCGCCGCCGCGATCCCGCAACTGGTCGTCCCGCACGCGCACGATCAGCCGGATAATGCGAAGCGGTTGCTCCGGCTCGGCGTCGCGCGGAAGCTTGAAGTCTGGCAATACAAACGCCGCCGCATCGCGACGACGCTCAGCAAACTGCTGGCGTCAGCAGCGGTACGCCAAAATGCAAAGCAAGTCGCCACAAGATTCGCGACTAATTCGGGAATCGATCGCGCCTGCGACCTGATCGAAGACCTAGCCAACACCGGAAACCCGGCGGCAACAGTCGCCAGTCGTTGAGCTTCAATTCTGCCCGGGTGAATCCGACGAATTCTCATCCTGCTGCTGGCGTGCCGTCAGCTGCGCGATGACGCGCTTCTCGCGCTCGACGCCTTTGGCGTCATCGGTTTTCTCACAAACGTTTTGCATGATCTCGTGAGCCGAGATGTCATACGGATTGATGTAGATCGCCTGCATCGCAAACGTGCCGGCCTGCTTCCAATCCTCATCCTCAACACACAGCCGCGCGATCCGCTTGGCGTAGCGGTTGTCCTTCAGTTCGACGCTCGACAACAGTTTGAACTGCTCGATCTCGTTCTTACGATCCTTGAGGGCGGAATATAACGCCGCCAGGCGCTGGTGCGGCAGCGCATCCTGCGGCCGGAGCCTGGCGATCTCTTCCCACACCTTAGCCGCCTCATCGAACTGCCGCGACTGAATCAAACCCTGACCTTTCTTGGCAAGAATCCCGTACTTCACCGTCGAAGCTTTGTCGTAGCCCCACGTCGCCACCTGCTGTTCGGCCCAGCCCTGGAAGTCGGTCATGAACTGAGGAATCGACTTGCCCGTCACCAGCGGGAAGACATCCTCCTGCCGATCGGCGTGGCGCATCAATTCCAGCATCTTCAGGATCGCGTCGTGCCCATAGGTCTGCTCAACATATGTGCAAATCCAAAATGACTCGGCGTAAGCAAGCTGCCGATCGATCGGCCGCTTCGGGCGTACGAATGCCCATGTCAGCTTGTCGAGCGGGAAGAACTGCTTCTTGCTCACCGTGTCATAAAGCATGGGAACCCAATCCCATGGCACGGGCGAGTGCTCCTGATACACCGCCAATCCTTCGGTAAACCAATGCGCGATGCGGTTGTCGGTCGCGCCGAGCGTCACGGTATGCGTGTATTCGTGCCGCAGCACGCGGGCCCAATCAAACGTGCCCAGCGTGCTCTTGCCGAGGCGCGGCGCGACCAGCGCGATCACCCGGCCAGTGCTGGCGCCGACCGTCGGCAGCCAGGTCGACCCAGTCGTGCGAACCGAGAACATCTCGTGCGTCGGAAACACTTCGATATACGTCTTCTGCTCCGGCGTGAACTTGAACGTGTCACAAACCGCCGCGCAGACGCTCTCCAGATAATCGGAAAAATATTCCGGAATCACCGCATCGGTTCGCGGGTCGTAAATAACGATGAAGTGAGCCGTCTCCTTGCGGCTGAACTTCGCCATCATGTCCAGAAGCTGTAGATAATTGGTCGTGCGGAGATTGAACGGATCAAGCTGATGGGCGCGCTCCAAAGCGTCATGAGCTTTGTCTTCGTCGCCGCTTTGTGTGTAGAGCAAGCCGAGGCCATTGAGCGCATCGGTCCACCATGGCGCACGTTCGACGGCCACCTGATATTTCGCAATCGCCCGCGGATACTGGCGCATTCCATCCAGCTGCTCGGCGACTTCGTAATACGCCGACGCGTTATGCGGATCGATCGCCTCGACGCGCTTCAGCACATCGTTGACGGCGTCTTCCTTGAGCTGCAGCGCATTGACCGCGGCGAGCAATCCCAGGCATTCCAGATTCTTCGGCTGCTTGGCCAGCGCCTGCTCGACCACCGGCTGCGCGTCCTGCGGGCGACGCTGCGCCATCAGGTTCCGCGCTTCCAGCAGATCGGCATCGAGTGAGTTCTCATCGACCTCCCGAATGGCGGCGACGATGCGATCGGTCATGTCAAAATCGAACCCCGACACGGTGATGCGTGCCATCAGACGCATCGCGTCGAGCTGATTGGGATTGGCCGTCAGCACCGCTTTAAGCTGTCCCTGCGCGTCTTCGGTCTGATCGTGCGATAAGTAATACTCCGCGGCGGCTAGCCGTGCCGGGTAATACGTCCGATCGATCTGATCGAACGCCTTGGTGAAGAAGCTCAGGATCGTGCGATCGAGCTCCGCGTTGTTGCGATAGGCTTGCTGCAGCGTCGCCCAACGATCCAAGCCCCGACCGATGAGCGTAACGTTCTCCGCCGAGTCAAAGACGGCGGCTTTCTCACCGGCCTTCCATCGCTCCAGAAAATCCTGCGGCTGGTTGATGAACCAGTTGTATTCCTGCTTTGCCGCTTCAATATCGCCGACATGTTCGAGCGCCGAGGCCAGGCAGTAATGCCCGGCGATGCTCGACGGATCTTTCGCCACCACTTTGCGAAGCAACGCAATCGCGCCATCCGGATCGCCCATGCGGCGCAGCACATCCGCCTTCTCAATCATCGCGGCAGCGCTGTCCGCGACCTTCGCATCAGATAGCGCATCGAGCGCCTGCTGCCAGCGCCCCAGCGCTTTGAGCGACCGCGCTTTGAGCACCGTGGCATCGGCGATCTGATCGGGCTTCAGCGTTTTGATCTGCTTGAGCGAAATGAGCGAGAGCTTGTACCGCCCCGCCGATACCTGCGCCTGCGCTTTGTCGAAGTCATCGAAGTAAGCGGGGTAAGTCAGATCAGGCAGATCCTCCGCGAGCAGCGGCTCGATCCACTTCATTGGCGGGGTGTCGCTGATCAGATCGCCGGCGCGAGCCATCCGCCCAACGCCCAGCGACAATGCAACGAGCAGACCGATCGACAAGCAAGGCCGGTGAGACATGCAAAAACGCCTTTCTCCAGGTTCCTTCCTCGACAAGTTAGTATAGCGTGCGATGAGCGATGATTTGAGTGCTTACATCGGTAATGAAGAAGCTTTTCCGATTCTGAAGCGATGGGACTTCTTCAACCACGCCGGCGTCTGCCCCCTGCCGCGATGCGTTTCGGATGCTATTCGCGCGTACGCGAATGAAGCAGAGACCGACAGCTATCTGGTCGGCACGTGGTACAAGACAATAGAATCCCTGCGAATCGCGTCGGCTTCGATGATGAACGCCCACCGCGATGAAATCGCATTCATCAAAAACACCGGCGAGGGCATCAGCATCATCGCCAACGGGATCGACTTTCAACCCGGCGATCGCATCGTCACTACCGCGATTGAATACCCCGCAAATATCTATCCGTGGATGGATATCTGCCGCCGCAAGGGGTGCGAGCTGGTGATGATTCCGGAAGAGACGGATGGAGAAGCCCGCAAACATGTGCCGCTGGAAAAGATCATCGCCGAGACATCGCACCCGCGCACAAAGCTCGTGACATTGTCGCACGTCGAATACGCCAGCGGCCAGCGCCACGACATTACGACGATCGGCAAACTCTGCCGCGAGCAGGGAAAGCTGTTCTGCGTCGACGCGATCCAGAGCCTCGGCGTGCTGCCGGTGGATGTGCAATCGATGCACATCGATTACCTCGCGGCCGACGGCCACAAATGGCTCCTGGGCCCTGAAGGCGCCGGCATCCTCTTTGTGCGTCGAGACCTGATCCCGAAAACCCCGCCCCTCACAATCGGCTGGATGAGCGTCATCAACCCCCAGGACTACGGCCACTACGATTTCACGCTAAAACCCGACGCCGGCAAATATGAATGCGGCACGTACAACGTGCCAGGACTCCATGGATTGAAAGCCGCCGCCGATCTGCTGAATACTGTGGGCATCGAAGCCGTCAGCGCACGCCTGAAGCATCTGACCGACTACCTGATCGAGCGACTGATCGCGAAGGGCTACACGATCCTCAGCCCCCGCGCCAACGAGCAATGGAGTGGCATCGTCAGCTTCGCGTCGCTAGTCCATCCGCATCAGCAGATTTTCACGATGCTGAGAAAGGAGCACCACATCGAGATCGCGTTGCGCGAGGGTCGGTTGCGCTGCTCAGCACATTTCTACAACGCCGAAGCCCAGCTTGATCGCCTGGTGGAAGCGCTGCCGGGTTACTGAAGAGCGGGTCGGGTTGCGGTCGTGCGTCAGCGGTGATTCCACGCGATGGAAACTTCGCGTTCAACGCCAGATCCGCCACTTAAGATCGACGCGCGTTGCTTTCCCGCCTCATCCCCTGCTAAACCCACCTAGCAAGTTTCTGTCGCGGGTTCCCACCTTCGGCAGGGTCCGATAATAACAAACCGCGTTTACAGCCATTGACTGGGGGTATCTGCCGGGATAAAAGGTTTAATCGTCGTACATCGACCATCAGGCCGCTTGGGCTTGAGACTTTCCAGTTCGGGTTTTTTGGCCGGGTGTAGAGTTTCGTCACGATGTTGACACCCCGGCTTGTTTGCGGATCACGGATGATCGGCTCTTCTTATCAGCCCGCCCTTTCCCGCGTCTGGAAACAGATTGCCGTTATCACTTGTGCCGCAAGCTGTGCCTTTCTGATTGGCGCTTCCAAGCCGCAGCCGGTTGCTGTAGCGAAACCGGTTGAAGAAGTTGTCGCCCAGGCCGAGCTTTCCACGGAATTGCTTCACGAAACCACCGGCACGCTTGTCGCTGCCGAGCCGGCGATCGTTTCTCACACGAAGGTCGTCAACCTGCTCGTCACCGCCTACTGCGGCTGCCCCAAGTGCTGCGGCTCCAAGGCGCGCGGCCTGACTGCCAGCGGTCGGTCGATCACTTACAACGGCGGGCTGTTCGTCGCCGCCGACACCAAGCTTTTCAAGTTCGGCACCCAGCTTCAGATCCCCGGATACGCCAGCGGCCAGCCGGTCGAAGTCATCGACCGCGGCGGCGCGATCAAGGGATATCACGTCGATGTCTTCTTCCCCACCCACGAACAAGCCAAGGCCTGGGGCAAGCGGTATGTTCAAGTCACCGTGCTCGATGAACTGGCTCCGTTGAACTAACTGCTCCGACGGTCGCTTCGGATTTGCGATACACGCCGCTGACGTATCCTGTGAGATCATTGATCCGGCGGCTGCGCGGACAGCTCAAGGCGCGAAGGCGAGGTAGAGCACCATTCCGGCGGCATACGCGCAGCTTGCGATCAGGCAAATTGCTCCCCAAAAGTGATTCTTGACCCTCCGCCACCAGAGGTAGACGCCGCTGATCGCAAACAGGATCATCGACAGCCCCGCCAGGTCACAGAAGAAGGCATAGATATCGAAGATCAGCTGGCCGTCATAACCGCACACCTTGTGGAGCATGATCAGCGTTCCGACCAAACCTACGCGTTGTGTGCTGACGTGAATGATGTGCTCTCGAGCCGGGATATCAACGCGCATCATCACGCCCGGCCGAACGACCCAGAAGCGCGTCATCTCCGCCGGCTGGTTCTGCGGGAACTCTATCCGTCCAACCAGCCCCAATTGCTTCTGCACGTCCGCCGCGAGCTGCTCTACGGGTCGTGCGCCGGTGGACGCAAGTTGGGCCGTTTGCGTCGTTGGCGGCGGCGGTGCAGTGAGGAACCACGGGCGATGCGCCATCATGTAGCCGCTGACGAAATACATCATCAGGAAGATCAGGATGATCAACCCGCAATACAGATGAATCTTCCGAATGACGTTGTACATGCCTATCCATGGAACGTGATCAGAAGCATCAGCGCGAGTGAAACTGTGCCGGCCGCGCCAAGCAGTATCAGGCCGATGCCGCGCTCACGCCTCCGGGCGGTCCAGAGGTAGATGCCGCTGATCCCGGCGGAAACGACAAAGAATGTGCAAAGGTCGGTGTACAATCCCCAGGTGCTGGCCAGGATCGAATCCGGATATACAACGGCTGAGCCGTGCAGATCACGGACGAGCGTCCAAAAACTGCTGCGCGTCTGGGTAATCGTCGCGCTCCCCTGGCTGGGATGCACAGCAATTTCATACTCCTTGCCGGGGCGGACGAAGTGGGCGTGATACGTATTCGCGTCGATCCATTCGCCGTCAGCATCGGTCGAGGATCCGGCGAACGATCCAAGAGCGCGAAGAATCGCACTGTTGTTTTGACGCCGAATCTTTATCGCTTCGGGGGCATTTCGGCCATCGATTTTGGCCAGTGCAGGCACCGCCATCGGCTGGGACCAGGTTGACACGCTCGCCGGTGACTTTGTAAACGCGAAAGGATGATTGAAATTCAGGGTGCTGATCCCGAAGAGAATCAGGTAGCTGAAGCAGAGCAGCCCGCCATACATGTGAATGTTTAGAATTATTCTTCGAAGCAAACAGACCTCGCTTGATTGCGCTTCGGACGCGGTGCAGCGTGGTACGTGTCGCTGTAATCATCCCAACATCAGTCATACAACCGCGGTAAGACTTGCTACTGCCCGGACGTTGCCAGCAGCTTGTTCTCCACTTCGTGGAAATGGTCGAAGCTGACATTGAGCTGCTGCATCAACTTTTGAATCTGCGCCGGATTGGCTGCCGGATCTTTGAGCGCATCGCGCAGCGCCCCCGCCGCGTCGTCCAGACTGTTGGCTCCCTCGGCAAACTCGCGAGCCGAGTCGTATAGGTTCATGTTGCCGGCTTCGTCCGGCGTCGGCTTATACAGCAGCCGCCAGGGGCTGTGACGAATCTCGACGCTGGCCAGCTTCAGGTTGTCGCTGGTGATCTTCAGTGATGCGATCATGCCATCGAGCTTGCTGCGATTGTCGATGATCACGCCGCGCAGCGACTGCGTCAGATCCCGCGCATTGGCGGCGGTCTTCTGAATATCCAGGATCGCCACCTGCGCGCTGGCCAGGCTCGTGTCGATCTTCGTCAGCACGCCTTGCAGTTGCGCCGCCACACCCGGCAGTTTTTCCGCGATCGTCGCGCTGGCGGAATTCAGATGCTTCAGCGTGCCGCGAATGTCCGGCTTGGTATCACCCAACAGATCGGCGACCTGCCCCGCCGCCCGGCTCGTGCTGTCGGCAACCGGATCAATCTTCGTATCGGCGTGCGCGATCAACGCCTTTGCGCTGGTCGCAGTCTGCGTGAAGGCTGGAATCGTCTGCGAATTGAGCTGCGCGATCGCTTCCTCGATATGCGGCCCGCTGCGGCCGAGACTCGCGAACAAAGCGTTCTTTGAGTCGGGGATTCCCACAAGGACTTGTCCCTCGGCCAGCGGGGCGCCGACGCCAAAGCTTTCGATGTTGAGGTCCGCCGCGCCCGTCAGGCTCGATTGCGCCTGCACGGTGGCGTCAGAATGAATCGCATAATTCGCGGGAATCGTAAACGCGATCGCGATGTGCGGATCGGTTCCGTCGGCGTCTTCCACGTGCACGTCGCGAACCTGCCCAACCTTGAGACCGCCGACGCGCACGTCGTCGCCGGCGCGCAAGCCACCGATATCATCAGTGAGTTTCCATGAAGCCTGAATCGTTCTGGTCGGCCCGGCGCTGACGCCGTGGATCAGAAGGATCACGGTCACGGTCAGCACGACAGTGATGATGATGAACAGTCCGGCTTGAAGTTCGTTGCGTTTGTTGTTCATGGTGCAAGCAGCGGAAATCCGCCGTTAGAATCCGCCTCCGAGCAAATCGACTTCGTATCCGCCGGCTCGTCGCCGATCGGTCAGCGGCCCTTCAGTCAGTCCATGCACGAACTGCCGCACAAGCGGGTCTTCGCTGTCGCGCATCTCGTGCGGCGTGCCGCTGGCGACAAACTTCCCGCGATCGAGCAGCACCATCCGGTCGGCGATGCGAAAGGCGCTGTCCATTTCATGCGTAACGACGACGCTGGTGACGCCGAGCTTGTGATTCAAGTCGATGATTAACTGGTCGATTTCCGCGCTGGTGACTGGATCAAGCCCGGCGCTCGGCTCGTCGTAGAAGAGAATCTTTGGATCGAGCGCAATCGCGCGAGCCAACCCGGCGCGCTTTTTCATGCCGCCCGAGAGTTCCGCGGGCATCTTCTCCGCATGCTGGCGAAGGCCCACCAGTTCCAGCTTGATCTTCACCATGATGTCGATCGTCGACTCCGGCAGATCCGTGTGCTCGCGCAGCGGCAACGCCACGTTGTCGGCGACGCTCATCGAGTTGAACAGCGCTCCGCTCTGAAACAGCACGCCGATCGAGCGGCGGTAGTCGTCCAGCTCATTGCTCGTCAGCGTGTGAAGCTCTTTGCCCCAGGCGACGATCTGGCCCTGGTCGTAAGGGTCGTTCCCGATCATCAGCCGCAGCAGCGTCGACTTGCCAGAGCCGGAGCCGCCGAGGATAACGAGCGTTTCGCCGGCGATGACCTCCAGGCGCACCGCGTCCAATACCCGGGCCGTGCCGTAGTACTTGGTGACATCGATAACCTGAATCGCCGCCTCACTCATCGAATCTGAAACCCGAAATTAGAAATCTGAAATCCGGAATTTGAAATCTGAAATCTGAAATCTGAGATTCCCCTCACCAGCCATAGAAATAAAACATGGTCGTAAAAATCAGATCGACGGTGATCAGCGCCACGATCGTCAGCACGACGGTTCGCGTCGTGGCCACGCCGACTCCTTGCGCCCCGCCGGTCACGCGCAGTCCGAGGAAGCATGCCAGCGCGCTAATCAGCAATCCGAAAACGGCGGCTTTCAACAACCCGGTGGTGAAGTCGTGGACCTCCACGGCCTGGAATGTTCGCCGGAAGTAGAGCCGCGAGTTAATCCCGAGCAGCAATCGGGCCGCGACCCCACCGCCGAAAACACCCATCAGGTCGCCGATGACCGCGACGCATACCATCATGATGGTCGTCGCCACCACGCGCGGCAACACGAGAAACCGCATCGGACTGATCGCCTCGGCTTCCAACGCTTCGATTTCTTCCGAAACGACCATCGTTCCGATCTCGGCGGCGATGCTCGCCCCGGCGAACCCCGTCAGCACGATCGCGCTGACCAGCGGCCCAAGTTCGCGGAGGACGGCGATCGAAATAATGTCCGCGGTTCGCTCAGTCGCGCCGTAATCGCGCAATACCGGAGCCATCTGGAGCGTGAGGATCGCGCCGATGCAGAAGAGCACGAGGACGACGATGGGAATGCTGCGCACACCGACACGGGCCATCTGCGCCCAGAGATTTTTCCACGCGAGCCGGCGACCGCGTTTGGCAATCAAGCCGCGTGGAATCGACGCGGCGGCGTCGCGGAGCAGGTATCCGATGCCGCCGACGAATTCAAGGAACGCGATTGCGCGGGCGCCGATCGCCGAGATGGGCTTGGTGATGCTAGCCATGGTCTATACAGCGAATGTCGGTAAGGCGGCGGTTTGAACGTGAAGATACCGACTGGCTTCGCCGCAGATATGTTAGGCAGGCAATGTCGTCAGCTACGCGGCAAGGGCTTCTTCGACACTGACGCAGATCGTGAAGATCGATGAAAGGCGGGCGATCTCGAGCAACCCCTTCACCCGCGGCTGCAATCCCACCAGGCAAACTTTGCCGCCAACTTTGAGGATGCGCTTGAGCGCTTCGACCAGGACCGCCAGCGCGCTGCTATCGATATATGGGACCAGCGACAGATCGACGACCAGCCGCCGCGGCTTCTGGCGATTGAGCAGATCGAGGATTTCGGTGCGAAGCTCGGGACTGTTGTGAAGATCGATTTCACCGCTGACGGCGATCACCACGGCATCACCCTCACGGTAGATGCCGGGGATCAGCTTGCTGCGGGTTCCAAGGTCTTCCATGTCCGTTCCATCCCGACAGCTACATCTTAGGCCGCGGGCGCCGAGGGCAGCTTTCGCAGCATGACCAGCTTCATCCCATCACTCTGCGGCTCAAACGAGATGTCATCCATCAATTGCAGCAGGCAAACCATCCCAACGCCGCCGGGCTGCAATGGATCTTTAGGCGTATCCCGCATCGGAGGCAAATCGCCGCTGCCCCAGTCGCGAATTTCAACCCGCAGCGTCGAATCGTCGAAGCTGACTGAAATCTCTATCGGTCGATCCTCCGCGCCTTTGTAGGCATGGCGGGTGATATTCGCCATCGCCTCGTTGACGCACAGGACGATTTCACCGCGGGCTTCTTCGTCAAACCCGCACGCCGAGCAAAACGATTCAATGTCGTGCCGAACGGGCGCAAGGTTAGCCGGGTCACTGGTGATCCGCAACCGAAGTTGGCTTGGGGCGTTATCCATCTTGGGTGCGCCGCTATTTTGGCGCCACCGGCGGCTGCGCCGCCAGCCAATTCTTCCAGCGCGTCACGGCCGGCCGCCGCGTGTCAGCGTCTTCATAATAACGATACCCCAGCGTCTGATTGGTTAGTTTTTGCAGCGAACTTATCGCGTAGAAGCGCACGGCGGAGTCGTCACTGTCGAGCTGGGTGATCAATGCGGGAATCGAGCTGCGGTCCTGCTCCCGCCCCGCATCCTGAATGGCGGGGATGTTGGCCAGAGTATCGGTCGCGCCGATCTGCTTGGTCTCGTGCGGAACGCAACCCGCCGTCAGACCGATCGATAGGAGCGAAAACAAGCCGCGGCATGCGTTCATCGTATTCGCCTTGTGGCAAGTTGCGGCATTGTTAGAGGGTATCGTCGCACGCGGCATGGTTTCTAAACTAGCGGGTTCCGCGCGGATAGTTCGATAATCCTGCGCGAGTCCGGCGGCACCGACAGAAGTGATCGAGCAACTCAAAGGCTAACGGAAGAGCCGGTCAAGCCGCCGAAAAATAATCTGCTGCGGCGTCACCAAACCTGTCACCCTGAAAAAGCGCTTCATTTCGTCTCAAAGCGGGCTTTGCACAACAAATGCTCAAAGGGCACGAGGTCAACAAGAGTGGCGCTATCGAGACTCTGGTTGAGTCTGGGCCAAAATCGATTTGTTGTGCAAAGCCCTCAAAGCGCTTCATTTTAAGCTTTCTTGCCCGCCGCCACGGGCCTACCGCGCAATTCTTGAAACATGGTGCATTTTGGTATACGGGCTCAACCATACAGGTTGGGGTTTTTGATCTCAAGACCACAACAGGAAGTGGATTTCGTCGGTATTTGAAATGCACCATACCCCTCAAAAACACGTTATGGTGCATTTTCGTAAGAGCCTATGACATAAAGACTTGAGTCCGCCCGCATCACGCCGGTTTTTCGATGTTGCAAATGTTGGTGCATCCGCGGCTTTGGGGTCGACCTGCGTAACGTTCGGCACACCGTATTTACTTAGTACGCCCAGAACCGAACTTATTCCAAACATTCAAGAAAAATGTTTACGGATTCTCCGCCATCAATCTGAGATTCGCCACCGCATAGGCCACCTCTTTCCCTTTGGCCTGGACAATGTCGAGCACATAGCCCCGGCCAGCGTGTTCTTGGTCCTCAGGATCTGGATATGCCGGCTGGTGGCGTCGGTGGCAAGCTGGCGGCGCAGATGGTTGTATGCCTCGGCCAGAAACCGACCACTGTGAGGATGGCGGCGGCGCTGAATGCGATGTCCGTCGAAGAAATCAAGCGACTCAGGCGATCAGGAGCCACGACGAACCGCAGCGCTCTTGATGGCCCTTTCCAATCGGCGGTAGGTCGCTTCATCAAGCGTGACCTTGGCGCGCTCGATGCGGTTGAGCGTCGATCGGTCCATTTTCGCCAGGCGCGCCAGCTCGGCCTGGCTCAGGCCGGCCGCTTCGCGCTGGGCGATCAACGTCCGGGCGATCGACGCGCGGGCATAGGCGACCGCGTCGCGGTTCCCCTGGGCGTCGGCGGGAGGGTCGGCAAGGCCGGCGGAGCCGCCGGGACGTTCCGCGGGCTTCCGGGTCATCTTGCGCCAGGTCTCGATCGGGACCAGGGCATAAAGCTTCCCGTTCTTTTCGAGCGTTCGCGTTTTCATGGGACGCGTTTTCATCAAATGCGTTTTCATCAGAATCCTCGCTTAGTCGTAGATTCCCCCGCGGTGCCCGATCTTCCAGACCTTCACCGTCTCGCCGGCCACGGTAAAGACGATGCGCCAATCCCCGCTGCGAATCCGCCAGTTACCGGCAAGCTCGCCCCGCAGCGGCTTTGCTCCGCTCACCGCCGGCCAGCGGGCAAGTCGGACGAAAACCTCCTGAACGCGGATGCGGATCACCACCGGAAGGGCGTCGAACTCGGTCTGGGCCGTCGCGGTCAGGATCACCGATGCCATGTGCGGGGATTTTGCGGGTGTTGATGTTAAAAGTCAACAATGGAATTTGCGCGAGAAAGCAAACGGGGACAGCCGCCCATTTCATTGAGCCGTAACGAGGCGCTTTTGCGGGATCTGTTCCTCCAAGTCTCACCCGGCTTATTCTCAACGGAGGAAAAGGGGGCATTCCGGTCATTCCGGTCATTCCTATTTATCGGAATCGCGTCATCGCATGTGGTTATATAGGAATGACCCCTTTTCTTCAGTCTCGCCGCATTCAGGGCAGACACCGCTGGTGTTGGCGGTGAGATTGTAGCCGCACATGGTGCAGGAATTGGTCCCCATACGCTGACGATGGATGACCCAGCGTCGAAACTTTATTTGCGCCCAAAAGACCGGAAGCACCGCGAACACGCCCGCCACCAACAGAGGAGATTCTTTGATCCAACGTACTTCGGATCGTGTGGCCGCTCTGTAAGATCCAATCTGCTTGTCGAAAACCATCCAGTCAAAATCAGGCTGCTTTGCCATGAAGCGGTAATCTCTAACAGCAGCGCCACAGAGCAGAAGCGATATCACAGCCGCGAAATTGAACACCCACCGGCGGATCACGCCCTGCATCGTACCTTCTGTTCAATCGAATCGGCACGAAGCGTTTGTGCTCTTGCGGCGGCAAGTGCACACCTGCGACGTTGCGGCTTAAACCCGTGTTCGTGCGTTGGTCGAGCGCGGTATAATCTGTCGCGAGGGCAACGCCCATGAACTGTGAACTTTGCGACAAACGCGCCACCATTCATATCTGCGAAATTGATGAGGGCGTGAAGAGCGAGAAACATCTCTGCGAAGAGCATGGGCAGCAGGTAGAGATGGTGAAATATTCCTATGAGGTCAACTGCGTCCAAGCGTCGCCGGTTTCTACGACGGTGAGCAAATCCACGATGCGCACCTTTCGCGGCGGGCGAAACTTTCTGCGAAAATATGGTCGCATGCCGGAGTCGGCCGAGGAATGGCGGGAAGGACAGACGATACCCGACGACGTCCCGATGGCTGTGATTGAAGATCCGGAAGTTCTTCGCGAATTCCGCCGGCTCGATGCGCTAGTGAGCTTCATGCAACTTCGTGGAAGGATGCCTTCTCGAGATGAGCTGGGCGATTTCCCGTGAGCGAGAAATTTGAGCGATGGCGAATGATTGTCACTCGTCCTCGCTTTGGCCGTTTTTTGCGCGTCGCTGAAGCTCAACTCCCGAACGCCACCTTCTCGGCATCCTCGGCTTGCTTCTGGTGGTCCTTGAACATCTCCAGATTCTTCCGCGCGTAGTCGCGTACGGCATCATGCCCGGCGTGATCTTTTTCGCGATCGAGTTGTGGAACGGCGACGCCGTAGTCCTGCGAAAGGGTTTTGGTGTAGCCGCGGTCGAAGATGACGCCGGACTGCTGGGTGAGTGCGTCAAATTTGTTCTTCTGCTGCAGCGTCATGTCCTTCGGTTGCACGACGTCGGCCTTGTGATCCTTGGCAAGCTGGTCAATGTCGCGGAGATCGGTGCGGCGCTCCTTGACGATGTCTGTGGCGAGCTGCTTGACGGCATCGGTGGCGGCATGATTCGCGGCGTATTCGCTGAGACGCCAGACAAAAATATCATCCGAGGCTCGCTGTCGCAAAAACGCGATTTCCTGCCCATCGAGTTGAACCTCGTCGCCGAATGACGCAGGCGCCATCGCGAGCAAGCCGGCCAGCACGATCAGGGATTTGCCACGCATAGTGAAACTCCTGCAAAATGAACATCGAATACGAACTGCTGCCACGGCTTGAGCAAGTTCGATACCGAGAACGCAACTTTTCACTCGCAAAAACGCCCGGGCGCGATACTATTGGAATCGTGTCGCACGTTGCGACGGCATTTCAAACGGTGGAGGACGCATGATGGGGATTCGAAACGGGTTGGCAGGGATGGTGCTGTTGGGCTTGTTGATGTCGTCAAGAGCGGTGCAAGCCGCCCCGATCCAGGCGGAACAAACGGCTCTGCGCACTGCCTATCTCGATTTAATCGCAGGCGATCACGATTACAAAGGACATCGCGTCAAAGCGCTGCGGCAGGTTGAAGCCGCGTGCAAGCTCATCGGTCTTAACGTGAGCGGCGACGGCCATGCCAAGCAGGCGCAAGCTCGCTCTGATGCCGATTTGCAGGGTGCACAGAATCTACTGCAAGGCGTGCACAATGCAGCCGTTGCTAACGGGCAGACGGCCTTACAGCAGCACGTCGATGAAGCGATCAAGCAGATCTCGATCGCGCTGTCGATCAAGTAGCAAGATCGCGCATCGAATCGGAATGAAATCGCCAGCCGGCTGGACGCGCGGCTGGCAATTTTATTTTGCGAATCAGATAGTCGAATCTACAGCGGCTTGTTCTCTGGAATGCCCGGCGCCAGGTTGCCGGTGCCGTCGAGGATGAAGACGGCAGTCGCGATGACGCTAGTCCAAAGCCCGGCTTTGTCGCCCTCGGCGGTTTGCACGACGGCGCGGGTTTTGACGATTTCGCCGCTGAGCTTGTACTGCTGCTCGCGCTCGTCCCACGCCTGGTTCGGGTCGAAGGGAATGCCCAGCGTCGTCGCGAGCATGGTGGCGGCGAGATCTTCAACCAGGTCTTCGGTCTTCTTCTCGCTCATCCCGTAGCCGTGATGCTCGGCGATGTAGCCGTATGGATGGCTTCGCGGAATTGCCAGGCCGATGCCCGCGCAGATCAGCCGATTCGGCTCATCGGTGGCGGCTTCAGCCAGCACGACAAACGTGATCTGCCCGGGCTTGAGGCGCGGCTGACCTTCCTTGGTCGGGATGATTTTGCAGACTGTCGGATAGATCGATGAAACGCGAACGAGATTTTGTTTTTCGATGCCGGCATCGCGTAGCGCCAACTCGAAACTTTGCAGCTTGTGAATGTGCCGCCCGACGCCCTTGGTGAAGAAGACTTCCCGAGGCACCATGTCGTAACCGTTTCCCAGCATCGCGTGTAATCTCCTTCTCCCGGCCAAAGTTGGCCGGCCCATTCCAAGTAGCGAGCGGCGAATTATATCGTCGCGGATATCAACTAAAAGACCCTTAATAAAATTCGCATGAGCACAAAATCCCCCGGCGGCGCTCTGCGCAATTCATATCGGTTCGACGTCCGGCATCAAGCCCTTCTAAATTGGCTTCGTCCAGTCCGGCGGCAAAATGATCACGGGCACTCGGCTGTTCTTCAGCAGCTCAACCGGCACATTCCCCGCCAGCAGCCGGGCGAAAACGCTCTTGCCGGTCAGGCCCAGCAGGATCAGCGTCACCTCGCGCTCGTTGGCGGTGTTCACGATCGCGCGGGCGATGTCATCGCTGAACATCAGCAGCTCCTGCACGGGAATGCTGCGCTGCTGAAGCTGATCCGACAGATATCGAATGGCGGCTTCGCCATCAGCTTGCTCCTGTTCGCGAAGTTGCCCGCCGCTGGGGCGCGATACGTGCACCACCAATACTTCCGCGCCAAGACGCCGCGCCAGATCGGCGATCGTCTCGGTGTTTTTCTCCGCCGCCCAAGGGCTGCTCACTGCCACCAGAATCCGACTCATTGTTGTACAACCCCAGAATCTGCCGTTATTTTGTGATCCGCGAACAGCCGCGACTCGGCCATCAGCTTTTTCAAATGCCGCAGCGCCTTGCCACGATGGCTGATGCGATGCTTTTCCGCCGAATCCAGCTCGGCGGTCGTGCGATCAAATCCATTGGGAACAAACAGCGGATCGTACCCGAATCCATTGCTGCCGCGCGGTGATCGAAGGATGCGTCCCTCGACCGAATCCTGGCAACTCAGGACCAGCTTGCCAGTCGGATCGCACAGCGCCAAGGCACAAACAAATCGCCCGGTGCGTTGATCGTCAGAAACAGTGTCCAGTTGTTGCAGCAGCAGCCGATTGTTGGCCTCGTCGCCGGACCCGGCGTTATGACGCTCGGCCCAGCGGGCGCTGTAGACGCCAGGGTTTTTATTCAGTGCGTCGACTTCCAGTCCGCTGTCATCGGCCAGGGTCAAGAGCTGATAGCGGCGGGCATAACCGGCGGCTTTTAAGCAGGCGTTTTCCGCAAACGTCTGGCCCGTTTCCTCGACAGCCGTCTCGCCGGTGAAATCTTTCAGGCTGCGCCAGACGATGCCGGCCTCTCCAAGCATGTCGCGAAACTCGCGGGCTTTGCCGGCGTTGCCGGTCGCAATCAGCAGCTCCACTTAATGCACTCCGATCGAGCGAAGCACGTCGTCGCCATTTTGCGCGCGAGGCGGCTGCGGAACGGGAGCGCCTTGCTGGCCGCCGGCAATGCGCCAATTGTCGTCCGTGATCGGGGACTGCTCATGCGGAATTGCCACGAGGTTTGACGCATTCCCCACGAATTTGCCGTTCTCCGTGTTGCCGGCAAGTTCATAATTCACGTAGTGATCGTGATATTTGACCATTGCGGCTTTCATGTCGGGATCAAGCACATCGAGCTTTAGAGCTTCGACGGTCATCGGCTTACCCGTGCCCGGCTCGTACACGCGGCCAGGGATGTTTCCGGGCACAATATCAGGAATCACCAGCAGCGGCTGGTCTGCCGACTGGGTGTGGGCATCGTCCCGAAGCCGACCTTTATCATCTTCGCCCGTCCCTTGCTCGGCGACCGCCTCTCGCTTCCAGGCGCCGACGCACACGGAGCTGACCGTCGGGCCGTGGAAGTAATAGGCACGGGTCTCGCCTTGCTTTCGCAGGGCATCGACCATCTGCACGGCCGCTTCCTTTCGTTTGGGATTGTCGAGAAACGTCGCGATCTCGATCGTCCAGTACGCATCCTTCGGCGTGTTCAGTAGATTCCATTCCGGCGGCGCAGTGGGATCGGCCAGCGCCATCGGCGTCAGCACCGCGCCGCGAACCATCGGATTGCCCAGGCGATCGAGCAGGCCCGCGATCCTGCGGCGGTCGGCCTCCTCGCGACGCTTCTCGGCGGGATCCGTGATTGCGCCGTAATAGCCGTAGTAAATATCGCTCTTGGTGTCGGTGTGGATCACGTACCAGTCGGGCATCTTCGAGGTTTGAATCAGATGCTGCTTCAGCAATGCCGATTCGGCGACGTGTGCCGGACCTTCAATGGTGTCGCAGGCGATCGTCCACTGCGCGTTGCTCGGCGGCAGCGAAGATGCCGGAATCGACGGAGCCGCAGCGGCGTGTTGCGGCGCGCTGGCCGGCGCTGCCGCCGGCGGCGACTGCGGAGTGGGCGTTACGACCCCATACGGGCCGGCGCTGCTTGGGCCGGGCTTTGACGGCTCGGCCGGTGGTTGATTCTCGCCACACGAAGCAACTCCCACTCCCAGCAACACCGACAAGACCAAGTTGCGCGTTCTCATGAAGGCTCCGCTTGAAAGACGCTGAGATTCTAGCATTTCGTCCGGCCGATGCGCCAATTCATCGCCGCTGGATCACCATCAATTGCTCGCAGCCGGCGACCGCCAGGTCGAGCATCACGCTGTTTTGAGCTCGGTCAAACCCCGCGCCGTTCTCGGCCGATCCTTGTATTTCGACAAACTTCCCGCCGGAGGTATAGGCCACATTCATGTCCACGTTGGCTCGGCTGTCGTCGTGATAGTCGAGATCCAGACGGATCTCGCCATCGACCAGCCCGACGCTAACCGCCGCCAACTGCTCGGTTAACGCCTCGGCGGGCCGATAAAACTGCGGGTCGTATCGCGCCGCCAGTGGCGCTCCGGGCTTGGGAAACTTTGGCGGCGGCACTTCCGCCGGAAGCTTTTTCATTGCATCGACCAGCGCTACATACGCGGCACAGATTGAAGCTGTTCGCGTCCCGCCATCGGCTTGGAGCACCTGGCAATCGACCGCGATCGTGTGCGGACCAATTTTCGATAAATCGATGACCGCTCGAAGCGTGCGGCCGATCAATCGCTGAATCTCAGTTCCCCGCGAGTCGGTATGACCCGTCTTCGGCCATGGCTTGCGCTGCGGCGTCGATGCCGGCAGCATTACGTATTCCGCGGTGATCCACCCACCGGGTTTGTCATCCTTCATCCATGGCGGCAGATCCGCTGAGATCGACGCGGTGCACAATACGACCGTCCCGCCCTGTTTCCACAAGATCGAGCCGGCTGGGGTTTGCGTGAACTGCCGGGTGAATTCTATCGGTCGAAGCTGATCGTTCCGCCGTCCGTCGTTTCGCATGGGCCGGACTATAGCGAAACGTCTCGGTCACCACGATTCATCTAACCAGGCCTTTCGTGATATCTTCCCGCCTCACGAAAACCGGAGTGTTCCGCTTGCGCATTTTGGCTGCATCGCTCAGTACGGCGTTAATTGTCCTGATCCTCGTCGAAGGATTCGAGACCGTCGTTCAACCCCGACGGGTGACACGGAAGTATCGCATCTCCCGCCTGTATTACCTGGCGTTCTGGGCCATCTGGCGCTGGGCGGCAGCGACGCAATTCGGAAGCTCAAAACGCCGCGCGGCGTTTTTGAGCGCGTTCGGCCCGCTCTCATTGCTCGGCGTTTTCACGACATGGGTCACCGGGCTGATTCTGGGATTCGCGATCCTGCAATGGAGCCTGCATGATGCGATCTCAATCAATGTCGCCGCCGGCACCGGACCGGTGACGTTCGAAACGTACCTCTACCTCAGCGGCACGACCTTCTTCACGCTCGGCTACGGCGACGTGACGCCGACGCACCCGATCGGGCAATTCCTGGCCGTCGTCGAAGCCGGTCTTGGCTTCGGATTCCTGGCGGCGATCCTCAGCTATTTGCCGGCGCTCTTCCAGGCGTACTCGCGCCGCGAAGTGACGATCTCGTTGCTCGATGCCCGCGCCGGATCGCCGCCGAGCGCGGCACAGCTGATCCTGCGCGCCGCGCGGGCCGATAGCTGCGAGGCGCTCGGACCATTTTTGGGCGAATTTGAGCGCTGGGCGGCGGAACTGCTTGAGAGCCAGCTCTCGTTCCCCGTATTGGCCTATTACCGATCGCAGCACGACAACCAATCATGGCTCGCCGCATTGACGACTGTCCTCGATACGTGTGCGGTGCTGATGACCCAGGTGACGGAGGGGAACACGTATCAAGCCGAGGTGACGTTCGCGATCGCCCGCCACGCGGCGGTCGATCTGGCTCTCATCCTTCGGGCGAAGGCACCCGACCCGACAAAGCCGATCGAGCGATTGTCGAGCGAGCAGTTTGGCGCGTTACGCTCGGCAATGGAATCCGCGGAAGTGCCGCTTCGTGAAGTTGACGGAGCCGAAAAGGCGCTGCGCGAAATGCGCGGAACGTATGAGCCGTTCCTTCACGGATTGGCTGAACGCCTGCTGCTGACAGTCCCACCATTAATGACCGCGGACGGCGTGCCGGACAACTGGCAGCGCAGCGCGTGGATGAAACCCACGAAGGGAATCGGCGCGCTGCCGGTTGCAACGCCGAACGAGGGGCATTTTGGATGAGAACGAACACGGGACCGCGCATTCGCACTCTTCACAAGGAACAGGCGAGAATCGGATCTTCCTCGCCCGTGGATCGCTCCCACCTTCGCCCATCCAACTCGATGAGATCCATCGCTTTCTTGGGTCCCCATGTGCCCGGCGCATATTCCTGCGGCTGGGACTTGGATTCGGCCCATCCTTGCTCGATCGGATCGACCACGGCCCACGCCGCCTCGGCTTCGTCGCCGCGGATGAAGAGGGTTTGGTCGCCGAGCATGGAGTCGAAGATAAGGCGCTCGTAGGCCTCGGGCGGCTCAACGTGGAAGGCGGTCTTGTATGAGAAATCGAGTGCGACGGGCTTGATGTTCATCTGCCCGCCGGGAACTTTGCCATTCAAGCGCCAGGAGATCCCTTCCTCGGGCTGCACGCGAATCAACAAGTCATTCGGATAGACCGGCGACTCGCATTGCTTCTGGAACAGCGTCAACGGCGGCGAGCGGAATCGCACGGCGATCTCGCTCAGCTTCTCCGGCAGGAATTTCCCCGTGCGCAGATAGAACGGCAC
>Ga0182024_10001523_pt1 | contig 59600 bp, 60 predicted proteins | sample P32metaG_FD_120480 | JGI IMG/M metagenome (GOLD analysis project Ga0182024, IMG submission 120480) | Permafrost microbial communities from Stordalen Mire, Sweden - P3-2 metaG (Illumina Assembly) | ecosystem: Environmental > Terrestrial > Soil > Wetlands > Permafrost | place: Sweden: Stordalen...
CCCGCTGGGTCAACTGCACGCAAAGCCGACGATAGGTCCGCATGTCCCCGAGTTTCTATCCAGAAGATGGCCAGTGCAGAAATTCTTATAAAGGATGTCTCCAAGCGGTCAATGGACTAGTTGCATTTCCGATCTGAAGAGATGAGCGCATTATGGGCGTGTTCGCGGACGGCCGATGAGATAAGTGATTGGCATCAAGGCGATCGCGCCCGCATGCTCACCGACCTCCCACTCATAATCTTTGGCCGTCAGTTTCCCGACGATCTCTTTCAATTCATCCGGCCTGTAGGTGCGAAGACACGACATCACTCCATCGAACATTAAAACCAGCGGAATAACCGGTATCAGGTAGGTCCACAGCAACCGCGACCATCGAAACGGACGAATCCAGGGAGTTAGCAGGAACAGCATCAGAACCCACGGAAACATAAGCGTGATTGTGGAGGGCGCGCGCCTAGTAATTTCATATACCCCGATACATTGCCCAGCGTCAACGGCATTCTGGAGAATGGCGCGCGCTTCTGAAGGTGGGAAATGATGGAAGGAAGTGAACATCGTTCGCAGCCCTTCGAGTTCACGAGGAACTTTTCTTGCATCGACAGGCCCGGGGAAGAAAATAATTTGATTCCCGGAATCCGCGCTGACATTTTGATATGCGCCAAGATTCGGGTATTTATCCGTAAGCAGAATGCGAATGGGATGGGAGCGGCCTTTTACTTTTCGTGAAAGGGCGAGCCAGGGTCCTCCGCCGCCCGAGCATAGATCAACAATCGTTCGACACCCGGAGGAATCCAGCTCGCTCTGGAGGAGCGGAACAATCGGCGCGTAGAATTTTGAAAGACTCAGTCCGAATTGGAGCGCATCCGTAACCTGATCCCGTAGAGATGCCGGGAACCAGGGCTGGTCGTGTATTTCAATAAAATGTACTCGACGCATCGGAAGTTGGCCTCGTGAGTAGTATCAGACAAATTGCTCGTGGCAAACGCAAAATCTGCCAACTCCCAACCGTGCGGCGGCAACTTGCGATACAATCCCCAGTTTCATGCGCATCGCGTTTGATACCGGCGGCACATTCACCGATTGTGTTTATCTTCGCGACGGGCGAATTGAAATTTTGAAGGTCCTATCCACGCCGCAACATCCCGCCGGCGCGATTGGCAATGCACTCGACCAAATCATGGAGTCCGGCGCGACAGATTCTCCGCTCGACCTGGTCTGCGGCACAACGGTTGGAACCAACGCGCTGCTCGAGCGGCGGGGTGGCCGCGTGGCACTCGTAACAACGAGTGGATTTGAAGATGTCCTCGAAATCGGCCGCCAGGCACGCCCGCGTCTCTACGACCTGCTATTTGAGAAGCCGGAACCCTTGGTCCCACAAGCTCGGCGATTCGGTCTGCGCGAACGGCTCGATTACAGCGGCCGCGTATTGACGACGCCCTCGCGCTCGGAAATCGGACGTATTGTTCGCGCCGTTGTTCGCAGCGGAGCGGAATCTGCCGCCGTTTGCCTGCTTTATTCCTTTATCAATCCAGCGCATGAGAAAGCAATTGCCGGCGCGCTTGCCACGGCCGGGCTCCAGGTTTCCGCGTCCTATGAAATCCTTCCCGAATACCGCGAATTTGAACGGACCTCCACGACCGTCGTCAACGCCTATCTTGTTCCGGTAATGAGCGACTATCTATCTCAAATCGAGCGGATCGCGAGTGCCTCCCCTGATCCTGGACGCATGCGCGACAACACCGGCCGCAGCAGAGTTCGAGTGATGCAATCCAATGGCGGAGTCCTATCCGCTGCCGCGGCCGCTCGCGAACCAGTGCGCACGATTCTCTCAGGCCCGGCGGGAGGGGTCCTCGGAGCGCAGTACGTTTCCGAGCTTGCGGGATTCGACCGGATCATCACGCTCGATATGGGCGGCACATCCACGGATGTCTCGCTGATGGAAAGCGGCAGCTTCGGTTCACTCTCGACAACATCCGAATCCATTGTGTCTGGCGTGCCGGTCGCGGTTCCCATGTTTGATATTCATACCGTCGGAGCGGGCGGAGGCTCGCTGGCACGATTTGACCGCGCAGGAGCCCTACGCGTCGGCCCGGCAAGCGCTGGGGCCGATCCGGGGCCGATCTGCTATGGCCGTGGGACGAGCCCGACGGTGACAGACGCGAATCTCGTCCTGGGCAGGCTCCCTGGGGCAGGCTTGCTAGGCGGTTCGTTCGCCCTTGACGCCCGTCGCGCTCGGCAATACATGAATCGAGCGCGGGGCCCGATGTGTTCCGTCGAAGAATTCGCGCAGGGCATTGTGGACGTGGCAAACGCCGTCATGGAAAAAGCCGTCCGCGTGATCTCGGTTGAACGCGGCCACGACCCGCGAGACTACACTCTGGTGGCATTCGGAGGCGCTGGCGCGCTCCATGCCTGCGACCTTGCGTCGGGGCTGGAAATCCCCCGCGTCCTGGTTCCATGCTTTCCGGGAGCTCTGTCGGCTCTGGGAATTTTGCGCGCGGATGTGACGAAGGACCTGTCACGCACGGTCCGTCTGGATGTTCGAAACTCGGCGCGGTGGCGTGAAAATCTCCATACCGCGTTCTCGGCACTGGAACGCGAAGGGCGCTCACAAATGCGCGGCGAAGGTTTTTCAGACGAGGCGATTCGAATCGACCGCGCATTGGACATGCGATATTCCGGCCAATCCTACGACCTGACCGTGCCCTACGCGGGCGACATCATCGCGGCCTTCCACGCTTCCCACGAACGGCGGTACGGATATTCCGATCGTGCGCGCACAACCGAGATCGTAACCATCCGAGCACGATTTACCGGACGCACCCCGAAGCCAATCCTTCCTAAATGGAAAATGGGCGGCCCGAATCCGAAAGAGGCGGCCGTCTCAAGAAGCATTGTGATTTTTACGGGGCGCAGATTTGCAGCGCGTGTTTACGATCGCTCCAGACTCGGGGCAGGGAATCGCATCGCGGGGCCTGCCGTCGTCACCGAATACAGCGCCACGACGTTCATTCCTCCCCGTTGGACCGGAAGCGTGGACCTGTACGGAAACATCCTTCTGGAGCGAGCGCGATGACCTTCAATCCGATTCGACTTGAGATATTCAAGAACCTGTTCCACTCGGTCGCGGAAGAAATGGGCGCGTCGCTGCGACGATCCGCTTTTTCCCCCAATATCAAGGAGAGGCGCGACTATTCGTGCGCCGTTTTCAGTGGCGAGGGAGAAGTCCTGGCGATGGGTGACCATATGCCCGTGCACCTGGGGTCCATGCCGATGTCGGTGTCTGCCGCGCTCGACGCCCTCACGCTTGGTCCCGGCGACGTGGCGCTGCTCAACGATCCCTATGCGGGAGGAACGCATTTGCCGGACCTGACAATGGTGATGCCCGTATATGCAGGACGCTCCTCGCGGCCAAAGTTTTACATCGCGAGCCGCGCCCATCACGCCGACGTTGGCGGGGCGCACGCCGGTTCCATGGGGCTGAGCCGCGAGATTTACGAGGAAGGGCTGCGAGTGCCGCCCGTAAAGATTCTGGAGGGCGGAAGGGTCGTTCGCGACGTTATGTCCATGATTCTTGCCAACGTCCGAACCCCAAGGGAGTGTGAGGGTGACCTGACGGCGCAGATCGCCTCCTGTCGAATCGGAGAACGGCGGCTGATGGGCATGGTCAAGAAATACGGGCGCCGGGAAGTGGCCAGTTATGGGAAGCATCTCCTTGATTACTCGGCAAAAATGATGGCCGCGACGATATCCGCCATTCCCGACGGTGTATATCGCGCGACTGATTTTCTGGATGACGACGGTGTGACCGCCCAGCCGCAGCGCATCACCGTAACCATCCGCGTCAGGGGCACCAGAGCGGCGGTGGACTTCAGCGGCAGCGCGCCGCAATGCGCCGGCAGCGTCAACGCAGTTGCTGCAATTACGCAATCCGCGGTGTTCTATGTTTTTCGATGCCTGTTGGACGAGGAGGTCCCTGCCACATCGGGGCTGATGAGGTCGATTCGTGTGATCGCGCCCCTCGGAACGATCGTCAACGCGCGGCCACCGGCAGCTGTCGCCGGCGGAAACGTGGAGACATCACAGAGGATTGTGGACACGCTGCTTCGTGCGCTGGCTCGCGCCATTCCGTCGCGGATTCCTGCGGCAAGCCAGGGCACCATGAACAATCTGTCACTGGGAGGCCTCGACCGGCGGCATGGCAGCGCGCCTTTTGCTTACTACGAGACGATTGGCGGAGGCGCAGGCGGAGGCCCTGGCCGCCGAGGCGCCAGCGCGACGCAGTCACACATGACAAATACACTGAATACGCCCACCGAAGTACTCGAACATGCCTATCCGGTCCGAGTGCTTCGGTATGGACTGCGCAGCGGTTCAGGTGGCCACGGAAAATTCAGCGGCGGCGACGGGATTATCCGCGAAATCGAAATGCTTGCAGATATGCAAGTGGGAATTCTGTCTGACCGGAGAAAATTGCAGCCCTATGGCTTGTCCGGAGGCATTCCGGGCCATGCGGGGAAAAATGAAATCGTCGTCAACGGCCGCGCCCGGCCGCTGCCGTCGAAATGCACGTTTTATGCGCCTGCCGGTGCGGTGATTCGAATCGAGACGCCGGGAGGCGGCGGATGGGGCAGAGCACAAAGGAAGAGAAAGAAGAGGAGGGGGGAATAAAAAAGCCCCAAGGCGTGATGGCCTTGGGGCTATCGAAACCAAAACTCGCAGCTAGAATTCCGCCGCTTCGGATTTTTCCAGGGGAGAAGGCATCTGCAAGCGAGCCTTCGCAAGAGACCGTATCAGCGCGTCTTCCATGGTTTCCGTCGAGGTGTTTCGAGCAGTGGCGAGTTCGCTTACGAGGAGGTATTTGGCCCGTTCCAGCATTTTCTTTTCGCGGAAAGAAAGTGGCTTGGTACGGCTCAACGAAACTAGGCTTTTCAGTACCGCCGCCACTTCGATCAGAGCGCCGGTTCGCATGCGTTCGGAATTTTCCTTGAACCGGTGTTTCCAATCGTGGTGGGAATTGGGTTTGCCCTTCTCTAGAAAACTCAGAACCTTAAGCGTTTCTCCATTTCGAATCACGGGCCGCAAGCCAACCGAGATTGCGTTGGTGGACGGGACCATGACTTTCAGCCCGCTCGAATAAATCTTCAGCATGTAATACTTTTCGGTGCGTCCGTTCAATATCCCGAAATTGATTTGCTCGATGATTCCAACGCCGTGGTTCGGATAGACAACTTTGTCCCCGATCTTGTAATCCATGGTCAATTGCCCCCCTCGAGGTAAGCTGGAACGACTTTGGGCCTCGGAGACCAAAAAGTCAAGATATTTCTTCTAGAATCAGCAAGTTATGGAAAATTTCGATTCCAGACTGGTCATATAATTGCATACAGTTTTTACCTGATTTTTACACCCGAATCATCTTAGTCCCTGGAGTTATTTCTTGTCCCGATAGTCTCTGCACTGAATGCGATAGAATATTTCTCGATGCTGATTCTTTCCATCGATACTAGTACTCGTACCGGAAGCGTTGCATTCCTGCGCGACGATCGCGTGCTTGACGAAGTCTCCGGTCGCGAGGAAACTCCCTATTCGACAAGGCTTTTCCGGGACCTGGAAGTGCTGCAATCCAGGGCACATTTCCGCATGGACGAAATCGACGTATTCGCCGTGGCTTCCGGACCGGGGTCCTTCACGGGCTTGCGGGTGGGTCTGACGGCGGTAAAAGCGTGGGCTGAGGTATACGGGAAGCGCATTGCGGCTGTCAGCGGCCTGGAGGCAATTGCGACGCAATCCAAGGCCCTAGAAGGCGTCTGCGCCGAGAATGAGTTGGTAATCTCACCATTCCTCGATGCTCGCAGGGGGCAGCTTTTTGGGTCTTCCTACCGATGGCGGGCGAAATCTCGCTGCCTTGAGCTGATCGGTGAGGAATCGATTTTATCGGCGGAAGAATTCGTGGTCTCAGCCGCAGCCAATTCAGTCCCAGGTCAAGCTGTTCTGGTTTCACCCACTCCGGAAGTGATTCCGGCGGGCCTCCTCCAGCAGCATCTGCCGGGCGCCCGGATTGAGGTGGTATCGGGAGTTCTGGCGCCCGCGATTGGCCGCCTGGGATTTGCACGCGCCAATCGTGGCGAATTAGTGAATGCACTTCATCTCGACGCAAATTACGTTCGCCGGAGCGACGCCGAAAATGCCTGGAAGGATGCGTGATGCCAGTTACGGGTGAAGGTGCTGGAGCATTCCCGGCCGTAACCATCCGCGAAATGAGCCCATCCGACGTTTCCGCCGTATCGTCAATTCTGCGGGAAAGCGCGGCGGCATCGAGCTGGCCGAAGGAGAGCATTCTTGAATCCGCGCGCTCTGGAATCGCCTGGGTTGCCGAGCGACAGGGCAACGTGATCGGATTTCTGATGGGCCGGAGCGCCGCCGATGAATTTGAAATTCTGAATCTGGCCATTGCGAAACAGCACCGCAGGAGCGGCGTCGCGACGCAGTTGCTTTTAGCAATGATTGTGTGGCTGCAAAAGGCGGGGACACGGCGCGCCTATCTGGAAGTCCGGGCTTCAAACGAAGCGGCAATCGCTCTTTATGTTGGGCATGGATTCAGCCAGAACGGCCGGCGCGTGCGGTACTATCAGAACCCGGCCGAGGACGCCCTCGTATTTTCCTGGGACATTCCCGCGGCAGGGTAGAAAATTATTTTGGATTATGCTTGGCGGCGAATTCGTATTGTGATAGTTTCTATAAAGAAATGCACCTTCCATCCAAGAATCGGCAAACAAATCAAATCGATCAGGAGGTAGTCAATGCCCACACTGACTCGAGAGATCCGCGAGCAGCTTCTGACATATGACGAAGAGTTTCAAAAGCTCGCCCGGCAACATTCCGAATACGAAGAGCAGCTAAGACAACTCTCGCAATCCTCCTACCTCAATCTGGAAACCCTTCAACAGGAAGCTACCCTAAAAAAATTGAAATTACGCGTCAAAGACGCGATGGAACGCCACATCGCGCAATGCTTGCGCCATACCCCCGCGCACTAACGCCCGGGACCTCCGCGAATTGGGATAGAATATCCGCGGACATACCGGGAGTGTCTGCGTTTTTCCTCCTGCCAGGGACGTGCATGGTAAAGGACGGCTATAAGTTTGCCGCAGGACCGCTCGTGTTGGGCATCGCCGCGATGGCATTTCATTGGTTCTGGCCTGGCGGCGTTCTGATTTTTTTGGGTGTTTTTGTCCTCTTCTTTTTTCGAGATCCAGAGAGGACACCCCCTGCTGATCCGGAAACGATCGTCTCCCCCGCTGACGGCAGGGTGATGGAAGTGGTCGAAGAACCATTAGACGGGCGGCCGGGCCGCAGGATCAGCATCTTCCTATCCATTTTCGACGTCCATGTAAACCGCTCGCCCGTTGCGGGGAAGATTACGGCCATCGAGTACAGGACGGGCAAGTTTTACGCCGCGATGCGCGGCCGTGCGTCAGCGGAGAATGAGCAAAATGCTTTCCACGTCTCCAGTGAACGAGGCGATGTGGTCTTCAAGCAGATTGCTGGCTGGGTGGCGCGCAGAATTGTATGTTGGAAGTCGGTGGGGGATCCCGTGACTCGGGGAGAGCGAGTAGGTATGATACGTTTTGGTTCGCGTATGGATATCTGGCTTCCCGATCGAGTGGAGATTGTGGTTCGCTACGGTCAGCACGTCGCCGGGGGGAGAAGCATTCTGGCACGGTGGAAATGAGCGACGTCGTACAACACGAACTGGGGTTTCCCGGGACGCGGAAGGGCAACACGCGCCTCCGTAAGGGCATATACCTCTTGCCCAGCTTCCTCACGGTGGCCAACATGCTCTGCGGGTTTTACGCGGTCATGTCCACGCTGAAGGGCGGGCTTGCCGACCTCGACTACGCGGCCAAGGCCATAGGCCTCGCCATCGTGTTCGACTCGTTTGACGGGTTCGTGGCGCGTGCCACGGGAACCAGCAGCGAGTTTGGAAAGCAGTTTGATTCGCTCGCCGACATGGTGAGCTTTGGAATCGCGCCCGCGGTTTTGGCGTTTACCTGGGGCGTGCACGGAATTTCGGAGTCGGAATACTTCGATATACGGCGCATGCATGAAATTGGCTGGTGGGTCGCGCTCTGCTTTGTGATCTGTTGCGCCTGGCGGCTGGCGCGTTTCAACATTCAGGGCATGGCGCCCGGTGGAGGGTCGCGCTATTTTGTCGGCTTGCCATGCCCCGCTGCGGCGGGCTTGCTCGCGGCCACCGTTCACGCCATCAAGTCACCGATCGAGGATTGGCGCTGGTCGGTGGTGTGGCTGTTCGTCGTCGCGAGCGCAGCGGCATTGATGTCAAGCACGGTGAAGTACCGCAGCTTTAAAGATCTCCCCATGGCGCGCCGCCAGCCGTCGTTGATGATTATCTTGATTGCGTTGCTCGTGTGGCTCATCATTTTCGATTCCGAAATTGTTTTGATGATTATTGCGACGACATATGTTGCGGCCGGAGTCGCTCTTCACCTCGTGCGAGTGCTGCGCCATAGACCTGTATCGCAACCCGCCAAGACATGAGCTCACCCCAGGAAGCAGTGCGGGTAGCCATCGCAGGCGCGGCGTCTCTGCGCGGCAAGGAATTGAAGCTGTGGCTTGAGGAGTCGAGTTTCCCGGCCGCTGAAATCCGTTTGCTCGATGAGGAAATTATGGCCGGTACGCTGACAGAAGCTGCCGGAGAACCGGCGGTCATCGAAACGGTTGACGAAGATAGTTTCGAGCGTGTGCGCTTTGCATTCTTCACCGGCTCGGCGAAGTTTTCGGCGCGGCACGGAATGGAGGCAAGCCGCTCCGGAGCTATCGTAATTGACCTGAGCGGGGGCCTCGGCGGGGAAGCCGGAGCGAAACCCTGGATTCCGGCGCTTGATTCCGTGCTGCCGTCCCCGGCGGCAAATGTCGCGGCGGGAGAAGCGCGGAGATTGTTCCTGATTCCATCAACTCCAGCCCAGATTGCGATTTCGATTTCTGCGGCCTTCGCACCGCTCGGGCTCGAACGCGTGGCCTTTACGATTTTTCGGCCTGCTTCCGAGCGCGGCACGGAAGCGATCGAGGAGCTTGAGAGTCAGGTCGTCAACCTGCTTTCCTTCAAGCCGATGTCACAAATTATTTATGACGCGCAGGTGGGCTTCAATATGCTTTCCCGGTATGGCCCGGTGAGCGCCGAAAAGCTTGCCGACGATCGCGCGAAAATCATCGGCGAAGTCCGAACCTATCTGGCCGAGCGCGCTCCCATGCCCGCCATCGCTTTGGTGCAGGCGCCGGTGTTTCACACGCACACGTTTACAGCCTATGCGGAGTTCCAGACTCTCCCCGCGCTGGAGGATCTGGTCTCCCGGTTGAAAGATGCAGGCTTGAAAATCGTACCAGCGACCGATGAGCCGCCCAACAATGCGAACGTCGCTGGCGAAGAGCGTCCGGTGCTCGGGCAACCGGAGCGCGATCCCGGCATCGAAAACGGTGTCTGGCTGTGGGGCGCGGCGGATAACCTGCGCGTTCCTGTCACGACCGCAGTCGCCGTCGCGGAGAAGCTGCTTGCCTCCTAAACTACAATCCGAAATTTATGACGCTGGCGCGCAGCCGAAGATCTCCAATTTCAAATTTGATATTTTAAATTTGATATTTCAAATTTCAAATCAGTCTTTGCGCCTCCTGTGCCTCTGCGTCTCCGTGGCAATCCTAGTATCCTCGTGCGGTTATCGCGTGGGCGGAACGGCGACGCGGCTTCCTCCCGGGCTGAAAGTGATTGCTGTGCCGGCGTTTGTGAACGATACAAGTACGTATCGCATCGAGCAGCGAATGACCGAAGCCGTGGTTCACGAATTCCTCGCGCGCACAAAATACAGGATAGTTCCAACGGAGGGCTCGGCTGACGCGGTGCTGCATGGGGAGATTATCAGCCTGGAGGCCACGCCGGCCGTATTCAATACACCTACATCCAGCACCAATGTAACCCCGTCCCTAAGCACGACCACGGGCCAGGCGACTGCCATGCTCGTTACCGTTCGCATGAAAGTGCGGCTCGAAGAACGAGAGACAAAACAGGTCCTCTACCAGAACGATAATTATCTGTTCCGTGAGCCTTACGAGATTTCGACCGATCCGTCCACGTTTTTCGATGAGCAGGGACCGGCGCTCGGGAGAATGTCTCGTGATGTGGCTTCGCGCCTGGTTGCGGATATTCTGGAGAACTTCTAATGGCCGCTTCGATGGAAAGCCTCTTGGCCACGTTATCGAAGGGCAAGTCGGTTCCCGCGATTTTTCTTCTCGGCGGGGAGTCGTATCTTCGCGAGATGTGCCGGAAAAAGATCACGGATGCATTCGTGCCCGGGGGAGTCCGTGATTGGGGCGTCACGCGATTCTCCGCCGAGGACGATGATCTTTCCGCAATTCTGGGGCAGGCACAGACGCTGCCGATGCTCGCGACGCGGCAAGTCATCTTTGTGAGCGACGTGAAGGGCTGGGAACGCCTGGGTGAGGATTCCCGCGACGCCCTGGTGAAGCAGCTTTCGGAATATCTCGATGACCCCGCTCCATTTTCGGTCATCGTGTTTGAAGCCGATGCGCTCGACCAGCGGATGCGCCTTGCGAAAACTCTCAACGAAAAGACGCTTACGGTTTCCGTCGAGCTTTCGGCTGACCCCGTGGAGCGCGCAAGGCTGGCCGTGCCGCTGGCGTTTGAGATGGCGCGCGAACTCGGAGTCGAGCTTGAGCGCGACGCCGCCGAAGAATTGTCGGAAATTCTCAACTGGGAACTCGCTGCGATTCACACGGAAATCGAAAAACTGGCCGCCTATGCGGGCGACCGGCGGAAAATCACACTGGCGGACGTGGACTTGCTGGTAGTGTCGGCGAGAAAATATTCCGTCTGGGAACTTGCGGACGTGCTCTCCGGCAGGGAGCCGGCGCGCGCACTGGAATTCCTAGACAGCCTCCTGCGTGATGGCGAAGCGCCACCCGCGCTGCTCGGCGCGCTGGCCTGGACGTTTCGCAAGCTCCTTGAAGCGCAGGAATTGCCGGCCGGCACAAACGGCTGGCAGGCGGCCAGCCGCCTGAAGATGCGCCAATCGGCCGCAGAACTTGCGATGCGGCAATCGCGAAAATTTCCGAGAGCGCAACTAACCAAGGGCCTCGAAGCCCTGTACGAAGCCGACAGCCGTTTAAAGTCGGGAGGTACCAGCCAGCGCGCCGTGATGGAGTTCCTGGTGGCGCAACTGGCGGGGCCGTCTTCGGTGTAGGTTTTTAAGTAGCGTAGGCTTCACAGGTTGCGAAAAAAGTCTGGTAGCACAGCCACTCTCGGCTGTGTGCTGAATGTAAGTGCTGCAAATTCCGCACAGGCAAGAGTGCCTGTGCTACTAGAAGCCGCTCTGAATCGACATTTTCCGCAACCTGTTCAGCCAGCGCGGTTTTGACTCTCGGAAGGATGTAACAGCGCGAAGGACAAAGCGTCTACGGATCTAACAAGCTAATTAGGACACAAAAGCGCGCAGGCCTGCCCGTCCGGCCGGCGGCCTGAAGCCTACGCTACTTAAATCGCCTGGACTCTACTTTCAAGCTTGGATTTTAATTTGCGAAGATCGCTTCTTACGCTTTCGCCGTGGCGCGAAGGCCGTTGATCGCCAGCGTCAGGCGGGACTTATAGCGGTTGCCAGTGTTTTCTTCCAGGACGCCCTTGCTAATTGCGCGGTCGATCGCGGACAGCGTGGGTTGAAGCAATTTTCCAGCTGCGGCTTCGTCCTTGGTAGTAATTGCGGCACGGAGCTGCCTCATGATGGACCGCACGCGGGTGCGGTTTGCACGATTAATTGCCGCGCGCACATGAGACTGCTTCGCACGCTTCAGAACCGATTTCTTACGCTTCTTTACTTTCGTAGCTGCGCCTTGCGCCATTCAACTCTCCTGTCTGATTAAATTCGATAAAATACACTAACGGAGCCGCTTCTCTTTGTCAACGCGGGTCCGGCACGATGACAGCGCTGCCCATCATCAATTTGCGGCAATGGGTTGCGCGTAATAGCCGTGACGAGTCCGTGCGATGAGGTCCGGTTTTGCGAGTTTGATTTCCAGGTGGTGGTATTCGTCGGGCTGATTTCCAGGAGGCGGATCAAACGAGACCTCATAGTAGGGCGCCGTACCTGCAAGGCATTCATTCAGGGCGCCAGCGATATTGTTGGTATAGCTTAGCGCCAGACCCCCGCTCTGAACGGCGAGTACCTGAAGCCCAAGATTCCCAATCTGAACTTGATTGGGTTTGTTTACACCCTTCAGAAATTCTTTGTAATAGGAAGAGCGCGTGACGGACTCGGCTGCCAGGGGATCAATGCTGTAGATCGTGACGCGGGATTGTAATAGCTGGGTCGAGAGAGCCACGATATTCGCAAATATTTGTTGTTCCTGCTTTGTCCCTAGCCCGGTGCTCGGACCAGCGAGGAAAGGCCAGCCGGGGGAGACCCAGACCATGATTCTTCGGCGTGTTCGTGGAGAGCCATTCACGGCGAGCTGGCTTAGACCCTGGAGGGAAATGTCCAGGCGTTCATCCGCTCCTTCGATGCCCGTGGATCGGCCGATTGAACGGAGGCCCACTTCCTCATGGTCGAGCGCATCACTGAGCGCGTTACCATCGGTCGAGAGGTCCTTCACAATCTGTGGGCCCTTATCTGTGAGGACCGCGACGGCGACGGGATACTGTAGGCGACCTGCTTCAGCACGGAGGAATTTGTCGATCTCTATGCGTTCGAAGCTGACGGTTTGGTAGGAGGCGTTTACCGCATCGATCACTAAAAGGACGTCCATCGGCGCCTCGCGGGGTTTGACGGCTTCAAAAGAAGCGAGCATTCGCGGGGCGTTGTTATCCAGGAGAGTAAAATCCTGTTGCTGGAGATCTGGGACAGGAGATCCGGACTTCGATGTGACGACAACGTCGAGGTAAATCCTTTTCTCGCCGGATTGGGCAGACGGGCCATGCTGTTGCGCGGAAGCCGCACCGGTGCACAGCAGAGCGGCAAAAAGAAAGCAGCAAAAGCGAAAGTCGGTGAGCATGGCTCGCATTCCCCTGACGAGGACCCATGGTTCCAAGTTAATCAGTTCCGATTAACGACTGCAGTATACAACGCTGCAGCAAGATTTTCGTCAATCGTTAGATACATCTATCCTGCTGTCATTTCATCTCCTACACGCATTCTTGACCCCTCCGTCTGATTCGAGTACGCTGTTGAGGATGGTTCCTCTCGAACCATGGAGGTGTGTAATCCGTCGGCTGGCTGGGTAAGAGATTTGCAAACATCTGGCCGAATCTTCCATGCGACGCACCGTACAAATTGCTGGCGGGGTTGAATCCCTGTTTGGCACCCTTGACGAAAACGTCAAACTGCTGGAATCCGCGCTGCACGTCACCACTCAATTGAACGATGGCCACCTCGCCATCGAGGGCGAAGCTTCGCAAGTGGATCGCGCTGTCCGGCTGATCGACGAATACAATCAGCTCATCCGCGAAGGACGCCGCATGAGTCACGGCGATGTGAAGGCCATGATCCGCGTCGCCACTGCGGATTCCAAGACCACCCTGAGGCAAGTCCTTGATCCGGGCGCTCCCGCGCGTCCGCGCATTTTCGGCAAAAAAAGCGTCACGCCCAAGAGTCCGAACCAGCGGCTGTACATGGAGTCGATCGAAAAGCACGACATGGTATTCGCAGTTGGGCCGGGCGGATCGGGCAAGACCTACCTCGCCGTGGCCATGGCGGTTTCCGCGCTGCTCACCAAGCAGGTGGATCGCATCATTCTGGCGCGGCCCGCGGTGGAAGCCGGCGAGAAGCTGGGTTTTCTTCCCGGCACGCTGCAGCAGAAAATCGATCCCTACATGCGCCCGCTTTACGACGCGCTCTACGACATGCTCGACGCGGACAAGCTGGAACGGTTCCTCGAAAAGGGAATCGTGGAAGTTGCGCCGCTGGCATTCATGCGCGGGCGAACACTGAACGATTCATTCGTCATACTGGACGAAGCGCAAAACACGACCAGCGAACAAATGAAAATGTTCCTCACGCGCCTGGGCTTCAACTCCAAGGCCGTCATTACCGGCGATGTCACGCAGATTGACCTGCCAGCCGGACGCCGCTCCGGCCTGGTCGAGGCGCTTGAAGTCGTCGGACGGATCGAAGGCATCGACTTCATCAAATTTGATGAGCGCGACGTTGTCCGCCACAACCTGGTCCAGCAAATCATCAAGGCCTATGAAGACTTTGGCAGCGGGGAAGCGCGGAGGATCGCTGCGCGCGAGAACGGCAAGCCAGAGTCTGCTAACTAACGGGTGTGGGCTGCTCGCCTACCGGCAGGCAGGTACTTGCAGCCCGCCTAGAACAAGTCCTCCGGAATCGATGATCGTCAACCGCCAGCGCCGCGTTCCCATTGCCATCGAGCCCCTCCAGCTTTTCTACGAACGTGCCCGGCGGGAATTGCGGTTCGCGCCTGAATCGGTGACCATCCAGTTGATCAGCGACGCTGCAATGGCAAGTCTGAATCAAACTTTCCGAAAAAAGCATGGCCCCACCGACGTTCTTTCTTTCCCCTCGAAACGCACCCGGCCGGGAGAAAACGCGAAGTATGTCGGGGACGTTGCCATCTCTCCCGAAACAGCTCGCCGCAATGCCCGGCGATTTTCACGCGCTTTGGGCGTTGAGATGCGAATTTTAATTTTGCACGGAATGATTCACCTGGCAGGATTCGACCATGAGACCGATCAGGGGGAAATGGATCGGCTGGAACGCCGCCTGCGAAAACGGTTGGGAATCGACCGGCGGTCGGTCGTTCTGGGCGTTTACCCCGAATCAAAACGTCTCGCCCGCGGGAAGCGGGTGCGGGCTCCGCTTGGAGACCGCCGGAAGAAAGTCCGGGCTCCGCTTGGAGACCGCCGGAAGAAAGTCCGGGTTCCCCGCCTGCCGCCCGCCTGCCGCCCGCCTGCCGCCCGCCTGCAGGACGGGCAGGGACGGGCAGGGACGGGCAGGGACGGGCAGGGACTTGGAGCCCGCCAGAATAAAGAGCGATGACGACGTTTCTCTATGCGCTAGGCGTTTCGGCCCTCGGCGTGGGTCTGGTCATCTTTTCGTACATTGACCGAATCTACCGCGAACTGGGACGTGTGACGACGGGCAACGTCCACCAGAACCTCGAAATATTTGAAGCGGAAATCGAGCCCCACTTTCGCATCGAGCGCACGCGGGCAACGACGGGATTTCGCTTACTTGCGAATCTGTGGCTGGTCTTGGTCACTGCCGAGACGGCGCGCGGTGTCATCGTATTTGTTCCCGGCACATGGGACGCGCTGGTTCAGGCGTTGATCTATGTGCTGGTGGAAGTGCTCCTGCTCTCGCAATTCATTCCGGATTTTCTTCTTGCGCGCACCAGGGGTCGCTGGCTGATTCGCATGGCGCTGGTGATTCGGGCGTTTCTTTGGATCGTGTGGCCCTTCCGCGTTTTGCTGGAAATCGCGATTTCACTCGCGCGCATCTCCGACGAACCCGTTTCGGGTGAGACCTCCCCGCAGCAGGATGGAATCGAAGCCCTGGTGGACGCCGCCGAGCAGGAGGGCATCCTCGAACCTGGCGAAGCGCAAATGATCGAGCAGGTCGTCGAGTTCAGCGACAAGCGTGTCTTGGAATTCATGACGCCGCGGCCGGACGTGGTCGCGATCGCCGCCATTGCGACAGTTGAAGAGCTTCGCAAACTTTTGATTGAATCGAGATTTTCGCGCGTCCCGGTTTACGGGGAATCTCTGGACGATATTATTGGAGTCGCATTTGCCAGGGACCTGCTGCAAGTTCCCGATAATGAAACTCAGGTCCGTAAAGTCAGCGAACTGACCAGGCCTGCCCTGTTTGTTCCCGAAACCAAGCATGGCTCCGATTTGCTGAAGGAAATGCAGAGCCGCAATCAGCAGATGGCCATCGTGGTGGATGAACACGGCTCCGTTGCGGGCATCGTCACTGTCGAGGATCTGGTCGAGGAAATTATTGGTGAAATGGGAGACGACCGTGTTCCATCTCCCGATGCGGTGCGCGAGCCTGACGGAAGCCTGATTCTTCGCGGCAGCGTATCGCTCGAAAAAGTGCAGGAACTATTTGGCGTCGAATGGAATATGACAGGCGAGGAATCGGCCACGACGATCGCGGGCCTGCTCAATCACATTGCGGGACGCGTGCCCTCCGGAGGAGATCACATCGATTATTGCGGCTTGCGCTTCGAAATTCTGGAGGCGAATCAGCGGAAGGTCCTGCGTCTGCGGGCGCGGCGCATTTCGACTTCGGTTTCGGCGGAATAGAGAGAAAGGGCTTTAACACAGAGGACACAGAGAGCACAAAGAGCGGGTAGAAAGTGGAAAAGCTTATTTGAGAGGTGGCATAACATTTTCTCCCTGAACTTCTCTCCGTGCCCTCTGTGATCTCTGTGTTAAATTCTTTCGCCTCTGTATGACGCACACTAGCTAATTAACTTCGCAATTAGGAAAGCTGCCCCGGCAGCGAGTCCGCCGGTAACGGCTGTTTGCAACGCGCCCTTGAGCGGATGAATGCCTGTGAATCGTCCCTTGATGAACCCGAAAATCGCGAGGGCCAACAGGGTTACGCCCACCGAACACCACAATCCGGTCTGAAGATTCGACAGCAGGATATACGGGGCAAGTGGTATGAATCCGCCGAAAATATAGGACGCCGCAATCGTAAGCGCGCTGATCTGCGCCCGCTTGGGTTGAGGCTCTTCGAGGCCCAGCTCGAACCGCATCATGAAATCTACCCAGCTCTTTTGATTTCCGGTAATCGCCTTGACCGCCGGTTCCATTTCAGCTTCCGTTAGGCCGTAGTCGCGAAAGACTTTGGCGACTTCTTCGATCTCCACATCACGCAATTCGACGGTCTCGCGAATTTCTCGCTCGCGTTCAGAGGCGTAGTGCTCCTGGTCCGTCTTGGCGGCAAGATATCCGCCGAGCCCCATGGCAATTGAACCCGCCGCGATCTCCGCGAATCCTGCCGTGACCACAAGCGCGGATGCATGAGGACTAGAAGCCAGCGCGCCGGATATTCCGGCAGCGAGGGCGAACGGCACCGTCAGTCCGTCCGACATTCCAATGACGACATCGCGGACCGACGCGGTCGCTGTGAAGTGCTGCTCGATATGTGGTGTCGCAGGCATCAGTTGCTCTCCGGCGTGTTTCGCTTCATTTGTGCGGACCACAGATTTTACCGGGAAAAAGGATGACTTGGCGAAATTACTTCAGGCTCTCGAATTTCGATTGGGCGGCCATGAGTATCTGGATGTCAAGAGGCACCCGCTCAATCCCCGGCCAAGGAAAAACTGGACTGTTCGCCTGACGGGGGCTTTGAAACGGCAGCTTATTATTTCGATACAGTTTTTTCACTACAGTGAAAAGGGGAGTGCACGATTGAGGTCCGACGCATAACAACCCTTGTGACGACCCTCGCCGGAGCGGGTATGTTTGATTTGTACGAAGGAAAGGCCTCCTGAATCCGGAGCGGGGGAGACACATGATTTTTTTACCCTTGATGATTTTGGCCGTTGTGGGACTCGCAATATTGCTGCGCCCCTGGCCGTTTTTTCTGCCACTTGAGGAATCCCTCACCGCGATTGAAAAAGCTACCGATCGGAACGTGACCAAGGAATTCGTCCAATGGGTTGAACGACAGGCCCTTGCGCGCGGACTCAACGTTCGCGGCGTTGCCCGGCCTGTACCGATCGAGTGCCCGAAGTGCCACAAGAGTTCCAACTATTTCGTCTATCCTGACGAACTGTGCGAGCGCTGCTGGCGCGCCACTTTGAAGCCCGTGTCAACCCCTGCAAAGGGCACGCGGCCATAACTTCGGCTGACTTCGCTCGCAACAACAACAGCTTCTCCGGCTCCCCACACCTCTTCTTCCTTGGACACTGCATCACCGAGGAGAGGGCTGTGATGTAGTTTGTGCCCCAGGACAGACATTCTTGTCTGTCCCGTACAATCTCTGTCGTGCACACGCGGACAGGCAAGACTGCCTGTCTTGCAAGAACCTGACAATCAACAACCTGAGTCACTGCTGAAGAGAGACATGGCCACAGAATGATTCCGCCAATGCCAATCCGCGTGCGGCGAGGTATCATGCAGAGGCACGATTCACGACTGGATGATCGTGGCGCAAGGGCCGATCCCGCGAATAAGGAATTGAACTCATGGCACAGAATTTCAAAACAGGATTTGTAGCCGTCGTGGGACGTCCCAACGCGGGGAAATCAACGCTGGTGAACCGCATGGTCGGCGAAAAAGTAGCCATCGTTACTTCGCGCCCGCAGACCACGCGCAATCGAATTCAAGGAATCGTGAATCGTCCTGACGCGCAGGTCGTTCTGATAGATACGCCCGGGCTTCATCGGCCTGATTCGGCGCTGGGGCGGCAAATGATGGGAGAAGTGGAAGCTGCGATGGACGCAGTGGACGTGCTGGCGCTGATTCTGGATGCCAGCGAGAAATTCGGGCAGGGAGATCAGAGAGCGATGGAACGCGTGAGCCGCTTTGATGGGACGCGCATTTTGTTGCTGAACAAGATCGATCGCATATCAAAAACCGAACTACTCCCGTTGATCGAGGCCGCGGGGAAAATGAGCGAGTTCGCGGAGATTATTCCGATTTCGGCGCTTTCGGGCGATGGCGTGGACCGCGTGCTGGAAAAAATCATCGAGTATCTTCCGGAGGGAACGCCGCATTTTCCCTCCGACCAGTACACCGATCAGCCAGAGCGATTTCTGGCTGGTGAAATTGTCCGCGAAAAGGCCATGGCCGGGACCACGCAGGAAGTTCCCCACGCTGTGGCCGTACTGGTGGATTCTTTCGAGGAATCTGCCAAGTTGATCCGTATCCGCGCAACGATCTACGTCGAGCGGGAAGGGCAAAAGGGAATACTGATTGGCCGCTCGGGCGCGTCGTTGAAACGCATCGGGACCGAAGCGCGGAAGGAACTCGAGGGAATTCTGGGCACGAAGATTTTTCTGGAGTTATATGTGAAAGTGCAGAAAGACTGGCGCGATAACCCGCAAATCGTCCGGCAACTCGACTGGCATTGGCAGCTGGATCATATGGCCGGCGAGTAGGCGTTATTTCCCGCATTTATCGTGCGCGGCAGGGCACGGCATGCCGTGCCCGTTGGGAAACGAGCAGAAGCCCCAAATGCTTCCTCCTTATTCCTCGGCCGTAATTCCCAGGGAACGCATGCGGCGATACAGGTGGCTGCGCTCGAGGCCCAACGCTCCGGCCGTGCGTGTCATGTGCCACTGATTTTCTTCCAGTTTGCGCAAAATAAATTCACGCTCGTAGGCGTCGCGCGCTTCGTGCAGCGTAGCGTTGGGTTGCTGCGCCATGCGCGAGCTGGCGCGGAACAGCTCGGCGGGAAGATGCAGCGGTTCGATTTTGTCCTGAGGTACCACGATCACGAGGCGCTCGATCAGGTTGCGCAATTCGCGGACGTTGCCCGGCCAGTGGTAGCGCAGCATGACGCCGATCGCGGCCTCACCCAGTTCCTTGGGCTTGCGGCCATAAGCAGCGGCAAATTCCGACATGAAGTAGCGTGCGAGAACGGGAACATCTTCGATGCGCTCGCGGAGCGGCGGCAAGTTTACCGGGATCACGTTGAGGCGGTAGAAGAGGTCTTCGCGGAATCTGCCATGCAGGATTTCATCTTCCAGCCGCTTGTTCGTTGCGGCGATCACGCGTACATCCACGCTGATGGTTTGATTGCTGCCCACCGGTTCCAGCTTTTGTTCCTCGAGTACGCGCAAGACCTTGGATTGCGTCCGAAGGCTCATATCTCCTACTTCGTCGAGAAACAACGTGCCCCCGTCGGCCTTTTCAAACTTGCCCACTTTGTTTTCCCCGGCGCCCGCAAAACTTCCTTTGGAGTGCCCGAACAACTCGGATTCGATGAGTTCCTCCGGGATCGCGGCGCAATTGACTTCTACAAACGCGCGGTCGCTCCTGAGACTCGCGGCATGAAGCGCGCGCGCCACAAGTTCTTTTCCAGTGCCGCTTTCTCCATAAATCAGGACGCGGCCGTTGGTGGGAGCCGTAAGCGTGATCTGTTGCCGCAGCGCCCGCATCGGAACCGTGTCTCCGTGCAACTGCGCGCGGCCACCCAGCTCTTCCCGGAGCCGGCGATTTTCCTGACCGAGCCGGTGAACTTCCAGGGCGTTCTTGATAACCAAAATGACTTTTTCCAGGGACAGTGGCTTCTCAATGAAATCGAAGGCGCCAAGCTTCGTGGCTCGCACGGCCGTCTCAATGCTGGCATGGCCGGAAATCATGACGACCATGGGGTCCATGCCGCTCTTGCGCACGCGTTCGAGCGTTTCGAGGCCGTCCATGCCATCGAGCCACACATCGAGAAGCACGAGGTCAACCGGATGCTGGTCGAGCCGTGCGAGGCACTCTTCTCCCGAGGAGACTGCGGCGGATTCGTATCCCTCGTCCTTCAAAATCGAGGAAAGTGCCTCACGGATGCCTTGCTCGTCGTCCACGATGAGAATGGAATTTGGCATGAAAGTTGGCGGTTACCCGGCTCTCGGCGACGCGGGAACCGACGCAAACTCGGCCATGGGTAATTGCAGGATGAATTGCGCGCCGATGGGGAAATTGTCCTCGACGCGGATCGACCCGTGGTGCTCGGCCATGATCCGGCTGGCGATGGCGAGTCCGAGGCCGGTCCCCCGGTCTTTGGTGGAAAAATGCGGAAGGAACAACCTGTCCTTGTCCTCAGGCGAAATTCCATGGCCGCTGTCGGCAACGATGATTTCGATGGTTTCGCGATCGCTGTTGAAGCGGGTACGCAACACCAATTCTTTTATCGCGCAGCCTTCCATGGACTCCGCCGCATTATCAATGAGATTTACAATCACGCGCCGCAGAAGCTCGCCATCGGCGCGTATCAATGGCAGTCCCTGCGCCAAATCGCTGCGCACCTGGATGCCCTCGAGGCGTCCGCCAAAAACCGCCAGCGCTTCCGTCACAATTTCGTTCGGCAGAGCGGAGGAAAGCTTCGCGGTGGGGAAGCGCGCGAACTGGGAGAACTCGCTGACCAGGGTTTCAAGCGCGCCGACCTCGCGCTCGATCAGGCTGGAACATTCCCCCACCAGCCGCACAAGATCGGGCGGATCGTTCTTGGCGGGATTGGCGCGGTTGCGTTCCAGATAGCGGGACAATCGCTGTGAGGATAGCTGGATCGGCGTCAGAGGATTTTTGATTTCATGTGCGATGCGCTGGGCGACTTCCTGCCACGCGGCGGCTTTCTGCGCTTGCAGGAGATCGGTCAGATCGTCCACTACTATCACGTAACCGCGATTGGAGCGCCGCGGTCCCAGCGAGCTCACGGTAACGGCGGCATGCAGCAGGCGCCCGGCAGCGGCGAATTCGAGTTCCTGCGTGGATGTGCCCAGGCGAAGAGCACGCCGCATCAGCATGTGCACCGTGCGGGAGGTTTCGTCTCCCATTAATTGCGCGAAGTTCAACGCCTGTTTCGCGTTTTCACCGAACATGCGCACCGCGGCGGGATTGACCCGGCGGATGGTTTCTGTTTCATCAACGGAAATCACAGCGGTAGGAATGTTTTCGAGAATCGTTTCCATCAGCGTCCGCCTGCGTTCCAGTTCCTGCACGGCTTGCTGGAGGTTTTGCGTAAACACATCAATCTGGCGGCGGTTATCGCTCAACTGCCCCGTCATCCTGTTGAAGGACCGCACCAGCGTTTCCAGTTCGTCCTGCGCCTGCACGTTGACGCGCGCCTCAAAATTTCCGGCGATAATTTCCTGCGTCGCCTCGGCCAGGGCCTCGATCGGAACCGTAACCTGCTTGGAAAGGAAGAGGGCGAACCATGTCGCCGTAAACATCAGGAGAATCGTGAACAGGAACAGCGTGACCAATAATTGCGTCTTGTAGGTCCGCAACAGTTGCCTCTGCGCTCCATACGCCTGCGTTTGAGCCAGAATATTCTGGATGCGGGCGGGAAAATCGTCCGGAACGTTGCGCCCGGCCAGCAGATAATGATCGCCCGCTTTCGCGCGCCCGGCCAGAAAGTATCTCCCTCCATATCTCCACAATTCCGCCCCGCTCGGCATCATTTGCACCAGCGCCGGCAATTCAGCCGGTGAATTGGCGGCTGCGGACCCATTCGGATTGAGCTTGAAATTCGAGTTGACACCCACGGCCACGGGCTGCCCCCTCGCATTTGTCTCCCATGCCAGGTCAGCTCCACGTTCGAAAGACTCGTCAAACGAATGGATCGTGTCTCGCGCCGTGTCCTGCGTTTCGGTGGCCGCAACTTCCCGCGCAATATCCGCCATTCGCGCGGAGTCTGCGCGGCTCATCTCGTCGGTCAACTCGCGGCTGTATTGGGTCGCAAGCTCAAGGGGGCGGGGAAACCAGAGCACGAGCGTGCGGTTCAGCAGGGCATAGCTTACGAAGAACAAAACGACAACGGGCAGGAAGGAGACCGCGATTGCTCCGAGAACCATCTTGGTTTTGAACCGGGAGCCGGGCTTGTGCGCGAGGCGTTCCGCTCCCAACCGCACGAGGCTGCGGCCCAGGATAAATGCGAACACGATCAGTGCTGCCGCAAGGAATGTGGATAATGCGTAGAGAATGACGCTGTCGCTCGGCTGAATTGGCAGGTTGAGCGAACCAAGCGTGAAGACCGCCGCAAGCAAAAACACGATTGCAGCGCCGCCAAATATCATCAGAACTTGCGATTTGCGGCTTGTGCTCACGCGATACTCCCGGGGAGCGGTGTTGAATCCGGTGCGGCGGCAAGCGGCAACAACGGAGAATTCGCCGGCAATAGCGGTCGCAGTGGGCAGTCCGTACAGCGCGCGACACTCTTTCGGCACCAGTTTTTGCCCGTATTCACAATCAGGGCGTGGAATTCGTTCCAAAGTTGTGGACTGCGGGGAAGTTCGCCTTCAAATCGCGCCCGAACCGCTTCGTATTCCGGCCGCCCTCCGGTGATCCCATGGCGGCTGAAGATTCTGTGCGTGTAAGCGTCCACAACGAACACGGGGTGGTTTCCGGCATAGAGCAGTATCGAGTCGGCCGTTTCCGGGCCGATCCCGTGGACCGACAAGAGCTTTTCCCGCAGGACGAGCGTGGGGGTTTGGAACATGCGCTCCAGAGAACCATCATACTCACGCTTTAAGAATTGGGCGAAGGCTCTCAGCTTTTTTGCCTTCTGGCGAAAGTAGCCCGACGGCCTCACCAGGGCGGCCAGCTTCGATGTTCGCACTTTCAGGATCGCCGAAGGCGTAAGCATTTGAGCGGCGCGCAGGTTTTCGATGGCAAGTTCCACGTTTCCCCAAGAAGTGCTCTGCGTCAGGATCGCGCCAATGATGACCTCAAAGGGCGTCTTCGCCGGCCACCAGTTCATGGGCCCGAGAGCAGCAGACATCAGCTCATAGTACCGCAATAGTTCTCCGGATTGCTTTCCGGAACCCTGAGCGTGCGGAATCTGCGGGGAGATCGGGGCGCCGGCGGGGCGTAAAATGTCGCTCACTCCGGCACGCCCACCGGATCTGGTTCGCGTCGGAATATTACGGCCATTTTGAGCCACTGCTTCCATTGCTTCGGAAGATAACGGGCGCCGTACGTGTAGTCAAGAAAAGGTGTTGCGCGTGCGTCCAAACGTACTGTACGGAAGTACAGGTGGAGTCGTATTGCGCTTTGAGTACGACGCTAGAAAATGGCGCGTCGGCCCTTCTCGCCTATCTGCTACTTTTAATCTTGCCGGGGGTGTAAGCACTCGCCCGGGGAGTCCCTGTTACATGTCGTCTCGATTAGGCGAAATACTGATCAAAGAAAGCCTGATCACCTCCGACCAGCTCCGCCAAGCCATGGATCATCAAAAGGCGAACGGCGGCCGGCTGGGGACGTGCCTGATGAAGCTCGGATTCATCAGCGATGACGAAATTACGGGTGTGCTTTCCCGCCAGTACGGAATTCCCTCAATCAATTTGAAGTATTACGAGGTTGACGCCTCCGTCATCAAGCTGATCCCTCAGGATACCGCCGTCCGCTACCAGATCGTTCCGCTGTCACGCGTCGGATCCACGCTGACCATCGCGATGACCGATCCCACCAATGTCTTTGCGATGGACGACATTAAGTTCATGACAGGCTTCAACGTGGAGCCGGTCGTGGCCTCGGAGACGGCAATTACCGAGGCGATTGCAAAGTTCTACGGAGAGGTGCACAGCGAGGAAGAGCTCAGCAAGGTAATGAAAGACCTCACCGGCGAGGAGAACGCGGACCTGGAACTCGCCGCCGAGGAACAGGAGATGAATCTCGCCGAGCTGGAGAAGGCGGCGGAGGAAGCTCCAATCATCAAGTTGGTGAACCTGATTCTCACCGACGCGGTCAAGCGCGGCGCAAGCGACATCCATATCGAACCCTACGAGAAAGAAGTCCGGGTCAGGTTCCGGGTTGACGGCATCCTCCAGCCGGTCATGGTGCCGCCCATGAAGTTGCGCGATGCGATTACCAGCCGTATCAAGATCATGGCCAAGCTGGATATCAGCGAAAAGCGGCTGCCCCAGGACGGCCGCATCATGATCAAGTACCGCAAGGAAGGGCGTATCAAGGACCTCGACTTCCGCGTTTCCACGATCCCGACGCTATACGGCGAAAAGATCGTCATGCGTTTGCTCGACAAGGAAAATCTGCGTTTGGATATGACCAAACTGGGATTCGAGCAGGAATCGCTGACGAAATTCGAAAAGGCAATTCTTCGGCCCTATGGCATGGTGCTGGTGACGGGACCCACAGGGTCCGGAAAGACAAACACACTCTATTCGTCCATTGCGCGCCTGAACACGGTTGAAACCAACATCATGACGGCTGAGGATCCCGTGGAATTTCAACTGGCCGGGGTCAACCAGGTTCAGATGAAGGACCAGATTGGGCTTAACTTTGCCGCTGCTTTGCGCGCATTCCTTCGGCAAGACCCAAATATCATTCTCGTGGGTGAAATCCGCGACTTTGAAACTGCGGAAATCGCGGTGAAGGCCGCGCTGACCGGACACCTGGTCCTATCCACGCTGCACACCAATGATGCTCCTTCGACGATCAGCCGATTAATGAACATGGGGATTGAACCTTTCCTGGTGGCCACATCGGTGAACCTGATTTGCGCCCAGCGCCTAGTCAGAAAAATTTGCCAAAACTGCAAGGAACCGCTCGAAGTGCCGGAGCAAGCCATGCTCGACGCTGGGTTTTCTTCCGAGGAAGCGAAGACGGTAAAAATCTCCATCGGGAAGGGCTGCGGCACCTGCAACAAGACGGGTTACAAGGGACGCGTGGGCCTTTACGAGGTGATGGAGATCAACGATGAGTTGCGCGAATTGATCCTGGTGGGCGCGTCGGCGCTCGAATTGAAAAAGAAGGCGCTGGATCAGGGAATGATCATGCTGCGAAGAAGCGGATTGATTAAGGTGGCCGCCGGACTGACGACGATCGAAGAAGTGCTGCGAGAAACTGTTCTCTAGGGAAGGAAAAACCATGTCTGGAATTACGCTAAGTGAATTGTTGAAAAAGATGATTGAGCTGGGTGGGAGCGATCTGCATATCACCACGAACAGCGCACCCAGGGTCCGCGTGCACGGAAAACTGCGCCCGATGGACATGGCGCCTTTGACCGCGGCGGACACCAAGGCGCTCGCCTACAGCGTCCTCACGGACGCGCAGAAGCATCGGTTCGAGGAAAACCTCGAGTTGGACTTTTCCTTCGGATTAAAGAACCTCGCCCGCTTCCGCGGCAACCTGTTCCAGCAGCGCGGTGCCGTGGGCGCCGTCTTCCGGACGATCCCCTGGGAGATCAAGGGCTTCGACGCCCTCGGACTACCCGCGGTGGTCAGAGGCCTGTGCGATAAGCCGCGCGGACTGGTTCTGGTCACGGGGCCAACGGGCTCGGGCAAATCCACGACGCTCGCCGCCATGCTGGACAAGATCAACACCGAACGCGAAGAGCACATGATCACGATTGAGGATCCCATCGAATTTTTGCACAACCACAAGCGGTGCCTGGTGAACCAGCGCGAAGTGCACTCGGACACGCACTCCTTTGCGTCCTCCCTTCGCGCGGCCCTTCGAGAAGATCCCGACGTGGTCTTGATCGGAGAAATGCGCGACCTCGAAACGATCGAGTCCGCGCTGCGAATCGCCGAAACCGGGCACTTGACGTTTGCCACTTTGCACACGAATTCCGCAATTTCGACGATCAACCGTATCGTGGACGTTTTCCCGTCCTATCAGCAACCGCAGATCCGCGCGCAGCTCTCCATGGTGCTCGAGGGAGTCCTTTGCCAGACCTTGCTGCCACGAGTGGACGGGCGGGGTCGCGTCATGGTGATGGAGGTCCTGATCCCGAATCCCGCAATCCGCAATCTGATCCGCGAGGACAAGATCCACCAGATCTACTCGGCCATGCAGACGGGGACTTCGCAGAGCGGCATGCAGACCTTCAACCAGAGCTTGACGAACGCGTATTTTACCAAGTTAATCACTTTGGAAATCGCACTTTCGCAGTCGTCGAATCCGGAAGAGTTACAAGATATGATTAACCGGGGAGTGACCTCACCCGCGTCGCGTGCCTCCGCCCCGGTCCGACGATAAGTTTGGAAGTGCGCGCAAGCTGCGCGAGTTTCCCCCGGTTGCAAAAGGACGATCCGGTGGAAATGGGCGCGAATCATTCGTGGAACGCCCCATCCCCGAGGGGATAGGGAAATACGTTTCAGCGGCCATTATATCGATCGAGCAGGACGAATTTCGAGGAGGACTAAGACGATGCCGGTGTTTACTTTTCGCGGTACAAACCGAACTGGAGCCACCGTTACCGGTGAGCAAACGGCGGTCAACAAGACAGAACTGGTCAACACGCTGCGCCGCCAGCAGATCAAAGTCACCAAAATGTCGGAGAAGGGCAAGGAATTTAACTTGCCGACATTCGGCGGGGGCGTGGATGCCAAGGAACTCGCCGTTTTCACACGCCAGTTCTCCGTCATGATCGACGCAGGATTGCCATTGGTGCAATGCCTTGAAATTCTGGCGAACCAGCAGGAAAACAAGGCATTCCAGCAGGTGCTGACGGGGACGCGCGCTGCTGTGGAAGGCGGCTCGACTCTTTCCGCCTCCATGCGTCAGTACGACAAGGTGTTTGACACCCTATACGTCAACCTGGTGGAAGCTGGAGAGACGGGCGGTATTCTCGACACGATTCTGCAACGCCTTTCCTCCTACATCGAGAAAAACGTTAAGTTGAAACGCGCCGTAAAATCGGCGCTCGTCTACCCCATCGCCGTTCTCGTGGTTGCCGCAGCCGTCATCGTTCTGTTGCTGTGGAAGGTGGTTCCAATTTTCGCCACTTTGTTCGCCGGCCTGGGGGTGAACTTGCCTCTGCCCACACGAATCGTGATCGGCTTGAGCAACTTCATCGGGAGTATATTCGGGCTCCTAATTTTTATAGCGATAATCGGCGGCGTGATCGCGCTGAAGGTCTGGTATGGAACTCCTGCCGGCCGAATGGCCATCGACGGCATCCTGCTCAAACTTCCGCTGCTAGGTATTTTGCTTCGGAAAATTGCCGTGGCCCGGTTTACACGCACGCTGGGGACTCTGATTTCGAGCGGCGTTCCAATCCTGGAAGGTCTGGACATCACGGCGCGGACGGCGGGTAACGCAGTGATTGAAAAAGCGCTTCTGCAAGTTCGAAAGGCCCTGGAAGCGGGCCGCAACCTCTCGGAGCCCCTGAACGAATCGGGCGTATTTCCCGGCATGGTTACGCAGATGATCGGCGTCGGAGAGCAAACGGGCGCCATGGACGCCATGCTCCAGAAAATAGCCGATTTCTACGAGGATGAAGTGGACGCGGCGGTGAAAGACCTGCTGGCTGCCATGGAACCCATGATGATCGTGTTCCTCGGATTGGTGGTCGGAGGAATCGTCATTTCGATGTACTTGCCGTTGTTCTCGTTGATCGGACAACTGAGCAGCGCCCACTAGGCCACAAAGAGGGCCACCTGCAAGATCCCTATTAGGAGGGCGATTCGAAACGAATCGCCCTGAAAATTTCCCCGGTTCGCGAAAGATTGAAATTTACAAAATATGAAAGGGCGCCGTCCGACAAGTACGCCTCGAATGGACTTGACACAAAATGTCGCTGCGTGGCTGGGCTGGCTTTCACGCGTCCGTTTTTTCCTGATTACTCTGCTGCTGGCGCTTGTCCTGGTTTTGGGAAAGACCAGCCAGCTTGAAGTTTCCACCCGCTATTTCATCCCCCTGATGATCCTGTGGTACACGCTGGCGATCGTCTATGCGATCCTGCTGCGATGGATGCCGGTCGCATCATGGCACGGGCCCGTGCAGATGGTATTCGACCTGACCATGGTCACGTGCCTGATCTACCTGACCGGGACGCAGGACAGCTACTTCATCTGGCTCTACCCGCTGGCCATTATCGTTGCGAGTATTCTATTTTCCCGCGAAGCCACGTTTATGGTTGCAGGGTTGAGTTTTATTTTGCTGGGGGGACTCGCGGAACTCATTTTTTACAACGTTCTTCCACGCATGCAGATTGCGGTTCCAAGCAGCCGGCAATTGCAGACCTGGATTTTCAGCAATCTGTTTTACTTCATGGCAGTCGCTTATTTATCCAGTCTGCTCGCGCAAAACCTGCGGCGGCAGGGCGCCGAACTCGAAATGAAACGCGGTGAACTGCAGGACCTCCAGGCGTTTAACGAAGACATTATCCATTCCATGCGCGGAGGATTGCTCACCACGGACCTCGATGGACGGATCCTGCTGCTCAACCGCACCGGGGAGGAAATCACGGGCTGCCGTTTTCAAGCCGTCCGCGGAACGTTGCTGCAATCCTTATGGCCGGTCTTCTGGCTGCCCGGGGATACTACTGAGGACGGCAAGCTGCCGCAGCGGCGCGAGGTCGATTTCCTGACGCCGGATGGGCACCAGCGCTTCATCGGGATATCGGTTTCGCCACTGCGTACCGGTGAACACCGCACGACGGGATATGTTTTTAACTTCCAGGATTTGACCGATCTAAAGCGCCTGGAACAGGAAATCGGCACGAAGGAGCGCATGGCTGCGCTGGGTCGCCTGTCGGCGGCGATCGCGCATGAAATCCGCCAACCGCTTACTGCGATGGCGGGTGCGGTCAAGGAACTCGGACGCCTGGTGCCGTTGCAGGAAGACGAGCAACATCTGGTCGGGATCGTCAGCAGGGAATCCGAGCGGTTGAACAAGATCATCACCGAATTTCTGAATTATTCCCGCGAAAAGACATACGAATTCACCGAAGAGGACGTCTCGGGCCTGCTGGACGAAACTCTGACGCTGCTCGAACGAAACCCGCAACTCGATGGAAGGTATCGTGTCGAAAAGAATTTTGCAGGCTCGCGTATCCGGGCTCGCGTTGACCGCAACCGGATCAAACAGGTGTTTTGGAATTTGTCTGATAACGCACTGCGGGCGATGCCGTCGGGCGGCATCCTGACCGTCTCGCTGGAAGTCGTGCCGTTCTGGGTTCGCATCCGTTTTCGCGACACCGGGATGGGCTTCGATCCGAGGCAGAGTGCGAAAATATTTGAACCGTTGCAGTCCACTTTCGTCGGTGGCACGGGACTCGGTCTCGCCATCGTGTACCAGATCATTCAGGCTCACAGCGGCCGTATCAGCGTCATTTCCGAAAAAGATCATGGCGCGGAATTCACGGTGGAGCTGCCCCGCGTCGCGTGACGCGAGTTCTTGGGAAGGACATCGCCTCTTATGGCTCACATACTGGTCGTGGATGACGAACGATCCATCTGCGAATTGCTCGAGATCACCTTCCGCAAGGAGGGTCATCGCGTCGAAGTGGCCATGAGCGGGGAGTCCGCCCGGCGAAAATTGGAATCGCAGATTTTTGACATTGTAATTTCTGATATTCGCATGCCCGATGCGACGGGCCTGGAACTTCTGCAATTCTGCAAGGAGATTTCTCCCTCCAGCTATTTCCTGCTCATTACCGGCGTGCCCACCGTGGAGACAGCCATCGCCGCGATCAATGCGGGAGCCGACCGGTACGTGATCAAGGACCACGACCTCGTCGACCAGTTGCGCCGCGCCGTCCGGCAGGTGGATGAAACCCTTCGCTTGAAGAATGAAGCGGGTTATTTGCGGCGGGAATTGCGCCGCCTCACGGGCCAGGACAATATCATCGGACACAGTCCTAAAATGCGCGCCATTTTCGACATGATTATGACGATTGCGCCGCAGTCCAGCCGCGTGCTGATTACGGGAGAAACCGGCACAGGCAAGGAACTGGTGGCCCGCGCGATTCATGAAAACAGCACGCGGAGCAAAGAGCCCTTCATCACCATAAATTGCGGGGCATTTCCCGAAACACTTCTTGAATCTGAATTATTCGGATATGTAAAAGGCGCATTTACGGGAGCGAATGAGAACCGCGAAGGATTGCTCAAATCGGCCAGCGGCGGCACGCTTTTCCTCGACGAAATTGGAAATATGAGCCTCTCGATGCAGGTCAAACTGTTCCGCGTCCTGCAGGAGGGCAAAGTCCGCCCCGTCGGCTCCAATGAGGAAACAGATGTTGATGTGCGCATTATCGCGGCCACGAACAAGGACCTCGAAAAGGCGATCGCCACGGGAGAGTTTCGCGAGGACCTGTTCTACCGGCTGAGCGTTATCCCCATTCACTTGCCGGCGCTGCGCGAACGAAGAGAGGATATCCCACTGCTGGCGCGTTCTTTTCTGGACCGATTCCGAAAATCCATGGAAAAAGCTATTGATGGGATTACACCCGAAGCCATGAGCCTGCTTGAATCCTTTGACTGGCCCGGAAACGTGAGGGAGCTCGAAAACACGATCGAACGCTCCGTCGCTCTGGAAATAGGGAAAATGATTTCCGTCGCTGTCCTGCCTGAAAAAATCAGCCGGCGTGGGTCGAACGGTGTCGGGGGCGCGGCCGGAGGGGACTCCGTCAGCTCCGAAATGCAACTGCCCGAAGGCGGGCTCGACCTTGAAAAGCATGTCCAGGATCTCGAACGCGCCTATATCGTGGCGGCAATAGAAGCCTGTGACGGCGTGGGAACGCGGGCGGCGGAACTTCTGAAAATGAACTACCGGTCCTTCCGGCACTACTCTAAGAAGTACAACATCACCTGAAAATGCATCGGCTTTGCTGAGCGGCTCGCGAAGTATTTCCCGTTTGAATTAATCCGCTCGAAGCAGCGGCGCATGCGCCACCTGCTTGCCTCCGCGCAGGTGACGCGCTTGGGCAAGCGAAATCAGGTGTGCCACCGCGCTGACCGCCAGAACCACGATGATTGGATCGATTGGAAAGCGGTAACGCAGAGAAGAATGCGTCACATAAAAAACCAGGGGAAAGATGAGCAGAACCATCGCATACAAAGGCGCTTCCGGGGCGCGGGCGCGGTGCGCGTGCAGCGCTCCCAGCAGGCATAACAAAGAGAGCAGGGAATTCAGGACCATAAATCCCTGAACCTTCAGATTGCCGGTGGCCAACAGATCCGCAGGACTGTCGGTAATCCCCAGCCAATTCTCCACAAACCGTCGAAACATGAAGTCGAGCGTGGCCGCCGGGTGAGTCCTCATGAACACAAAGGCCTCGTGTTCCTTATCAGCCATGTAGGCGATCTCACCCATGCGCGCGTATTTCTGGGCTTCGGCCGGATTGTCATTGGGATGCGCCCAATTGGACATGGTATCGGTCACGTTCGGATTGTTTCCAAGCCAGAGCTCAAGGCCGAAATTTGAACGCAGGACGATGAACTTGCCAAACACGCGATAATTGCGGACCGTCCACGGAACCAGCCCAATCGTGAAGACCAGGAGTGCCGCTGCAACAGGCTTGGCCCAGGGAACCGACGCCTTCCGCGCCTCCCAAATCAGCCAGGCAAGGAAAAACGGAAATAAGGACAGGATGGATGGATTGATGAGGACCCCGGTGACCCACAGGGCGCCGTACCCCGCCCACGGAAGAAGCCCCCGTTTTTCCGGCATAACCAATGTCGCCCAAAAAATCAGCGCAAAGAAAAGTCCAATCAGGGCCGTGTCCCAGATCCAGAGAATGGGAAAATACAATGCCGTGGGAAGAAAGACCCACACCCATGCGGCTCCGATCGCGGAGCTTTCACCGAAAGTCCTTTTGGCAATTCCATAAATCGGAATGATCGTCAGCGCGGCGAACGCGCAGTTCAGCGTCTGGATGACGATCTCGGACATGACGCTGTAAATTCCCCAGATCTTGAAAATTCCCGCCACGAAGTATGGAAAAATCGGCGTAAACCACACAGTAGGACCTGTATCCACCATTCGCAGTGGCGAAGAAAATCCGTCTCCCGCGGCGATGGCTCTCGCTACGCGGCCAAGTTCATATCCAAATGGCAGGTTGAGTCTCACGGGCGCGAGGTCGGTCTGGGAGCCCCAATAAAAAACGAGCATCCGCAACGCGAACGCGAAGCACGTAACGAAGACGACTGATCCTGAGACACGTTTTAAATGCTGCTTCATTATTCGATGGCGTCCTGGGCGTTGGCTGAATGAAATCGCGTCTGCCGCAGACCCAAGTTTACGAATTCGCAACCCCAAGAGCAATCGGACCGGAACGGTTTGGGGATGCTGCTTGTCGTTCTAGTTAGCGGTAAATTGCGAGTAGGCGCCATGCGCGCACAATTCAACTGAGGGATTGGCCGCCGGGTCTTGCTCCGAAATCGGTCCGGCGGGTTTAATCCATTGAGCCATATTATGGCGCTTTCTTTACGTTTTCCTAACGATTCACGGCTTACTGATTTGGGAATCGACACTTCATTTATCCAAATTACTGTCAACAATGATGTTAACAATCCTGCGCCAAATTTGGCGTATGGGAGACGGTTTGGTGCCTGTAATGCCTGTATATTATCGGAAACAAATGACTAATAGTCCCCCAAAATCGAGATCGGAACTTAAAAGGAGCACCGTGCATGCGTAGCAGAACACAGAAGGGCTTTTCACTGATTGAGTTGTTAATCGTAGTGGCGATCATTTTGATTATCGCTGCAATTGCTATTCCGAACTTACTGCGCGCCAAGATGGCGGCCAATGAAGCATCGGCCGTTGCCTCCCTGCGGACGATCAATACTTGCATCGTGGCATATTCGAACACTTACGGTACTGATCCCTCGAATCTGTCTTCGTTGGGTCCTGCAACCACACCCTCCTCTACATCGGCGGACCTGGTTGACAGCCTCTTGGGAAAGGATCCTGCGATCAAGAGCGGATACTCGATCGCCTATACGGCCGTCGGGGGCGCGCCTATAACGCAATTCTCGATGGTTGCTTCACCCTCGACTGCTTCCACTGGTCAGCGGAAGTTCTTCACCGACCAGAGTGGTGTGATTCGTCAAACGACGGATAATTCCACGCCGACCGCCAGCAGCACACCCATCGGCGGCTAAGCACTCGCAATAACGATCTATGTGGGGGAAAAGGGCAAGGGCCCTTTTCCCTAATTTTTTTTATTTTTGTTCTCGATCTTGGAAATCAGTGCGTAATCGCCCCGATCACGATTCGTCCGCAATGCAAGCCCTCACTGTGTTCCCCCTCTAGCGAGCCTAGCCGTGTCTTCCGTATCCAACGCGTGAAGGACAGTCTTCTTGCACTACGAAATCGGATTTGGAAAATAGCCAATTTTCGACCCGCTTGAACGACAAATTATGGCGTGAACTGAGTCGATCGCAAGCTGCTACGTCCAAAATGAAACCTCTTGCTGTTCCTCCTGATGTCCATAACCTGCTGATTGTAAGGAGGTAACTTGATTGTGTCTAAAGAGAGACCGGGAGGCGGAGCACTGGCCCAACACGTGCTCCTTACAACCGCGGAATAAAGTATAGGCGGCGAAAACTAACGCCAAAGTTTGACAAACTAAAAGGAGTCCCGTGCATGAGCAGGAATAAACAGAAGGGTTTTTCACTGATTGAGTTGTTGATCGTCGTAGCGATCATTTTGATCATCGCCGCGATTGCTATCCCGAACCTACTGCGTTCGAAGATGGCGGCCAATGAAGCATCGGCCGTTGCCTCCCTGCGTACTTTGAATACCTCCGTTGTGGCATATTCGACCACTTACAATACGGATCCTTCGAATCTTGTTTCCCTGGGTCCAGCAACCACCGCCTCCTCCACAGCGGCGGACTTAGTTGACAGCCTCTTGGGCACTGATCCGGCGACCAAGAGCGGATACACCATCACCTATGCTGCAGTGGGCAGTGCGCCCATCACGCAGTACACGATGATTGCGAAACCCGTGTCTTCCTCCACTGGACAGCGCCTGTTCTTCACCGACCAGAGTGGTGTGATCCGGCAGACCACGGATGGCTCCACGCCAAGCGCCAGCAGCACGCCGATTGGGGGGTAAGCACTCCCGCGTACGTTCCACGTGAGGGAAGAGGGCATCGGCCCTTTTCCCTCATTTCTTTTGTAAGTGTCCCAGAATGCCCGCCAGCATCCCCGACATGGTTGATCCTCCGTGCAAGCCTCCTCATGCCAAGTGATGAATTCATTTCAGCAGATCAGCAGGCCAAAAACGCCCAGGACAGTCATTTTGGATCGGATTCCGTTTATGTGAAGTTGCCAATTTTCGACCCGGCAGACTGACAAATTGTGGCGCAGAGGGAGCGCGCCAATAGCAATCGAACCGAGTTTGATGCCGTCATTTGTTCCAGTCTCGGCTTATAAACTACTGATTACAAGTGGGTAACTTAATTGTGTCTAAAAGCGAACGACGCAGGAAGGCACTGGCATATGACATGCTCCTAACTCCACATGAATGGCTGTTTGGCACCTGAGGCTAATTCCAAATTTTCAAAATCTAAAAGGAGCCCCGTGCATGCGAACTAATAAACAGATGGGTTTTTCACTGATCGAGTTGCTGATCGTCGTAGCGATCATCCTGATCATCGCGGCGATTGCAATCCCGAACTTGCTTCGCTCGAAGATGGCGGCTAATGAAGCATCGGCCGTCGCTTCCTTACGTACGCTGAATACGACCATTGTGGAATATTCCACCACCTATGCTACCGATCCTTCGAATCTGGCTTCCTTGGGTCCAGCAACCACCGCGTCTTCCACAGCGGCGGACCTGGTTGACAACCTCTTGGGCACTGATCCCGCGGTCAAGAGCGGATATTCCATTGCTTTTACCGCCGTGGGCGGACCGCCCGTCACGCAATACACGATGGTCGCGACCCCCGTATCCTCCTCGACTGGTCAGCGGAAGTTCTTCACCGACCAGAGCGGTGTGATCCGGCAAACCACGGATGGCTCCACGCCAAGCGCCAGCAGCACGCCGATTGGCTAATGGTACCCGGTCATAATTCAACTGGGGGAGAAGGGCAAGCGCCTTTCTCCCCCGGTTCACTTTTCGAAAGGTTGAGATCTCAAAGAGGGCTTAGTAGCAGGCGGGCGATCACATGATGAAAACGCTCAAATTCAAAAGCGGTCTCCAAACGACCACCCGCAGAAATGGCGGATTTTCTTTGATCGAGTTGCTGATTGTGGTCGCCGTGATCTTGGTCATCGCCGCTATCGCAATTCCGAATTACATGAAATCGAAGATGCGCGCGAATGAAGCATCGGCAGTACAGAATCTGCGCAACGTTGCAACGGCAGAACTGGTTTATTCCACGACGTACGGCGTTGATTTTTCGAGTACCCTTCTTCAGCTTTCAGGGAACGGGATTAACCCCGACCAAAACCATGCCGGATTAATTGACGAAATTCTTGCGAGCGGAGTTAAAAGTGGATATGTCATCACGTACACTCCGGTTACATTCGATCCGCAGGGGAATCCCAGCACCTATTCTGTGACCGCTGATCCGCAGACGCCTGGGACGACAGGATCGCGACATTATTATACCGACCAAAGTTGTGTGATCCGCTGGAACGACAACGTTCAAGCCGGAGCCACCGACCCACCTATCAATTAGATTCAGTTGTCTAGATTCAGTTTTGTAGATTCAGTTTTGGTTTTACGCCGCCTTTGTGATCGGCAAATTCCAAATGCGAGCCCGAGGGATTGCCGTTTTCTGGCGTACCTGATTGACAAATTGTGACGGATTCTGAGGTTTTTTGCCCTAAGTCCCGGCCGAACATCCTCCCCTGTAATTCCCCCAACGTCCGCAACTTATTCAGTCCCAAGCAGTAATTCCATTGTTCCCGAAGAGTAAACGGAGATTGCCGATCTGGAAAAATACTTGCTTATATCCAGATCGAATTGTCTGCTTAACCAGGCTAAGCGACGTTCGGGACCAAAATTTAAAAGGGAGTTAGCCTGCATGCGTATCAGAAAAGAAAATGGTTTTTCACTGATTGAGTTGTTGATCGTCGTAGCGATCATTTTGATCATCGCCGCGATTGCCATTCCTAACCTGCTGCGTTCGAAGATGGCGGCCAATGAAGCTTCGGCCGTTGCCTCCTTGCGTACTTTGAATACCTCCGTTGTGGCATATTCGACCACTTACAATACGGATCCTTCGAATCTTGCTTCCCTGGGTCCAGCAACCACCGCCTCCTCAACCGCGGCGGACTTGGTTGAAAACCTGTTGGGCACTGATCCTGCTGTTAAGAGCGGATATTCCATTGCCTATACCGCCGTTCCCGGCACGCCCATCACGCAGTACTCAATGGTTGCGTCACCTGTGTCTTCCTCCACTGGACAGCGCCTGTTCTTCACCGACCAGAGCGGCGTGATCCGGCAGACCACGGATGGCTCCACGCCAACCGCCAGCAGCACACCGATTGGATAAATTGTTTGGATATCATTTGACTGGGGGAGAAGGGCGCAAACCCTTCTCCCTCTTTTTGTTTTTATCAAGTTTCGGTTTGGATTGAAACTTTCTTCCATCCGCCCGCGAGTGACGCCGGCCCCCATCGCAGGTGCGCCTTCCTGCTATACTTTCAGCATGGACCACGGGAAGCGAATTCGGATTGCGGGCGCGGTTCTTGCGGCCGCTGCGTCGCTCGTTTTTTGCGGAATTTTCAAAGCATCTCCGCAGCAGCCTGCGGAGGAAGCGAAGACGATCGCGAATCTTCTCGAGCATCATTATCACAACGCCAAAACCCTTCGCGCCGTGTTTCTGGAGCGTTACACCGAAGGACCCAAGGATTCCCGTGTCGAGTCCGGGACTGTCTATTTTAAGAGGCCCGGGCTGATGCGCTGGGAATACGACGCGCCCGAAAAGAAATTGTTCATCGTTGATGGCAAGACTGCCTGGTTCTACGTGCCCTATGACCGTACGGTGACGAAAGCCCCTGTCAAGGAAAGCTCCGACTTGCGTACGCCGCTTGCGTTGCTGACAGATAAAGTTGACCTCGCGCGCTTGTGCAGCAAGATAGAACTGGCTCAGCAGCCGGGAGTTCCGGATACCAACGCGGTGCTGCGTTGTTTACCCAAGGGCGAAAATAAGGCTTCGACCGGAAGCCGCGCCGCGTCGGCCCAGCCGGAAATGGCGCTTCCCGGCGACGTGGATTTCACGGAGGTCCTGCTCGAAGTGGACAAGTCCAGCGGAGAGCTTGCGCGAATCGAAATTCGAGAACCGGGGGGAATTGAACTCGAGTACCGGTTCGGAAACTGGCTGGAAGACCAATCGCAACCCGATTCGATGTTCCATTTCCAGGTTCCCGAGGGTATCGCGATTGTGGACGGCGCCGCGTTGGGCAGAGAGTCGCACTAGAGTCGCCTCCATCTCCATACCTGCTACTAACCAATTGACAATTTTGAACTAGATCGCGAAGTCGCATTCAAATGCGAATGCTAGAGTTGTATCAGCAACTTTGGACGCGCAGATGAAAACGACTGGTTCGACTGGAAACATCACCGGATTGAAGCAATCACGGACGGGCGACCTTTATCGTCTGGCGGGCCACATTGTGTTTGGGCAACCGCTGCATACGGTCGTTGCCGCTCTGGCCATGGCAGTCGTCCTGGCAACCTGCACGACCTGGGAAACGAGTTATTGGAGGGATGATTTCACGCTGTTCTCGCGCGCCCACGAAATCGCGCCTGGAAATTCTGATGCGATCAATAACCTCGGCGTTGATTTAATCGAGCGCCGGCAGATTGACCAGGCCCAGGCTCTTTTCGAGGCGGGATTAGTTGGTGACAGCGGGAACTCGCTGTTCCTGTTCAATGAGGGGCGCGTTCAATACATCAAAGGCAATTACGCGAAGGCGGAGGAGTACACAACGAAAGCAATCTCAGTCAACCCGAACGCTGCGGATTCCTATGTGCCTCTTGGCAAAATTCAACTCAAGCTGGAACGCCCGACGGATGCGGCCATAAGCTTTAAGCGCGCCGTGGACCTGAATCCCTATGAGCCGAATTATCACGCCAGCTATGGAATTGTGCTGGTCCTGAACAGAGATTGCACTGGAGCCGCCAGCCAATTTGAATCCGCTCTGAAGCTCAACCCTGGGGATTCGATCTCAAAAATGGAAATGGAACGCTGCCGCACGCCCCAAATCCCCGAAGCCACTGCCGGAGGCATCTCCTCCAAATCGCAATCGAGTCCAATACGGTGGGGTTTCGATGTTTCTCAAGTAGCCCCAGGAGCAGCCGCAAAATGAAGCGGCGTCCCGGAAGGCTCATTCGACAGAGGTGCAGCCTGGGATGCCACGAAATCGAACCGGAGATTTTCGTCTCCAGATCGTGCGTGGGGGACCAATTTTTTGAATTTCGAGTAAGATTTCAAAGGCCGAAATCGGATTTAGGTACCTCCAATGCTCAAGTCGTGTGCCCAGGCCCAAAATCTGAGCGGCACATTTTAGTGAGATAGGGTACCCGGCGCAAGGATTGTTTGTGGATATCGGCCTCGGTCTCCCTGGGGAAAATTCATACGAAATTGACGACAAATCATATCCCTAAGGGGTAAGTTAGGGGGGAGAGCGTTATCACCCAGCGCACGTAGCCTCCTGCCCGGCTTTTGGCATCTACATGGTTGAGGTACACTCATAGAATGGCCGAGTTTCAGTGCAAGGTCGCGGACGCGAACGGCAGGGTCTTCTCTCAGATCGAGGCGGCGGAGTCGATGTCAGAAGTCCGCCAGAAGCTCTCCGATCGTGGCCTGTTCGTCTACCAGATTCGCCCGCGAGAGGGCTTGCTCGGGCAAGCATTCGGGAGAAAGGGCGGCAAGTCGGTTGACGGCGACGAATTTCTCGTTTTCAACCAGCAATTTAACACGTTGATTAAAGCGGGAATCCCGATCCTGAAAGCCCTGGATCTGCTCGCAGAGAGGGCGGCCGCACAAAGGCTTCGGCCCGTGCTCGGCGAGGTCCGGCGGCTGGTTCGTGAAGGGACGACGCTATCGGAAGCGCTCGAACAGCAGGGAGTTTTTCCCAAGGTGTATACAGTTTCCGTGCTGGCGGGAGAAAAGAGCGGCAATCTTTCCGGCGTCCTGGAATATTACATTACGTATCAGAGGGTCACGACAGGCCTGCGTAAAAAGCTGACCGCCGTCCTGATTTATCCGACGATCCTGGTGTTTGCGGCGGCGGCGATCGTGACGTATCTGGTCAGCTCGGTGATCCCGAAATTCGCGCTGCTCTACAACGACCTGAATATTCAGTTGCCGGAGGCGACTCGGATTCTTCTGGCGGTCACCGTTACGTATAGGTACTACCTTCTGGCAGCGATCGGGCTGTTTCTGGTTGCAGCCCTGGCGACATTCGCGTGGTCGCGGTCCGATGAAGGCGGCCTGACTCTGGAGCGAATCCGGATGCGCCTGCCGCTGGTGGGCGAGACGATCACAAAGTTTCAATTCGCGCAGTTTTGCCGGACGCTCTCGACGCTGCTGGCGGGTGGCACTCCTCTCGTGAATGCGATGGAGACTTCCGGCGGGGCAATCAGCAGCCGTCTGGTTTCGGGAGCGATCACTCGCGGCGCGCAACTGGTTCGCGAAGGGCAATCGCTGCACGATGCTCTGGCCTCAACGGAGCTGGTTCCAGAGCTGGCATTGGAAATGGTGGAAGTGGGCGAGGCAAGCGGAGCGCTGGCCCCAATGCTGGGGAGCGTTGCCGAATTCTACGAAGATGATGTGAACACTCAAATCGCAAATATGGTGGCTCTGGTCGAGCCGGCGATTTTGATTTTCATGGCAATTTTGATCGCTTTTATCCTGGTCGCGCTGTATCTGCCGATGTTTTCGTTGTCCATGGGCGGCCCGGGGCAGGGATAGATTTCAATGAGCACAACCGATCAAAGCTTGAACACGGCAATTTCCGATCCGCAGGGTGAGCGCGAGCGTTCCCGCCGCCTGGCGGAAAGATACCGGTGTCCGTTCGTGGACCTGTTTGAGCAGCGCATCGATCCCGAACTGTTTCGCAGCATTCCCGCGGAGTTGATGTTTCGGTTTAATTTTGTGCCCATGGAGGCGCAAAACGGAGCGCTGGTCATTGCCGTTGCCGAGCCCAGCCAGGTCCTGCTGAGCGATGAACTCCCGTTGCTGCTCGGAAAGAAATTGATCTTGAAGGTCGCAACTCCCACGCAGATCGGCGACCTGCTGAAGCGAACCGAGCAATCCCAGCGCGTCCTCGATCAGGCCACCGAAGCGTTCACATTAACCGTGGTCGAGGAAGACGAGGAAATTGACTCGAATATTTCCGCCGAAAGCCTGACGCGCGATTCGGCCGTCAGTCCGGTCGTGCGACTGGTGGATACAGTCATCTTCACGGCGCTCGAACGCAGGGCTTCGGACATTCATATCGAGGCGCGCGACATCGAGATTGCCGTCAAATACCGCATTGACGGCGTGCTGGTTCACGCGATGGCGCCGATCTCCAAGGATTGGCTTTCGACGATCATTTCCCGCATTAAAGTCATGAGCGAACTCGATATCGCCGAGCGCCGAGTGCCTCAGGACGGGCGCTTCCGCGTCCGGTACAAAGGGCGCTTTGTTGATTTCCGCGTTTCGATCATGCCATCCATTCACGGCGAGGACGCCGTTCTCCGCGTGCTCGACAAGGAAACGCTTTCCGAGAAATTTCAAAACCTCAGCCTCGATGTCGTGGGTTTCTCAGGCGATGAGATACGGAAGTTTCGCCGGTATATCCGGGAGCCTTACGGAATGGTGCTGGTTACCGGGCCGACCGGTTCGGGAAAGACGACGACGCTGTATGCGGCGATTAACGAAATCAAGACGGATGAAGACAAGATCATCACGATTGAAGACCCCGTTGAATATCAGGTCCGCGGGATCACGCAGATTCCCGTGAACGAGAAGAAAGGCCTGACGTTTGCGCGCGGCTTGCGTTCCATCCTGCGCCACGACCCTGATAAGATCATGGTCGGCGAAATTCGCGATAATGAAACCGCCCAGATCGCCATCCAGTCGGCTCTGACCGGACACCTGGTGTTCACCACGGTCCACGCGAACAACGTGACCGACGTCATCGGCCGGTTCATCAATATGGGCGTTGAACCATACAACTTCGTTTCGGCGCTGAATTGCATCCTGGCGCAGCGGCTGGTGCGCGTCGTTTGCGTACATTGCAAAAAAGAGGTGCGCTATGCACCGGAAGTTCTGAAGGCTTCCGGCCTTGATCCCGAGGCCTGGGCCGGAGTGCAGTTCGTCGAAGGCGGAGGATGCCTGGAATGCTCCGGAACCGGCTTCCGCGGCCGAAGCGCAATTTCAGAATTGCTGGACCTGTCCGACCATATCCGTGAAATGATCATCAGCCGGCGTCCCACTTCGGAAATCAAGCGGGTGGCGCGCGAAGAAGGCATGACGTTTCTGCGGGATTCGGCGCTCTCCAAAGTGCGTGAGGGCGTGACTACCCTCAAGGAAATTAACAAGGTGACGTTCATTGAGTAGCGGCAACAGCGTTCGCCAGGGTCTTTATCAGAACGCACTGGTTCGGCGCCTTGCTCAGTGGCTCGACGCGATTCCTCACCCGTTGATCGCGTGCGAAATTTCGACGGATTACGTGGCCGCCGCGCGTTGGAATCGAACGGGCATGGGACTGGACGGATTTGCGGTCGAGCCTCTGTCTCCCGGGGCCATTTTTCCAACGGCGGCGGAATCCAACCTGATGGACGCGGCGGAAGTGCGTGCCGCTGTCGGCCGCGTGTTTTCGAGGTTGCGCGCCAAGAATGAAGAAGTAGCGCTTCTGCTTCCCGACGCGGTCATTCGCGTGTTTGTGCTCCACTTTGATGTCTTCCCCCGCGACAGTGCAGAAGCAATTCCGATGCTTCGATGGCGTCTGAAGAAGAGTGTTCCCTTTGAAGCCGATGAAACCTTGATTTCCTACATGCGCCAGGCCCCGCGCGAGGATGGCGTGGACATCGTTACCGCCCTGGCCCGTCTGCGCATTGTGCGCGAGTATGAATCGCTGATGGAATCGGTCGGCATGTTGCCCGGCGTGGTCATGAGTTCGACGCTCGCGGCGTTGCCTTTGCTTTCCGACGGGCGCCCATCGCTTCTGGCCCGGATCATGGGATCGACGCTCACCACCGCCATCGTCCGCGAGGGCGTGTTGTGCGGATACCGGTGCATCACGCTGCCCGAAGATTCGCGGCATCTGACGCCGCAGGCGTTGCTGGATGAAATATATCCTCTCGCGGCTTATTATCAGGATTCCTGGAGCGAGGGCATTGCACAGGTTCTGCTCGCCGGCCTGGCGGAGCGCACGGCTGAATTTCGTGAACCCCTTGAACGTGAGCTGAATTGTCCGGTTGGTCCATTGCTGAAGTCCGCGGCGGCGGAAGGACGGATTCGCTCGGATGAACAACCGCTGGCCGATCGCGGCCTCGAGGCGCTGATCGGATGGACGCTCAACCGCGGCGCATGATTCGCGTTATACAGCCGGGTGCGGGCTCTACTTTTACGCTGAACGCTTCAAGTGAAGCGTGGAGCCCGCAGTAATAAAGGAAGGAAAAGAGATTTCATGAAGGTTCGGCTAAATCTAGCGACGACTCCCCTGGTAAGCAATCGCCGGTTCACGCTGGGCGCGTGGGTAGTGGGTGGAATTGCGTTCATTGGCCTGCTGGTCCTTTCCCAGCACACATACACGGTCTGGATGAACGATAAGGAATCGCACGCGGAACAGGCAGCTCTCGAAATGCAGATTTCCGCGCTCCAGATCGAGCGGCAGAATCTGTCGTCGTTTTTCGAGAATCCCGATACCGTGAAGCGCCGCCAACGAGCTGCGTACTTGAACTCCCTGATCCAGCAGCGGGCGTTTCCCTGGATCAAGATATTCATGGACCTGGAACGCATCCTGCCAGAAGGCGCGCGCGTCGTCAGCATTGAGCCGAAGTTGGTGGGCGATAACGTGCAACTCCGATTCCTGGTGGGCGCGACCACGGATGAAAGCAAATTGAAATTCCTGAAGGCGCTGGAAACCTCCGCCGAGTTTTCACACATCGAATTGTTGAGCGAATCGCGGCCAAACTCGCCGCAGGGAACCGATCACGTCGTGATGGAACTGGAAGCGCAGTATTCAGTTATTTAATAATATGAAATTGGCTACTCAACATCGCAACTCGATTATCCGCTGGATCGTGATCGTCATCCTCGCCGCGGACATGGTCCTGCTGGGCGTGGATTGGCGCCTGAACGCGTCGCCCCACGTGCAGGTGGGCGACCTGAAGCGCCTGGAAATGCTGGAAAAATCCTACCGTGCGGATAATTTGCGCCTCGAAAGATTCCGCCGCGAGTTGCCCGCCGACGAAAAGGATTGGGACGCGTTTTTTACGACGCACTTTCATCCGGCAGGCGCGGGCTATTCGGCCATCAGCGAAGACCTGGGAGAATTGTCCCGCACTTCCGGTCTGCGCTCGGACACAATCACATTTCATCAGCACGCTCCCGACGCGCGCGGACTGATGGAAGTCGACATTTCGACGGCCGTCGAGGGAGACTATGACAGCCTGATTCAATTCCTGGATAAGCTGGAGCACTCGGATAACTTTTACGTTCTGGATAGCCTGGCGCTCGCGTCCAGTACCGCCGGCAAGCTCCGGTTGAATTTGCAGCTCAGGACATATTTCCGGACCACCTGACCCATGTCACGTCGAACCCAAATGATCGTCCTCGGCGCCCTCCTGTTCGTCCTGGTGGCCACGTTGTATTTCAGCCGGACAAGTTCTCCGGATGCGCCCAAACCCGTCGCCGTTGATGACCGTTTTACTCCACTTGATGTGGATAACCCGGCGCTCCGCAACGATATTCTCAAACGTTTTCTGACGCTCGAATATAAAGGAGTCCATCGCAGTATTTTCAGCGCGACATTGCCTCCGCCTCCGGCGCCGCCGCCTTCGAAAACGCCTGTGAACACCGCTCCTCCGGTCCCCACGGGGCCTCCTCCGTTGATGGTGGACGCAAAATATTTCGGGTACGTCAGCGACGCCGGCGGAAGCCATCGCCGCGCCTTCTTTGCGTCGCCCAACAATGAGGACGTGTATATTGCTGGAGAAGGGGACACGCTCATGGGGCGGTTCACCGTCGTTCGAATCACGAACACGACGGCGGAAGTCGAGGAAGTTTCCTCCGGCCGCCGCGCCACCTTGACTTTGGAAGAGCCGCCGCCGAACGGCTGATCGCCATGATGATTTCAGGTCAAAACACGGGGACCAGGAACCGCCGTCATGGCGAGTCGGGGTATACCCTGCTCATGGTTGTGTTTATGGTGGCCACTTCCTTGATATTCGCGTCCGCCGTTCTGCCCAATCTGCTCACTCAGGGGCGCCGCGAACGCGAACAGGAAGCCATTTGGCGCGGAGAACAATACGAGCGGGCCATTGGGCTGTATTATCGAAAATTCGGGCGCTACCCGACCAAGATTGAGGACTTGACCCAGCAGACAAACGGTGTTCGGTTCCTCCGGAAGGCCTACACCGATCCGATGAATAAAGATGACGGCTCCTGGCGATTCATCTATGTAGGCCCCAACGGACAGCTGATCGGCAGCGTTCGCAGCCAGAGCCTCCTACAGAGCGCGCTTACCGCGTCAGGAATGCCGGGATTGTCATTGCCCGGCGCAGGGACTCAGCCTCCTCCCCCTCCGGGATCGGCTTCTGGGCCAACCGCTCCGGGTCAAACGACTCCGGGCCAAACGGCTACCGGTCAAGCGGGCCCGGGCCAGCCAACAGGCAGCGCCGCGACACCCGACACGTTACAGTCGCAGCCGCAGCTACTTTCGGGAAACGTTATCGGAGGAAATATCATCGGGATTGGAAGCAAGGTCAAGCAAGAGTCATTGCTCGTATATCAGGGTGGCACATCCTACGACGAGTGGGAGTTCATCTGGAATCCGACGCAGCAAGTGGGGCTCCCGGGACAGGCTGCACCAGTGAATCCGGCAGCTCCCGCAAATCCCGCCGCGCCGGGGCAGCAACAACCTACGTTTTCAACCCCCAGTTTCACGACGCCGGGCACTACGGCGCCCACAACTCCGCCGCCTGGGATGTAGGACAGCAATCTTTCCCTTTTTTTTCAAGTCTTGGATTTAGCTGGAGGGCGTCGAGGTTTGCCGGAACTTCTCCGTCGCGCGGCGAACGTAATCTTGAGTTTCGCGGTAGGGTGGCACGGAACGGTGGTATTGATCGACCCGGTCCGGCCCAGCGTTATACGCGGCCAGCGTCAGGGCCAGATCGCCGTCAAATCTCAGCAGTAATTCCTTCAGGAATCGCGTGCCTGCGTCAATATTCTGCCGGGGATCAAAAACATTTTTCACGCCGAGGCGAGCAGCGGTCTCCGGCATCAATTGCATCAGGCCGCGCGCGGATTTCCAGGAAACGGCATTCGGATTAAAATTGGATTCGACGGCGATCACGCTGGCCACAAGTTCGGGCGCGACGCCGTGAGCTTTCGCTGCATCGGCGATCAGGCCGGCAAAGGGAACATCGAGGAGCTTGATCTGCACCGGCGTAAACGTGTCTTCCGGATCGATTCGCTGGAGGCTGTCCGTGGGAATTTCGAGCGTCCCGCCGGTCATGGTCAGCCGAACGGTGTCACCGAGCTGTTCATATCCCGTGATGTGAATCCTCTGTCCCGACTGCAGGACGGCATAGTCGGCGCGCGCCGCCGGCGTCAGACTCAGCAGGCAGCCCATGAGAGCGATCGTGGCGAAGGCAAAACGCTTCGCGCTATCGGGGATTCGAGTCAATTCAGAGTTCTCCCAGGGCAAAGGCCTCAATCGCGGCCGCCACACCGCCCTGATCGTTCGCAAGTGTCTCATGCCAACCCAGTGATTTCAATTCCGGAACGCTGTTTCCCATCACCACGGGAAGCCCCGCATATTCGAGCATCTCCATGTCGTTAAGGTTGTCTCCGATGGCCATCACGTCTTCGCGGGACCACCCGCGAAGGGCCACCCACTCCGCCAGCGTCGCTCCCTTGGAGCATCCGGGAGAAATGACATCGACAAGTCCGAAGTCGTTACGGTCATAAACAGTCATGGCCAGCGAGTACTCGGAGGAAAAAGGGAACTGGGCGAGAACGGATTCAACTTCGCGCATGCGGGCGACCGTCCCGGTGAACATGATCTGGACAGGGTTTTCCGTGAGGCAACCCGAAAGGGGAGAAACCTCGGCGATGAATTCCCGGTTTCGTTCCAGGTATCCACGGCGCACGGGATCGTCCCAGGCGATCCGCTCAAAGATCAACTGATTTTCTCGCGGACGATCGAAACAGACCGAAGCCAGATCGCGGAATTCGCGGGTGGCTTCGAGAACGCGCAGCGCGACATCGCGGGGAAGCAGATGCCGCAAGAACGTAACTCCGGCGCTGGATTTGACCATCGCCCCGTTATTCACGATCATCGTCAGCGGGCAGGGAAACTGCCTGGCGATGGGCAGCGCAAAATCGTAACGCCGGCCGGTCACCAGGGCGACTTCGATCCCGCGCGCCGCAGCGTCGGCGACCGCCTTCCGGTTGACCTCAGGGAGTTGCGCCCGGTCATCCAGAAGCGTGCCGTCAATGTCGAGCGCGATTAGGCGGACTAGCATGTACTCATTGTACTGCGCAGGCGCGGATACCGGCCATAGGACATAGGTACAGGTGTGTCCTGACCCTGCGCTGCGGGTCAAGGAGGGGAATGGGTCGCTGCAAATGCGATCTGCCGCGTGGCAGGATATCAGGGCCACGGGATGGCTGCCAAAACTGGGGTGGAAGGAGTGCTTTGGAACCCTTTGTAATCCACGGCGGTGATATAGTAGGCGTAGGTTTGGCCCCCTTCCGCGGTGGGATCAACGTATTTGGTTCCGGGAATGGGTTGCGAATTCAATTTCATGCTCGGTCCGTTCGACGTGGACCTCCTGTACACGTCGTAGCCCACCACAGGCGACTTGCTTGCCGTCCAGGAAAGAGTAACGGTATGTTGCCGGGCGAACAGTTTCCCACAACCGGCCAGGAGCAGGAAGATTGCGAGGGACGCCCATGCCACGGAACGCAGCCAATCGCGCGATGAAGGGCGAAGGGACTTCATGTTGAGGATGCCGCAAGAGCCGCTCGCTGCACGCCCATTTTCACGCGCAGCTTCGACTCTCCCGGGATTATTAAAGCATTTTCAACAGCGCCGGGCCATAAATTTTCAGCAGCAGAGACACTCCCGAAAGGCCCAGCAGAAAAAATGAAATGCGCTTGAAATTTACATCGGAGATTCGCCGGTAAATCATCACGCCGCCGAAGGTTCCGGGAAGCACCGCCGGCAAAGTCACGGCGAGCAGCAGCCAGAACCGGTGGCTCAGGTAGGACGGATGCAGCCAGGCGATAAGCCCCAGGGAATAGATTTGAGACATAATGATGTAAGGCTGGACGATGGCGCGATTCTGCGCCTTGTGCAGGTCCCGCAGGCCCGTCCAGACAACTACCGCCGCACCGGGAAACGCTGTAAACCCACCAACAACTCCTCCGAGAAAACCGACCGCCGCGCCCCAGCCGGGTCCACCGATACCGTTTATCTTCGCGCCCACAGGCTTGAGCATCGAATAAATCGAATAGACAATCAGCAGGGCGCCGAACACCGTCATCAACTGCGTTGCCGGAGCATGAGAGAGCACCCAAATCCCCAGCGGGACCCCGACAAGTCCTCCGAGAATGCATGGCCCGGGGCCTTTCCAGAAATCTTTCAAAGATTTGGGCATGTCCGCACGCAATTGCTCGATCGAGAGCAGTTGGTTTCCCGTGGAGAGCGTTTGCAGCAACGGCACTTCGAGCGTCGGCTGGATAAATAGCAGGCAGGCGGCGCCCACCGCGGAGAAGCCGAATCCCGAAAGCCCGCTCATCAGGCCGGAAACGAAGAGGATCAACTCGATCATGATAATGTGGTGCGTGCTGAATCCCGCTACCAGGTTGGGGTTGTCCGGCGTCACATAGACAGCTGCCAGAATCAACACACATACCGCAACAACCACGAACCACAAAGTCTTGGTCGAAGTCTTTTTGGGCGCTTCCAGGACTTTCACGGCATCTGCCATAGCCATGCCTCCTTACGGATTCAACCTCTTGAGCAAAGCCTTTTCTTTGACGGGTACGAGCGTGCGCCGCATTGTACAACGAATTGAGGAAATTGCAGCCGCCAACATTTCGCCGAAAGACTGGTGAAGAACCGCAAAACGGACTCCCGATGGCCAGGGCAGTTGAGCTTTTAATTTCCTTGTTGGGTTGAAGCGGCGCCGGGGTTGCAAGGATTTATGCGATCTTGCTGGTAAGCGTCCCGATCCGTTCGATCGAAATCTTTACGGTGTCGCCGGGCTTTAGAAATTCGCCCCGCGCCATTCCCACACCTGCAGGTGTCCCGGTAAGAATCAGGTCTCCGGGATGAAGTGTGATTCTTGACGACAGGTGTGCAATTTGTTCGGCCAGCGAGAAAATCATCCTGCTGGTGGAGGAGTCCTGCTTCACCACATCGTTTACCCAGAGCTTGATGGCCAGATTCTGTGGGTCGGAAATTTGATCGGCGGGCTCGATCCACGGCCCAAGAGGGCACGATCCGTCAAAACTTTTGTGTGCAAACCAGTCGAATCGGAACGGGGAACTGGCAGGCACATTCGGCGAGGCCATCAAGTCGCGCGCGGAAAGATCGTTGGCGATGGTATACCCTGCCACGTAGTCGAGCGCCTTTTCCACCGGAACATTTTTTGCCGGAATGCCGATGACAGCCGCAAGTTCCGCCTCCCAGTCCAACGTCTTGGAAATTGGCGGTAACGTCGTCACCGAATCCGTCCCAATTACGGTGCGAGAAGCCTTAAGGAAATGCCACGGCTGGATGCCGAGGGCGCGGGGGTCGGGCGGCAGCTTGATCCCCGCGATTCCGGCCATCTCCTGAATGTGGTCGGCATAATTCGCGCCGGCGCAATAAATCGCAGGGGGATAAAGGACCGGCGCAAGCAGCGTAGCGTCTTTCAAAGAGTGCCGCGCAACTTCGCGGCTTTTTGTTTTGACCGCGGAATTCAGCGCCACGCGGGCAGATTTCCAATTCGCCAAGAGACCGGTGATTGTGGCGTAAGATGGCTCGCCTAACAGCGTGGAAATGTCAACGATCGCATTGTCCAGGACGATTCCCGCGCGAGGGCCGTCCGCTGCTGCATGCGTGGCAAGGTTGTAAGTGACACTCATTTGGCGATCGCGGGAACCCACTCAGGCACTTGAAAAAATTGGTGGAGGCTACGGGAATCGAACCCGTGTCTGTTCGTTGCGAACGAACTATTCTCCCGCTGAACTAAGCCCCCAAAGAGTGAATATCGTAGCACACGATGCAGGGGCGCGCAGATTCCAAACACATCCTGCCTGAACTATGAAGAAATCGTATGGATATTACTGCTGTTGAGATCCAGAGCCAACGCTGCGCTGCGCGATAACTTTCCGGGCATTTTCGTAAAGCGCCCGAGCCTGCGGCAGGGATTCGATTGCCTTTTGAAGTTGGGCGTCGTCTTCCAGATCGACTTTGTACCCGTCGGTCAGGCCGAATACCGAAATAAAGACTTCCTTCTTGATCTGACGCTTGATCCAGGGAAGGTTGTCCGTGATGTCGGCTTCGGTGTACTTCACCTTTTGATCGTCCAGGTACGTGGTGAATTTCTTCATCACGGCGTCGTCAGCGACGAAATCCTTGTTGATTTCAGGACGCGATCCCAGGAAGTAGGTCGTGAATCCGCCCACGCCGCAGCTCTGGGCACATCCCTGATACGCGAAGAATACCTCGCGGCGGAACAGCATTTCCAGGAAAGGATCCAGCTTGGCCGGCTCCACATGCACATCGGGAGTAATGCCGCCGCCACCGGTCACTTGACGTCCGCTATCGGTCAGCTTGACTTCCGTGGGAGGCGGGTTCTTGTGATTGTAGAGATAGTCGTAAAGCGAAGTGTCCTTATAGTCGCGCTGGATCAGCCGGCCGCTGGGCGTGTAGTACCGCGCAGTGGTCAGCGCCAGGCCAGTGTTTTCGCTCAAGCCGGAAACCGTCTGGACCAGGCCCTTGCCGAAGCTCTGTTCGCCAACCACCAGCCCGCGGTCATGATCCTGTATCGCGCCGGTAACGATTTCCGAAGCGGAAGCCGACCCGCCGTTGACGATCACAACCAGCGGCACAGTGACGCCGCGGTTTCCACGGACTGCATAGTAGCGGCGTTCCTGCGATGCGCGGCCATGGTGAGAAACGATCAACTGGTTTTTGTCCAGGAACATATCGGAAACAGCCACGGCTTCGTTGAGCAAGCCGCCGGGGTTTCCGCGAAGGTCGAGGATTAATCCGTCAAGATTTGTGGCGTCAAGATTCTTAAGGGAATCAGCAAGCTCGGTATCGGTCGTTTCATTGAATCCGGAAAGCTTGATATACCCGATACCCGGCTTCACGTCGAAAGCAATATCCACGGAATGCTTGGGAATCTCATCGCGAGTCACGGTGAAATTCAGCGGGTCGGCGTACCCGACGCGCTTCATCGTAATGTGAACAACCGTGCCCTTGGGGCCCTTCAACATGTCTGCAACTTCAGAACTGCTCAATCCCTGGGCGGTTTTGCCGTCCACGGCTACGATCACGTCGCCGGGACGTATGCCCGCACGAAACGCGGGAGCTCCGGGCATTGGAGCAAGAACATACGTATAGTCTTCTTTCGGGACAATGGTCATGCCAACGCCGTAGTAGCGTCCGCGCTGGTCTTCCCTCAGATTGGCGTAAGCGCGCGGATCAAAAAAGCTGGAGTGGGGGTCAAGAACGCGCAGCATTCCGGGGATCGCGCCAGAGTAAAGCGCGTGATCGGTGTCCACAGGAGTCGCGTAATTTTTTTCAACGATGGAAAGCACCCGTGTGAAGGTTTTCACCGAGTCCTGCAGGGTGTTCACATCCGAGGAGGTCGCGCGTACCGAGGGCCCGTAAATTCCCCCCAGGACCGCGGACACAACCAAAACGCTAACTACAAGCAGCGCTCCACGCCTGTCACCCTTCATATCGCCCTCGCTTTCATGCCTTCCGGCAACTTGCAAGTAAGTATAGCATAGTCGTCGAATTGACACCCCTCCGGCTGTCCACTATGATTCCACCTGAGCATGAAATCGCTTCCGTACTGAGGTTTCGCTCCCGGGCATAGAAGCTGACCCAAAAAGTGTGGATCACACGTAATGTTGAGCTTGCCTCATCTCATCGTTCTTTTCGTCATTGCGCTGGTCATTTTCGGCCCACAGAAACTGCCGGAACTCGCCCGCATCCTGGGCAAGGCTACCGCGGAATTCCGGCGAATTACCAACGATTTCCGATATACGCTCGAGGACGAAGTCCGCAACCTGGAGCGCGAGACCCGTATCCATCAGGAAGAGATTGCGGCAGCAGCCAGAGCGGTTGAGCCTCCGCCAGCGCCCCCGCAGGGCACCATGCCCCGGGAGTTGCCCGCATGGGAAGCCCCTGTTGAAACAGCTCCCGAACCCCCGCCTCAAGCCGAGGCCGGTCCGGCACTACCGGAAACCGTGACCGCCCCCCAAGAGAAACCCTCTGATGACACCGCAGTCTAACCCACCCATGCCGGAGGTTGAAAAAGAAGAAGAAGGCAAGATGTCGTTTTTCGATCATCTTGTGGATCTTCGAGCGCGGCTGATCCACTCGGCAATCGCAATTGGTATTGGCACCATGATTGGCGTCACCGTCGCCGAGAAGGTGATCGGGTTCATCACGCATCCGATTCAAGCCGCGCTGCGCCATTACCATCAGGATGATCAGCTGATCTTCACCAGCCCCGCCGGGATGATCAGCATCATCATTACGTTTGGTTTTTATCTTGGCATCGTGATTGCCGCGCCCTACGTGCTGTACCAGGTGTGGCTCTTTATCGCGCCGGGACTGTACAAGCATGAGCGCAAAGCCGTAACGACATTCGTGCTTTCTTCCTTCGTTCTTTTCATCGCCGGTATTTCGTTTGGTTACTTCATCATGCTTCCGTACATGCTCAATTTCCTGATCGGGTTCCAGGGGCCGTTCCGTCCGCTGATTACGATCAACGAATATCTGGACTTCATCCTTGTAGTTCTTCTGGGTCTTGGCGTCATCTTTGAGCTGCCGATGCTGATTTTCGTTCTGGCGCTGTTCAATCTGGTGACGCCTAAATTTCTCTGGAAGAATCAGCGCTATGCAATCCTGATCATCGCGATCGTCGCTGCAATTGTGACGCCCACGCCGGATGCTACAACGATGGTTATTTTTATGGCCCCGATGCTCGCGCTGTATTATGTCGGGATCGGCGTGGCCTGGATGGTTCTTCGCAATAAAGCCAAAAAGGCTGCCATAGCCGGGTGAGGAAATGAAACCAGTAGGTCACCGAACGTTTCTCTGTGCGATTCTCGGCGCGGTCCTGGGCCTGGCATCATGCGGGCAATCCGGCTCCTCGAGAGGAGGCGTGCAGGGCGGCGCATCCCCGCAGGCGGCGAATTTCCCGCCCGCTCCAGCTGCCGATACCACGGGCGGCTTTGACGGAACCCGCGCCTACAAGCACGTCGAGCAGCTCGTTGCCATCGGGCCGCACTCGGCAGGCACCGACGGAATTCACCGCGCGCAGGCGTATATGATCGGGCAGCTCAAGAGCTTCGGCTGCCCCGTCGAAGAAGAGGATTTTCACGCCACATCGACGCCGGTTGGCGATGTGGCGATGAAGAATATCCTGGTAAAAATCCCGTCCTCAAATCCCAATATCATCATGTATTCCTCTCACTACGATACCAAGCGGCTGGATAACTTCGTGGGAGCCAACGACGGCGGTTCGAGCACGGGCGTGCTGCTGGAACTCGCGCGTTTGCTGTGTGCGAGGAAAAACGCGGAAACCATCTGGCTGGTTTTCTTCGACGGAGAGGAAGCCTTTAATTTCAATTGGGTCGATCCCGATCACACCTACGGCAGCAAGGAACTTGCCGCCCGTATGTCGATGTCGGGCGAATTGTCGCGCCTGAAAGCCATGATCCTGGTGGACATGGTCGGCCCGACGAATCCGATTTATAAGCGCGAGTCCTATTCCACTCCGTGGCTCACGGACATCATTTGGTCGACGGCAGCAAGGCTGGGATACGGCAAAATATTTATCAATCAAACCAATGCGATAGAAGATGACCACCTTTCGTTTCTTCAGCGTGAAGTCCCCGCGACCGATATCATTGATTTCGAAAGTCCCGTATTGGATTACTGGCACACCAGCCGCGATACGCTCGACAAAATTGATCCGCGCACGCTGGCGATCACCGGCCACGTACTGATCGCATCGCTTCCTGAACTGGAAAAGAAAATCGAGTAGGGAATTACTTTGGTGCGCCGCGCCGGGATGGGTCTCCCGCCGCCTGTCCTGTCACGTTCGGATTGGCGTTGAAAAAATATTTAAACGAAATCACGCCTTGTATCACGGTGTAGTAAAAAGCCCAATTCACCAGAAATTTGATTTCATGTCCATAAACGACTAGAAGTAAACACGTTATCAATTGCCTATTTACTTCTGTAATACTTTTGGTATACTATTTTGGTTGAGTTCGGGAGGGCTCATCGACATGACACCGGAACCGACAACGACCATCATCGTGCGTCATTCTGCGGCGTGCCGTTCTAAAGGGAAGGGTTTATATTGGAAGAAATGTAAATGCCGCAAATCGTTCATCGCCTATGACGGAGTAACACGCAATAAGGAAGGCAAGCTAGTCAACCGGATCATCAGCGCCAAGACACGGTCTTGGAGCGAGGCTGAAAAAGTTGCTTCGGCCTGGAGGGATTCATTCAACCCCGACAAGCAGAAGATCAAATTACTGACCGCTGAGAAGGAAAGAACAGAGGTTCGCATCGAGGTCGCCGTTGCCCTCTACCTGGCCAACATGACACGTAACGCCAGCAAGGGTACCGTGGACTTGCACAAGAGCTTACTCGGGCACGTCGATCCCGAGACGAAGCAGGTCGAGCGCAGCGGCCATCTCTTCACGTGGCTTGATCGGCAGGTTCCACGCCCGACATTCGTCAGTGAACTCACCCCTACGTTTTTGACCGAGTGGCGCAATGCCTGGAAGTTCAACGACCTCACTTCACGGCAACGGTGGACCATCGTCACGAGTTTCTTGAACTTCTGCGTGGGGCAAAAATGGATCGCCGACAGTCCTGCCCGAGGACTCACGCCTCCCAAGGTTCAGAAGGGCAATCGGACCGCCGCCTTCACCGACGCGCAGTATGACGCGATCCTCAACGCCGTGCCACTATATGACCCCGAGAACGTACCGGCCCAGACGCGGCGCACCTGGCAGCAGCGCCTCACGACCTTTCTCGAACTGCTCCGCTGGACGGGCATGGACGTAATTGACGCGATTCAGTACCGCCCGGAGTGGGTTGATAAGGACGGCGTGCTACGCTACACCCGCCAGAAGACCGATGTGCTAGCCACTATCCCGCTGCCCGAACACCTCATCATCTTGCTACGCGGCGTTCCACTTGAGGCTGATAGCGTAGGGCCGCACCAGCCATTCCGCAGCCAAGAATCACTGGCCTCGATTAACGCGACCACCTGGCGGATGAGGCTTCATCGGGTCTTTGAGTTGTCGGGTATTGCAGAGGTCACGACAGGATTAGGTAGAGTGCGCAGGCCGCATCCGAAGATGATCAGAGACACCTTTGCGATTTATCATCTTCGCCAGGGGGTGCCCATCTATTCGGTCTCGCGCATGTTGGGGCACACCCGCACGGAGCAAACCGAGACAGCTTACTTGCCGTACGTGGCGGAACTCGACGCGGCTCACATCGCCGCCGTGCGCAAGACGATGACGGGCACACCGAGGAAGGGGGGACGGAAGGTCGTGCAAATGCAGTAGGTGGTACTATCGAAAAGTGGCTCATTGTACTATGCAAGAATATTACCATAGTACTATCATTTTGCTATTTACATACTTCTATGACTTTGGTATATTGTATGAGCAGGCTTTTTACACACTCGTAAGACCCCACCTCTAAACATACGCGACCGTTTCTGGCCTGCACCGGAGAGTGTGTATGTCCGCCTTGGAACATCATTTTTCCATTCCCGAAATTGCTCAACTCTGGAACCTTAGCCCCGGCGCGGTTCGCAACATTTTCCGAGACCGTGGGGATGTAATTCACCTCGGCAACGGCGAAACGCGCAAGAAGCGTGGATACCTCACGCTTCGTATTCCCGAGTCCGTCGTCGTGCGTGTACACGACGAACTTAAGAAACGGAGAGTGCGATGAGCCGCAAATTCCTACAGCGCCCGATCAAACACTGGGAGCCATACGGACCAACCGAGCGCGTGCCCATGCCCTATTGCTTCCTCTGTGAAGGGCCGCGCCGCCGCTTCGTGAAGGTTTATGTTCACGCGGCCGACGGTGGCGGGAAGGTGTACGGCTTTCAAATCGGGCTGTGTCACCGACACATCGGTGAAAAAGACTATGCGCGAAAGATTGATGAAAAATTGTGGAAAATCTTCGGACCGAGGGATGGGGAAGATGGAAAAACTACTTGAAGACTTAAAAGCCACACTGAGTGACTGGCGGACTGAGCGCACGTGGGGCTGCATCGAAATTGAGGTACACGACGGCGAAGTCGTCCTCGTAAGACAAGAAACGAAACGCAAATTTAACGGAGGCTCCTACAATGGACCCGCACGCCGAGAGACCCGGTAAGCCCGCACCGATAATCCCCACCGCCGAGCAAGTTCCCGTTGAGCTACAGGGCAGCGGTTGGGTTACTTATCGTTTGAAATGGGACGGACATAAATACAAGAAACCGCCCCACTCACCCAAAACCGGTGAGGCTATCGGCATCATCGAGAAGTGGGCCGGTCACTTCACGTCTTTCGGCGAAGCCGTCGCGGGCGCGATCCGCCACCGCCTCGACGGGGTGAGCATCACGGTGATGGACGGCGACGGGCGCGTCGTTCTTGATTTTGACAATGCTCGCGACCCACAGACTGGCGTCATCGACCCCGCCGTCGAAGCCTGGCTGAAATGGCTGCCCAGCTATACGGAAGTCTCACCATCAGGACGCGGCGTGCACGTGATCGGAAAGGGGGAGATTTCCCGTGCGCTCATCGCTACGCCGCTCGCCGAAGGCAGTAAGGCAACGGTAGAGATGTACTCGAATGAGAGACACCTGACCTATACAGGCTGGCGCATCGGTGACCAGATGCAGATCACCGACTGTCAAGTCGGAATCGACAAGATTCTAGCCGCACTTCCGGGCGAAGCGCCTGCTTCCGATCAGAAGACCGAAAAGCACCGTCCTCTATCGAAGCGCACGGCGCTAAAGATCCACGGCGATAACCTCGCCGCGCTTCGGTGTGCGTCCCAGGGCCAGGGTAATGCGCTGCTTAACACGGCAGCTTTTTGGGCGGGCAAGTGCTTCGCGGCGGGTGCTTTCGAGCAATCTGCCGAGGACATTCAAGCCGAGTTACTACATATCGTCACGCGCGAATGGAAGATGCCGCACGACGAGCACGGCGCACGCTCCACCATTCAAAGCGGCTGGGAATCGGGCGCGGCAGACCCTCTGGAATTGCGCCAGGAGGATGTGATTGCCACCAACCCTGGGCACGTCACCGAGATGGTCGAGGCATCCGAGCACGTTCTGCACGAGATGGGATTGAAGTATTTCGAGCGCAACGCGGAACTCGTGAATACCGCCTATGGCCGCGAGGTCCCGAGCGTGAAGGAGATCGAGCGTGCCGCCGATAGCGTCGTAATTCTTGAGGCGTCTTGCCAGACCATCATGCGGGACCTGGATAGTCGGGCCACTTACGTCGTGCTAAGCCAAGGGAAGTACGGCGTTGAGGAGAAGCCGTGTCACGTGCCCAAAATCCTACTGGGACATCTTCACGACCGGGTGCATTCCGAACCGCGCTCCGTGCCTTTCCCGAGTCTTGACATGGTGACCGGCTCGCCCGTGTTGCTGCCTAGCGGAAACATCCCGCAGAAAACATTTGATGAGCGAGTACTCTTCATACCGCAGAATCGGTATAAGTTTTCCACCGTGCCTGAAAGGCTAACGCGGGACGACGGGCGAGCCGCGCTTCGCCAATTCGACGAGATTTTCGGTAAGTTCCCCTTCGTCGATCCAGGTGAAAAGAAGGATTGGAATAAAACAGCACCCTATGCCGTCGTCCTGGCGGGCGTCATGTCACTCGTGGCCCGGCCCTACCTGGGATTGAGCGCCACGCCGCTCATGGCGGTCACGGCCCCCACGCGTCGGTCGGGCAAGACAAAAATTATCGAGGCCATTAGCAGTGCGGCCCTCGGACACAAGCCCACGGCGGTGCACTTCGTTGATGAAGAGGAATTGGGCAAGCACTTACAGCCGCTCATGCGGGCCGGTGATCGTGCGATTTTGATCGACAACGTGGAGCGCACGCTCCAATCCGCGAAGTTGTGCATCCTAATTACTGGCGGCGTGCTTCGTGATCGCGTACTCGGTGAGAGTCGTGATGTCGTGCTCAGAAATTACACTGCGCTGTTTGCCACGGGTAACAACATCGTCATCGGCGGTGATCTTGCGGCCCGTGCCGTTCGTTGCGACATCGACACCGGAGAGGAACGGCCCGAGGCCCGGCACTTCGCGTTTGATCCAGTGGCACGCGCGGTTGATCGTCATCCGCAACTGGTGATAGCCGCGCTGTCCGCGCTTCGGGCCTACGTGCTCGCTGGTTGTCCTTGGACGCTGAAACGTGAACCCTGGGGAGGATTTGAGCGATGGGATAAGCTCGTGTCGGGTTGTCTCACCTGGTTATATTATGGTGATCCGTATGATGCCAGGGAACGCATCATGGATGCTGATCCGATACGCGGAGCAAACCTTGACATTTTGGATGAGTGGTTTAAGCGATACAAAGAACGAGAAGTGTCACTCGCTGAAATTCGACAAGACGAGGGTGAAGTGTACGACTTTCTGTGCAAGGACAACCGCTGGGACGGGCATCACGCACGATGGATCTTGCGGCGACTTGAGGGACAGGTCTGTGGCAGCTATCGGCTGATTCGGCTTAGAGGTCGGGGCAGGTTTCGTGTGGTCAAATCGCAAGAGCCTGCCGCTCAGGGCTTCTGACCAGGGGTAAAATGACGAAGTGCCTTTATTTTCAACGAAACCGCTTGCACATACTGCACATATCCTCCACTACCCTCACGCGGGCATGACAATTTTATTGACTTGTGAATACAAGTCAAAATATACACTGTAAGATCTATGATAGTGGTGGATATGTGCGGTATGTGCAACCCAACCGCTTCGGCCAGCCCCTGGTAACACCGCTTTTTCGTATCCTAACCTCATTATTTGCTAGCAAAATGTGCCTCTTTGGTATATACTGATATCATTCACTAGGACGTATACCTCAAGTATTCCGAACCTGTTTCAAACTTCAACCCCCTGGAGGACCTGATGCAAGAGCCGCGACAAGCGATCCTCGTGCGATTGCCGACTTCACTAAAGCAACTCATTCAGCGCGACGCGGAAGCGAATCGGCGCAGCATGGGCCGCGAGCTGCAAGTCCTTATCGAGCGGCATTATCAATCCTCCCAAGCTGAGATAAATGCATGCGGCGACCGCAACTGAAACGAAGACAGGCACGTCGATCTGGCCGGATGAAGACACTCTTTCCTTCGCCTCGCCGCTTGAGATCGCAATCAAAGCAGAAACAGGAGAAGCAATAATGGGAATCATTAGGCAACCTCGGAAGCCTCTTGCACCGAAGGACGTGACGAAACGCATTCCGCGCAGCCCGGCGGACATCAAGCTGAGCGTCAGCATACCGACTGCACAGGTGACGCCGAAGGGTCACATTGTGAAAAAGAGAATCCCACTCTGGCCGCGTCCAACGGAGTGAGGATGCACACGAGACAGGCGCCAGAATATTTAACGGCTTTTTTGTCTAGAAGCTGTTGCATAACCTAGTACAGGGTCTTGAAAAGAAGGTAGTTGAGCTTTCTGAAATGAGAGATAAGGAGAATCAGCAGCGCCGAAGGAGGGCCGATGGCCCGATCGGGTCCGTTGC
>Ga0182024_10001524_pt1 | contig 59599 bp, 65 predicted proteins | sample P32metaG_FD_120480 | JGI IMG/M metagenome (GOLD analysis project Ga0182024, IMG submission 120480) | Permafrost microbial communities from Stordalen Mire, Sweden - P3-2 metaG (Illumina Assembly) | ecosystem: Environmental > Terrestrial > Soil > Wetlands > Permafrost | place: Sweden: Stordalen...
CGCCGTCCCGCTTGCGGTGGATCAGGTCGACAGTTCGCATTTAAGATCTGAGGGTAGCATCTTATTTGATTGAAAGTAAAGGAACGTAGCTCACTGGCGCGGAGCGAGTGATCGCCCCAGCCGCACCGCCCGGTACGCATAGTCGATGCCACTCCAGGCGGCGAGCGCCGCCACGATCCATTTCAAGGGTACCAGGATCGCCGTGTCTTGGTACCCCGCCAAATGGATCAGCATGGCCAGGACGAAGAGGATCTGCGCGGCGGTGCTCGATTTGCCCCATATGGACGGCGGGAAGCTGCGGATTTTCGTGAACGCAAACGCCGCGCCGACCATCAGCAGGATCAGCACGTCGCGGCCGACGACGATCACGGCAAGCCACGGGTCGATCACGCGCATGATGGCCATGGTGACGATGAGGCCGCTGAGCATGAGCTTGTCCGCGACTGGATCGATGTAGGCGCCGAGTCTCGATTGGGCGTTTAATTTGCGCGCGAGGAAGCCATCGAAGGCGTCGGTCCAGCCGGTGACAAACGCGATCGCCAGCGCGAGTTTATTTTGGTGATGCCAGAGCAGGTAGAAGAGATACGGCGCGATCACCAGTCGCGCGCCGCTGAGAAGATTTGGAAGATGCTTCAGGGCGCTTGATTTTTCGGAATCTCTCTTCACGGGATCTCTTATGATCGCGCACGTATGCGGTGCGCGGAGTCCCGGTCCGTTGGAGACCGCATCGGGGAGGCCACGATGTGGAACACCGTCACCTCCTGACCGTGGCAAGACTACCGCCCGGAGCGGAGATCACGAGGATACGGGGGCGGGAGTTCCATTGGGCGAGGTGGGCCTCCTCGGCCTGGGCTTCGATTTCGCGATTAAACCCGGTGTGCCACGCAGTGAGACGTTGTTGTTTTAAACGCTCCAGCACGGAGAAGAGAACAGGCTCATGACGAACTGCCTCCCTGGATGGCTTCGAGTACCGTTATCAACGATCCGTGAACCAAAACGGATACCAGATTGAAAAGCATCTGGTTTTCCGAGAGGAGCCGCGCTTCGCGGTCGAGATTAACATTGTTCCCGTCGGGCCTCTCCACCAGGCCTTGAGCCTGGATGGTCTGGGGCTGCTCGCCTTTGGCGAGAGTCATGAACTCGAATTGAAAATCAACATCTTGGGTCTGGTAGCCGGGGGTGTCGGCGTTGGCGATGTTGGACGCGACAAGTTTTTGGCGCGCGCTCAACAAATCCATGCAGCGTTCGAGGCTGGAGGTGATTCGGTCGAGCATGTCGGGAATGAAGGAGCACGTGGAGTGCCAGGGCTTATCACTTGTGTGACCGCCGAAACGGGTGTGGGACCGCCGAAACGGGCAAAATCCACCGTTCCGGCAAACACGCGATCGGCTTGGAAAACGCCGTCACGCGATGAACCGCGAATGTCCGGTTTCGCCTCGGTTGTCCCAAAGACGAACACAGGGGCCACGCACCCGCCGCAGAACCCAATTAGATTGAATAGCCTGCAAAGGCCGACCGCGTGCATCATCCCACGCAACTTCTCCTCCCGCTGGAGGGCTGCTTACGCGAGAAGGCTGCGTGCGCGAGTGGCGCGTATATAAAGGAGTGCTGCTTATGAAGCGATTTGCGATGCTAGGGATTTTCGCAACCGTTCTTCCCGCGATTTCGGGGATGACTGTGGCAAGCGCCGCCCCTCCCGCTGTGAACCCGGGAAGCCTCCCGGCATCGGTTGAGGCGCCGTCCGTTAAGCCCTCCGTTAAAGAGGACGTGCGTTGGCACGGTTGGACTCCCGCCGGACAGGTGGTCGAGATCAATAACATCTATGGAAATGTGCGCGCGGAAACCGCGGAGGGAGATGAGATCGAAGTGATCGCTCTCAAGAGCGGCACCGGCGATCCGGCGGATGTCTCCATCGAAGTGGTGGAGCACAAGGGCGGCGTCACCATTTGCGCCGTATATCCCAACGCTACGCCCGAGCATCCCTTTGAATGCCGCCCGAGCCACGGCGGAGGATTCCGCATGGCCGCGGCTTCGGGTTCCGAAGCCCATGTCCGATGGGACAACGGCGGCGGCGGCGACGTTCGGTTGAACGATCTGCGCGTCGATTTTCTGGTGCGCCTGCCCCGGAGGCTGCGCTTCATCGGCCGCACCGTGGACGGCGACGTGTCGGCTCACGTGGTGGAACAGGACGTGGAAGCGCATAGCGTAACCGGCGACGTGACCGTGGACCTGGACCCGTCCTCCGGCGCGGAAGTGCGCGCGGAGACGGCCATGGGCAGGGTGAGTTCGGAATTTCCGCTCACTGTCAGGACGGATCGCGATCACAAGACTCTGGTCTCCACTCATTTTGGGAATTCGCATCGCGTTGTGCGGTTGAAATCCGCGGCGGGAAACATTCGCCTGCAGCGCGGAGCCTGATGCCATGTCTAAATCGCGCACAACGGCACAAGCGGCCTGTGCGCATTTTGTTAAATCGCGCACAACGGCACGAGCGGCCTGTGCGCACTTTGTTAAATCGCACACAACGGCACGAGCGGCCTGTGCGTATTTTGTTAAATCGCGCACAACGGCACGAGCGGCCTGTGCGCACTTTGTTAAATCGCACACAACGGCACGAGCGGCCTGTGCGCTTCAAGACCTGCCGATCGAAGCCTGTTATGATTAGGACTCCCCGATTCGAAGGGGATCAAGAAGTCACCATCCCAGAATCGAATCTGACCGACGCGGCGAAGGGGAAGGGCAACCTTTCCCTTCTCGCTTTTCCTAACCGCTCGATTGGCCGCTAGCTCGAGAGAATTTGCGCATTCCCTCACGTCCGCTCCTGGTTGACCGCCCCCTCTGATGACGGCTGAGTTCATCCATGCCACACTAAGAAAAGTGCATACACGCCGCATTGCCGCTTTTTTCCTGGGCGCTTGGCTCTCCGGCAGCCTGGTGGTGATGTTTATTTCCGTCCAGGATTCGCACAGCGCCACCGCGGTGATCAGCTCTTCCGTGCCGCAAGCCAAGAAAATGATCGACGCGCTGGGCGCCGAACAAGCCGGCCTGCTTCTGCGTCACGCCGCAGCCGAGGAAAGCCGCAGCGTTCTATTTATTTGGGAACGCGTCGAGATCCTGCTGGCCCTGGTCCTGGCCGGATGCCTGTTTCTGGGAACGCAGAAGCGCGTTTTCCCGATCGTGCTGTGCGGTGCGATGCTGGCGCTGGTGCTGTTTCAGCATTTCGGCGTGGGGCCGGAACTGGCCTATCGCGGGCGGGAAACGGATTTTCCGCCAGGCAACCAATCGCTGGAGCCCATCGAGAGCCTGCGCGCTCTGCAAGCGGTTTACTACGGGGTGGAGCTGGTGAAGCTGGTCGCGGGCGGAGTCCTAGCGAGTTATCTATTCGTGTTTCATACTTCCCGGCGCGGCGCCCGGAAGGAAGTCAACGCGGTCGATGACGCCGACCACCGCCATGTCAATCGGTGATTCGGGCCTGCCTACTGAGGTCATGGCGCTGAATCCTTCCGTCACCAGCAGCACGCGATCGCCCACGCCCGCGTCCACGGCATCGAGAGCGATCACCGCGTTGCCGCGATCCGATCCATCCAGATTCAGCGGCTGCACCAGCAGGGCCTTGCGGCCGTGATGGCTGTCGTGCTTTTGGGTGGCGACCACGTCGCCGATCACGCGGGCGATCAGCATCGCTGGCCTCGCGGGGGCGCGCTCAGAGTAATCTCGCGTGAGTGCAGAATCATATGACGATTTACTTTGAAGGCGGCAGGCTGTTGGGCGGGCTGCTTGAGGATGCCGCGGAACCCTTCTTCGCCGGCTTGCGGGGGCAGGTTTGACAGGTTGCATCGGGCAGCATTCCTTCCCGATAGGCGTATGCGTTCAGTCTCGCCTCCCAAGTGCGACCGTCGGAATCCATCAATACAATTCTGGGAACACCATTTTTGTTAAATCCGAAGACGCCACGGTTAACGCCAGCCTCATCCACCAACACAAACTTGTGAGCCCGGGTCTCCTGCGCCACTGGTGCTTGCTCCTGCGCCCGAACCGGCGCGGGTGGAACGCGTTGCGACATGACGCCGCCAACGAATCCGGCGGCGATGGCAAGTACGATGGTCGTTTTGGTGCTCATGGATTCAGTATGCACCCAACCGGTCAAGGCCAGCGGCAGGGGTTCGTTATGTCGCAGATCACTTTGAAGTCGTGCCGTCCGCTGACGGCTTGGAATCTTTCTTGGCCGGCTTGTGGGGACACGTTTGACAGGTTGTATCGGGCAGAAAAACGTGGGACGACCCCATATACCTGGGCGCCCAGGTGTAACCCTTCGGGTCCATCAGCTCCATATCTGGGGCAGCCTTCCGGTTAAATCCGAAGACGCCGCGATCGACGCCCGCATCATCCACTAACACGAATTTGTGAGCTCGGATCTCCTGCGCCACTGGTGCTTGCTCCTGCGCCCGGACCGGCGTAGGAAGAATTCGTTGAGAAGCAATGCCGCCAATGAATCCGGCAGCGATAGCGAGTGCGACGGTCGTTTTGGTGCTCATGAATTCAGTATGCACCCGGCAGGTCAACACCGCTGGCGGGGATCAGTCCCGCCGGAACGCTCGCTTCCTTGCCTCGGCGAGTGCGTTCAAAAAACCGTCATGCTTCCCAGGGATTGACTATCGTGATTTCGAGACCAACAAAATCTTTCACGTTGCGCGTCACCAGCGTCAAGTCATGTTCAAGAGCGGTAGCGGCAATCAGGCCGTCGATGTTGGGCAGTGGTGTTCCCTTGTCCAAAGCTCGGGCTGAAAGGACTCCCCAGCGGTCGGCAACCGCTTTCGTAACCGGGAGGAGGCGTTCTTCAAACCATTGGTCAAGATCATACTCGACCCATTGTTCCAACTCCCTACGCCGTTGACCGGCGGCAAGGCGTTCAATCCCCTTGCGAATCTCTCCGAAGCTGACTACGCTCGCCCAAAGCACATCGGGATCAGCGGCTCTTAGCCAATCTCTCACGTGGGCGTCCGGTTCCGCTCTGCGCTTGAACTCCGAGAGGACGTTCGTGTCGAGAAGAAATCCGCTCACAGGTCAACTGGACGTCCGTAGTCCTGTTGTCTTTCTAAGTCGATTTCGGAGCCCGCGAACGGCGACTCCATGAGGAAGTCGGCGAGATTCTTGCGGGGCTTTCGCGGGGGCACGGTGGCTGCTTGCGCCGGCTTGGATTTTTCGCGCAAAGCTTGCACACCATGAACGATGAGTTCATCAACCGTCTGAACATGGCCGCTCCGCAATTCTTCCTGCACAAGCCGTTCGGTTTCAGGTTTGAGTTCGACGGTCATACCTTCAACGTACGCGAAAGAGCGGTAAATAGCAAAATAGAGACCGGCGAGACCCTCTCCTCTCCGCTTTCACACAGGCAGTTGTTTCAGTGGCGGCCTGGCTCAAAGAAGCTCACCACACTGCATCAGTCCGCTTTTTGAAGATGGATTTCGTCGATGACGCCCACGATGGTCGCTTCCGTCGGCACTTCGGTGGGACGGAACGGAAAGCTCGCCTCTTTGCCGCGGCACCAATAGATCAACTCGCCCGCGCCCACGCCGGCCGCATCGGTACAGATGAGTTGTTTGCCGGTGTTCTTGAGATCGGGCGTCAGTGGTTGGACGATGAGCAAGCGCTGGCCTTTCAGGCTCGAGTTCTTCATGGTCGCCACGACATTACCGATCACTCTGCCAATCTGCATGTCACCTCGGGTTGTGACTCACTTCGCGTTGAAACTCACCGTATCGACAATCCCGACGATGGAGGCGTCGACAGGTTTGTCCTTACACCCTTCGGCCATGCGCGCCGAACTGCCGGAGACCAACAGCACCAATTCGGACGAACCTGCCTGCACCGTATCGATCGCAATGACGTAGCCGGATTCTTCCTTGCCTTCCGGCGAGACGTGCCTCACGATCAGCAGCTTCTGTCCTTCCAGGCGCGGATCTTTCCGCGTCGCGACAATGGTGCCGACCACACGCCCCAGAGTCATCGAGTTAAATAGGATGCGCTCATCGCGTTAGTGGGCTGCCGTCATGGATTATTTGGAGCTCGCCGCCGCTGCCTTGCCGATGGGCAAAATGTCTTCCAGGCTCGGGTGCGGGCGAGGAATGACGTGCACCGAGATGAGCTCGCCGACGCGCCGCGCCGCGGCCGCGCCGGCATCGGTGGCCGCGCGAACCGCCGCGACGTCGCCCCGCACCATCGCGGTCACATAGCCCGACCCGATCTTCTCCCATCCCACCAGATGCACATTGGCGGCTTTCACCATGGCGTCCGACGCCTCGATCATGGCGACCAGGCCGCGCGTTTCGATCATCCCTAATGCTTCGCCCATTATGCGACTCCCGATTGTTTCTGTCTTCGAAACATCCTAACCCGGAACATTCTAACCGCTCCTTCTAGTCGCGGCTCGTAAGAACTTTTAACCGCTCCTTCTAGTCGCGGCTCGTAAGGACTTTAGACCGCTCCCTTTGGTCGCGGCTCGGAAAAACTAAAAGACTCCGCGAACCTTCAGTGCTTCTTCGACGATCGCGACCAGCTGATCGCGCGTGATTTCGATCTTTTCATTGGTCTCTGGCGTCTCCGGCATGTCCTCGGCGGTCATGGGCGATCCGGATTCGAAGCGGTTCTTGGATTGGACGTGATACCGCTCCCGCGAATCGAACAGCTTCTGCACCTCCACGCGCGGCAGGACCTTCGGCCCTCCCAGCAGCTCCGCGACCATGGTGATGCGCGCGAAGTGCTCCACGATTTCCATCCGGGAGTACGCCTGCAACACATCTTCTCCGTACGCCACGGCGCCATGATTCGCCATCAGGATCGCGTCGTATTTGGGGATGTAGGGCAGCATGCCTTCGATCAGCGCGGGCGTGCCTGGCAGCCCGTAATCGGCCAGAGGAACGGAACCGAGCGAGATCACCACCTCCGGCAACAGCGCGAGATTCAGGGCCCGGCCCGCCGTCGCGAATCCGGTAGCCACGGGAGGATGCGCGTGGACCACCGCGCGGATGTCGGGGCGGTTCTGGTAAATCGCCAGGTGCATTCCCATTTCAGAGGTGCGCTCGCGCTCGCCGCAAAGCTTATCGCCGCTGAGATTACAGACGATGAGGTCGTCGGGCCGCAGCATTCCCTTGCTGACCCCGGTGGGGGTGGCAAGCAGACGATCGTCATCCAGGCGAATACTGATGTTGCCGTCGTTGGCGGCAATCCAGCCTTTGTCGAACATCAGACGCCCCACCTGGACCACGTCGTCGCGAAGCTGTTGCTCGGTCTTGTGCATCTGAACGCTAGCGTTCTTGATTGTATCAGCCATGGAACCAAATGTGCCGCAGGCACATTTCAGACGCTGCCCCACCTGCGGCTACAATGAGTGGAGCCGTCCGTTCTGCAATACCGCCGGTTCCTCTATTCGCGATTATGGATAAGCGCCGCATGTGCCCGCATTGCCGGGCATTCATCACTACGGACGATCGAGTCTGTCCGTACTGCAACAACGAAGTGGGGAAGCGCGCGGTGGAAAGCCGGGCGTCCTCCGACGCTTTAGGCGGGCTGATTCCGCAGGCGCGATTCACCACCATCGTGCTGATGCTGATCAACACCGGCTTTTATGTCGCGACGCTGCTATATACCTCGCGCACCACGGGCCAGAGCGGGTTCGATCCGAGCGGGCGCACGCTTTTCGATTTTGGCGCGAAGGAGCCGGGCGCGATCATGGCCGGTCAGTGGTGGCGATTCATCACCGCCGGATTTCTCCACGGGAGCATTTTGCACATCCTGATGAACATGTGGGTGCTGTTCGATCTGGGCACGCAGACCGAGGAAGCTTTCGGCACCAGCCGGTTTCTCACGATCTACCTGGCATCCACGGTGACCGGTTACATCGCCAGCTTCTACGGATCTCCGGCGCTATCGATCGGCGCTTCCGCGGGGATCTTCGGCCTAATCGGCGCGATGATCGCTTTCGGAATTCGCGAGGGCAGCGCCTACGGCTCGGCGATGAAGAGCTTCTACATCCGGTGGGCGGTGTATGGACTGATCATGGGATTCATCCTGCCGTTTGTCGACAACTACGCCCATATGGGCGGCCTTGCGGGAGGGTTCGTGGTGGGATACATCGCGGCCCCGTCGCGCCGCAACTCCGCGGTGGAACGAATGTGGCAAGTGATTGCGGGAATTGCTTTGGCGATCACGGGCTACGCGTTCTTCCATATGTTCACGTTCCTGATGCGCGCGCAATGAGCGCGAAGTTGGGGGCCGGCGTTAGGTAAGAAATGAACGGTCGCGGGTCGCCTCTTACGCGGTGCTGTCCAGACTGACAACCAGGCGCAGTCCGAGGGCTTCGAGCACCTGTTGAATGCGCGCGAGCCGGGTGGCATGGCGTGGATCCAAAAGCCGGCGGATTTCTCTCTCATCCACATCGAGGCGGCGGGCGAGCTCGCTGTTTGAAACGCCCGCGGCCCGGACGGCCAGATACAGCGCTGCCTTGGCGGCCATCGCGGCCGGCAGGAGAACCATGGCATCCGTCCCCGGGGCGCGCGAGCCCCGCTTGCTCCGGGGCGCGGAAGGCTCGGGGACATCGAGACCATCCGAGATGCGGCCGGCGATGGCTTCCTCCAGGCAATCGGAGGCCTGCGCGAGCGCGTCGGCAAGGTTCCGGCCGCTGGTGATGGCCTCGGGTAAGTCGGGAAACTGGACCGTGAATTGGCCCTTCTTTTCGGGCGTCAATACCGCGGGATAAGCGAAGCTTCGCATTTTTTCACCTCTCCTCAAAATCCTTGGGCGTGAGTCCGAGCTGGCGCAGCATGGCGCGGAAAGTTCCGTTTGGCAATTCGCGTTTCACATCCTGAAGAATGGTCCGGGCGTCACCGAAATACAGCATCGCGTGACTGCCTTTTCCGCGTTTCTCTTCAAGCCGCACCGGAATCCCCCGTGCCACTCCCAGCGCTTTGATCTTTCTTAAGAACTCAGCGCCTCTCATGACCCCAGAATAGGACAAATATGTCCGAGCAGCAAGATAGAATTGTCCGAGACGTGAATAGTCTGAGAGTACGTTCTGTCGTTCGAGAGCCGGGGAACCAGCGCCGCCAGATTTGACGGCCCCACATTCATCCTAGCCGCTCACCGCACCACCACCTTCGCCAACCCCGCGTTGCCAGCCGTGTCGTACACGCGAATCACGATCAGGTGCTCGCCTACCGGCAGATTCGCGACGTGGATATTGAACCGCTCGCTCTCGGAATCTGTCACGCCGTCGGCGGCCTCCACCGGCCACCACGGGCCCGCGTCGATCGAATACTCGCATCGCCGTAATGCCGATGCGCCATCCTGCGCACGCACGTCGATATCGACTGCCGCTCCATTTCGAAGCGGCGCGCTCGCGGTCACCACCGGGGGCGTGTTGTCGATGAGCACCGGCGCGCTGACCAGCTCCGTTTCGCGGGCTAGATTTGCAGGATTCGAGGGGGCGTCCGAAGCCGTCACTTTGAAAACGTAATGCCCATCGGCGAACACATCGCCGTCCAGTAGATAGCTGTTCTCGCTCATGTTGGCTTTGAGCAGCTTCCATTCGCGCTCGCCTTCGCCGCGAAAATACAGGTTGTAGATCAGCCGGTCGCCATCCGGATCGTCCGCCTGCCAGGAGATCTGAATCTGTCCGTTGGGCGCGCGGCCCAGCGTTTGCGATGGCGTTCCGGCGGGCGTCTCGCCAGTGTCGGTGACGGTAACGGAATACGCGGCGCCTGTGGAGGCAGCCGCAGTTTTTGCGCCGCTGGGCAGCGCAGTCACGTTGACGCTCCGTATGACCGGCGGCGTGTTCTGAGGAAGATAGGCGATGGTCACGCTGTCGAGCGTGGAGCTGTCCATAATTTCCGCGCGCCATTGAATGTAGCGAGCATTTGGGCTGGCAATCAATTCGCCTAGGTTCTGTTTGGCCCAGTCGCTCCAGGTCGCATCCGGGCGCGCCGAATTTCCGGTGCGTGTCTTAACGCCGCACGCAGATGGAAGTATGAGAGTCTCGCCGCGGCATGACAGCCGTCCCCATCGCGCGACCGTTCCCGCATCATGCACGGGCGATTCATACCAGCCGGTCGCGCCTGTCGGGTTGCTCAATCTCAGAATCTTCCCCAGATTGCCCGTCGCCACAATCGGGCCTTCCGGCGATTCGAGCAGCCGCGTCGCTTCGCCTTCGTTCGCCTGCGCGACCAGCGTCGCCTTACGATCTTGACCCAGCCGGTAAACGCGCGCCTGCGCATCCGTCACGAACATCAGGTCGTTACCCGCGAGCATCAAATCGTATGCGTTCTCTTCCTTCGAACTCCACAGCGTCTCCACGGTGTTATCCGGATGGATCTTGTAAATCGCGGATCGCTCCACGCCCGCTGTTTCGGTAACCGGCGCAAGCACTGTGGGCTGCGCCACGGAGGTGGTTTTCGCAGGCTCGGGCTTAGGCGTGGGCGTGATTCCGGCCTGCGCATCGGTCACGGTGACGCTGATGGTCGGCCCAACGATCGGTTCCGTTCCACTGGTCGCATTGGGGGAAGAGCCTGTGCGCCGCGCGATGCTGCCGCCCAGCGCCGCGGCATAAATCGTGCCATCAGGCGCGGGAACGATCGCGCGGATTTCGGGAAGATTCGCGTCATACAGCACAAACGCCTTGTTCTCCGCAGTAATTCTATAGAGAATCCCGTTCGGCTCCGAGCCCGCGAGCAGGCGGCCTTGCGTGTCGATCGCGAGGCAGGTGACATGGGACTGGCCGGTTTCGTAATAGACGCTGCCACGCCCCGCCGCGGTCACGCGAAATATCTTTCCCTGATCTCCGGTCGCGACAAACAGCGCGCCATCGGAGGCGAATTGCAGTGCCCAGATGTAGCGCGCGCGCGGATCGAAATACTCCGCGGCTTTACCGTTTTCGATTCGATAAACTTTTCCATCGGGCGACGTTCCGGCATACACGACGCCCTTCGCGTCCACTGCGACCGCGAAAATTTCCGGCTGATCCGCGGTCCATACCAGCGATGACTTGCCCGCTGCGTCGACGCGATACAACCGCCCGCCGTTGCCCGTACCCAAATACAACGATCCGGCATTGGGCGAACCCGCGGGCGCTTTCGCGACGGTCCAGATCTCCGGCTGATCGGAAGTGAACAGAGTTTCCATCTTCGGCCCGATGGTCAATTTGCCGTCGCGCGTCAGCGACAACCCGCTCATGCGCCCGCGCAGGAAGTCCTGATAGCCGGACATTTCCCACGTGGTGGTGGTCGCAGCGGAGAGGATGAGGCCTACGAGAAGCAGACCGACGCACGCACGGAGACAAGCGCTCCGCCCCAGAGGGAAAGCCGTCGCGCCTCTTAAGGGGACGCGCACAACGGCACGGGCGGCGTGTTCGCTTAACCGCTCCCTCGGCGCAAGCGCAGCTTGGTCGCGGCTCGTGTCGCGTTTTTGTAACCGCTCCCCTGGCGCAAGCGCGGCTTGGTCGCGGCTCGTAAGCCCCTTCACTCTTTCACCTCGACCTGTATGGTTTTCGACCCCGTGACCACCGTGTCGCCCACCGGAATCTCGATTTCGGCAAGCTTCGATCCGCGCAGGTTGAGGGGCATCGCGGTGGCGGTTTCGACGCGATTCAGAATCAGCGCGAGCGAAGGCGGGACATTGGGAAGATCGCGGCCTTCGATGGTATAGGCGGTCTCCGCGCGCCATACGCGGACGTAAGCCTTAGTGTTGGAGCGCAGCTCATTCAGCACCTCGAAGACCTGTGCGGGCGATCGCAGCGGCATTCCCGCGCGTGCCTGCAGCCCTTGCAGGTTGGCGGAAGTCGCATCGGACACCGTGAAATACAACGTTCCGAGCGGCGCGCCCACCGGCACGCGATAATGCGCGGTCCGGATGGCCGCGGATCCATTTTCGCCGGCGAGCGAAATCATCAGCTCCACATCCTCGCCCGGACGAACCTGCCGCGGGGCGGCAACCTCCGCGATCTGGGTTTGATGACGGCGCTCCACGGCGCCGATTTCGAGCACCACATTCTTCAGCTTCAACTGATCGAACCCCGCACCCAGCGCGTAACTCAACGGCGCGCCGACGCCCAGCGCGGCCAGCGTGGACGTGGCCACGTCGCCCCCGTAAGCGTTATCGATGCGAACGCTGCCACCGTCGAAATCCAGATGGCCCCGCACGGAATAAGTAGCCGGCCCGGTGGAGCGCTCCGTCGCATCGATCGCCGAAAACACCGCCATCTGAGTCACCAGCGGAGTCATCACGCGATCCTGGATCATCCCCATGCGATAAGTGTTCGCGCCGACCTTGATTTCGATCGGAATGGTCACGGCGCGGCGGCCCACTCTGCCCGAAATCGCGGCGTTACGATCCTCCGTGATCACGCCCATCCATTCGCGCGCCGCCGAAATCTTGAATGACGCCTGGACATTCGGCAGCAGCGCCAGCACTTCAGAGCGGGCGAAAGGCAGCTCCGTCGGTCCGCCCGCAAGAAAGCGATGCCCGAACGCGTAGATGCGATCGCCATCGATGCAGGTGACCGTTCCGTCAGCGCCCGCATTCATGTCGCCGGTAAGCAATTCCACGCTGATCATGGAGCCGGCTTCGAGCTGCTTCGGATCGCCGAGCGCTTCCCCGGGCTTGCCTCCGCCTGAAACTCCCTGTCTTGGATCCAGGCCGAGTTCGCGCAACGCGGGTCCGAAATGTTCGAGCGTCGCCGCGGTAAATCCTGAAAACGAAACCGGCGTAGCAATTTCTTCAAGCCGCGCGTTGCCGGCGCTGTTACCGGCGCGCTCGCTCATTCGCACAGTCCTGCGCGCCAACAGAGTGGTTCCTGGCGCCGGCTTCGGGTCGGGATCGACGCGCAACATTTCCTCGATGGGCCGAATGCCCGCGATGGCCTCTTTCGACATTGGAAACGCCAGCGCGACAGCTCCCGCCAGCTTGCCGTCGATGTAAACCGGCGATCCGCTCATGCCCTGGAGCACTCCGGTATTTTCGAGCGGCCCGCCCTTCAGGCGGGCGAGGATGACGGATTCATGCGGTCCAATGTTTTCGAGAACGCCCAGGATCTCCACCTGAAATTCTTCCACCTTCGTTCCCGCGAAAACCGTGCGCCCGATGCCGTGCTGGCCGGCACGCACGTCCTTGAGCGGAAAGATGGGAGGGGCGGCTTGCAGTGCCAACGCTAACATCAGAGCGAGCACCGCGATCGCGAGCGGGCGGGGGATAACCACATCCTTATTGTAAACGCGCATCGTAATATGGGCTTGTACGACACAAGCGCGCATCACGGAAACGGTTGGCGTGGTGGAATCGCCCAATCGACGAAAGGAAAATTTCAATAAGGGGCAGGGTCCACGGCAGTTTGCTCCTGATTGGCCTGGCCGTAGGGATCATTTCAACCCCCTGGCTCCTCGCGAGCCTCCTCGCGCTCGCCGCTCTTGCGGCGGCCTGATCACCGTCGCGATCCGATCCTTCCACCACGAACCGACGCCATCCATTTTCAAGGCCAACGAGGATGCGGACGCAAATCCTTTAGGGACCCGGACTTAGCCCCTCCCGCCAAAGGGACACCTTAACCGTAGTAGTATGGTGGAGCAGTCGCGTTGCCGGTCGGAGGGCCGCGCGGCCAATCGCCCAATGGAAGGGAGGCGCTCCCATGTGGAACCGCCGCAAAGAGGAAGAATACACCGCCAAGCCGGCATCGGCCCCGCCGACTTCGTCCGAGCTTGCCAAGGAGGGAATTCCGATGTCTACACTCCCAGGACGCAGCGCCAGTGAACCGCACTTCGACACACATCGAAGCGGCGGACAGGCTGTGCTCGGCAAGTCCGTTATCGTGAAAGGCCAGATCTATAGCCGCGAAGATCTCACCATCGACGGCGAAGTGGAAGGCACCGTCGAATTGCAGGAGCATCGCCTTACGGTGGGCCCCAACGGAAAAGTGACGGCCAGCGTCAAGGCGCGCGAGATCGTGGTGCTCGGCACCATCCACGGCAATGTCGAAACCAGCGACAAGATCGACATCCGCAAGGAAGCCAAGCTGGTGGGCGATATCAAAACCGCTCGCGTGGTAATCGAGGATGGCGCCTACTTCAAGGGCAATATCGACATCGTCCGCCCCGAAGCGGCGCCGCGGCCGGCCCCCGCACACGCGGCACAACCGGCCCCCAGGCCCGCTGCTCCGCCCCAACCCCAACCTGTGACGTCGGCCCCCGCGGCGTCCGCGCCAGTGATGGCCGCCGGAGCCGGTGATCACAAGCGCTAATCCGAGAGTCGGATCGTTGGTGACCCGGCATAGTCACGGCCTCGATCAGTTTTGTTCGTCGCTGGAGGAACGTCCGGGTCTCTCCATTCTCGATCTCGCCGGCGCCAGCCAGGCCACTATCAGTTTTCTCACGAACTACGGGCACCGGCTGTATTCGGACGATTTCGTCCACCAGATGGACCAGCATTTTGGCGACGGCGATTTTTACGAGAATCAGTCCAATCCGCTCAAGAGCGGAAAGTTTCTGTCGACCGCGCTCGATTTTCCGGAAGGGCATTTCGACGGCGTGCTGGTGTGGGACACGCTGCAATTCCTATCGCCGCCGCTGTTGCAAATCGTAGTCGAACGTCTTCATCGCATGCTGCGGCCGGGCTCCTGCCTGCTCGCGTTTTTTCATGCCGAAGAGCGCCTCGACACGATTCCGACCTATTCCTATCGCGTGTCCGACCATCGCACGATTACGCTGGCGCCACGCGGGCGCCGCAGACCCGCGCAGTTCTTCAACAATCGCAGCCTTGAGAAACTGTTTCAGGATTTTCAATCGGTCAAATTTTTTCTGACCCGCGATCACCTGCGCGAGGTCATCGTCCGCCGCTAATCGGTTTTCCAACTCACAAGGGTGGGGGCGTCCTCCACCTCGTCCGTCAGGGCGGAGCCGCAAAGTCACGCTCGACTGCGCCCGCCCGCAGGCTTACTCCCTGCCCCTGAGGATCGCGGCTATGACGCGGGGACTGCGGCTCCCATGCAGCGCGGCGATCACCGGCAGCGGGCGTTCGTGCGGAGCGTAGGCGAGCAGATAATCGCGCACGGTTATGAACCGCAAGGGCCGTGAGGTAAGGTCGGGGCGGCGGTGGCCCTGGTGGGGAAACGGCACGAGCCTCCCAATAGCTTTGTAGATCTCTGGTCGGCCGCACTCAGATTGTCTTCGGCGATGAATTCCCAAATATCGTCAAGATCGGTGTAGGCTTCGGGGTGAAGGACGTAGCCGGTCACGACTGAGAGGCGCGGCGCTCCTGGCTCTTGCGCCGGAGACGTTCGAAAGCCTCCTCGCCGTCGACGGGTTTCACCCGGCCGCTCTTGATATCGTCGTAGCGGCTATCGAGCATATGCCGCACCTCGGCCACTTCCGCCAAATACCCGGCCATGGCGTCTTCGACGAGGTCGTCAGTCGGACGGCCGCTTTGCGAGGCCAGTTCGTTCAGGCGGGATTCCGTTTCGGGAGTGAGATGTACTTCCATCTCGAACAGTGTAGAAGCGCGGTAAGGTTCTGTCAAACAGAGAACAAAGAACAGAGAACAGAGAACAGAGAACCGGGCGCGGGGCTTCTTGTCCCGGCACGACAAACTTGACACACGACAAACTTGCCGATGCGCCGAAGCGACCACTTTCGCTAACCTCAAGGCATGTCCCTTGAAGACGACCTGTTCGAGCAGCGCCGCCGCCGCGTCTCCGAAATCGAAGCGCTGGGCTTCAAGCCCTACGGCCAGCGATTCGATTTCACGCACACGATTCCGCAAATCCTCGCCGACTACAGCGCCAAGACCGCGGAGGAACTAGCCGGCAAACCCCAGGTCCGCATCGCCGGCCGCATCCTGACCGTCCGCCGCATGGGCAAGGCCGGCTTCATGCACCTCCAGCAATCCGGCGAGCGCCTCCAGGTCTACGTGCGCAAGGACGCGGTTCCCGAAAACGATTACAAGCTGTATGAGATGCTCGATCTGGGCGACATCGTCGGCATCGACGGCTATCTGTTTCGCACGCGCACGGGCGAGCTGAGCGTTCACGCCGAGAAGCTCACGTTTCTTTCGAAAATCCTGCTGGGGCTGCCGGAAAAATGGCACGGCCTCGAAGACGTCGAGATCCGCTATCGCCAGCGTTATCTGGATCTGATCGCGAATCCTGAATCGCGGCAGATCTTTGTGACTCGCGCGAAGATCGTCACGTCCTTGCGGCGCCAACTGGAAGCCCGCAGTTTCATCGAAGTCGAAACGCCTATGATGCAGACGGTTTACGGCGGCGCCACCGCGCGCCCGTTCGTCACGCATCACAACACGCTCGACATGGATCTATTCTTGAGGATCGCGCCGGAGCTATATTTGAAGCGCTTGATCGTGGGCGGGCTCGATCGGGTTTACGAAATCAATCGCAACTTCCGCAACGAAGGCATCTCGACGCAGCACAACCCCGAGTTCACCATGCTCGAATTTTACCAGGCCTACACCGACTATCACGGCATGATGGATCTATCGGCGGATCTACTGAAGCAGACCGCCATCGACGCGACCGGATCGGCAGTGGTCGAATATCAGGGGACCCAGCTCGATTTCGGCAACGTGCGCAGGATGACCATGCGGGAGGCGCTTCTCGAAGCTGGCGGCGATCAGTCATTGAAGGGCCTCGATCTGGTGCACGCATTCGAACAGAGGGTCGAGCCGACACTGATTCAGCCCACCATCATCTATGAATATCCCGTCGAGGTTTCGCCGCTCTCGAAAAACAATGAGCGCGATCCGGCGTTCGTCGATCGATTCGAGATCTACGCCGCGGGGATGGAAATCGGCAACGCGTACACCGAGCTCAATGATCCGTGGGAGCAGCAGCGTCGGTTTGAGATGCAGCTTGCCATGCGCGAAGCTGGAGACGAAGAGGCTCATCAGATGGATGAGGATTATCTGCGCGCGATGTCGTATGGCATGCCGCCGACGGGCGGGGAAGGCATCGGGATCGATCGCCTGACTATGTTGCTGACGAATTCGAAGTCGATCCGCGATGTGATTCTGTTCCCCTTGTTGCGTGCGGAAGGCGAAATCGGCATCGCGGAGAAGCTGAAAGGATTGAAGTGACGACGCGTTTCCTGACGGTCGCGGCTCTTGCCCGAACGCGCTCCATGCTGTCGCGCCTCTTAACCGCTCCCTTTGGTCACGGCTCGTAATGTTCGAGTTCTTTGTCGCGCTCCGCTACCTCCGAGCCAAACGCAAACAGGTCATGATCTCCGTCATCACGGTGATCTCCATCGTCGGCGTCGCAGCAGGCGTCATGGCGCTGGTCATCGCGCTTGCCATCACCACTGGCTTGCGCGAAACGCTACAGCGCAATCTGCTCGGGCTCACGGCGCACGTATCCATTCAGGAACGGGAACCTGGCGAAGGGATTTCAGGATGGCAGCACATCGCCGCGAACACCGCGAAACTTCCCCATGTGATCGCCGCGACGCCGGGGCTCTACGAACCCGCTTACATAAAGGGACCCGTCCGCAGCACCGGCCTCACGGTCAAAGGAATTCTGGTCGATTCCGCGACCAAGCTTCCCGACGCGCTGGTCCACCTGAAAGCCGGCTCCATCGGAGGGCTCCGTGACGACAGCGGCAGCCTGCCGGGCATCATTCTTGGTTCGAAACTCGCCGACTACATTGGCGCGGTTGTGAACAAGCAAGTCACGCTGATCAATCCCGAGGGCGAAATGAACCCATTGGGAATTCCCAGGCCGAGTTATGTTCGCTTCCTGGTCGCGGGCATTTTCGAAACCGGCTTTTACGAGGCCGATAATAGCTGGGCGTTCGCATCGGTTCGCACTACGCAAAGGGTCTTTGGGTTCGATCAGGACGTGGTCAACAGCATCGAACTCAGGCTCGACGATGTGGATCAAGCGCCGCTGGTCGAGCGGGAAGTCGAAAAAATGATCGGGCTCAAGCTCGCCGCGGTCACCTGGGAAGAACAGAATTCGGCGATACTCGAAGCCTTGCAGAAAGAAAAAATCGTTACGGTGATCACCATCGGACTCATCCAACTTGTCGCGGCGCTGAATATTTTGATCGCGCTGGTCATGATGGTGATGGAAAAGCATCGCGACATCGCGGTGCTCATGTCGATGGGCGCGCGTGCCGCACAGATCCGCAACATCTTTGTGTTTGAAGGCGCGTTGATCGGAGCCGTCGGCACCACCATCGGGCTCGTCGCCGGATACACTCTGTGTTATTTAGCCGACCGTTATCACTGGATTCCGCTCAGTGAGCAGGTTTACTCGATGGCTTACGTGCCCTTCCATGCGCACGCCGTCGATGGCGTGTGGATCGCGGGCGCAGCCATGGCGGTGAGCCTCATCGCCACGTTGTATCCTGCTCGCAACGCGACCCGCATCGCCCCCGTCGAAGCTCTTCGCTACGAGTGACGTGGCGGCGGTGGCACAGACTTTAGTCTGTGTTTCCCGTCGCCTGCCAAGGGACGTGAGAGCCACGCACGCGCTACGATGCGAGTAATGCGCCTACTCATCTTGATTGCTCTCGCAGCGGCTTCGCTTGCAGCCCAACCGAAGCCGAACTATGAAGTCTACGCGATCCGCTACGCCACGCTCAAGGATTTCGCGGTCAGCGGACTCATTGCCGGCGCCGATCCTGCGCGCAAGCTTGACATCGCCATGATGGTCTGGTTGGTGAAAGGCGGGGGCCACAATATCCTGGTCGATTCCGGTTTCTATCGCGACCAGTTCATGCGCCAATGGCATCCCGCCGATTACAGTAAGCCGTCCGATGCCGTGGCCCGCGCGGGCGTGAAGGCTGACGAGATCACGGACCTGATCATCAGTCACATCCACTGGGATCACGCCGACGGCTTCGATCTTTTTCCGAAGGCGAAAATCTGGATTCAGAAGGACGAGCTGGAATATTACGCGGGCGAAGCGTGGACCGGCCATCGCCGCACCGCCGCCGATCCCGACGACATCGTCGGCCTGGTGAAACTCAACACCGAAGGCCGTATCGCGCTGGTGAATGGCGATGCGCAGGAGATTTTGCCGGGGATCACTTGCTACATCGGCGGCAAGCACACCTACGCATCGCAATTCGTGGGCGTGAACACATCGGCGGGAACCGTGGTGCTGGCTAGCGACAACATGTACCTCTACGAGAATCTCGAAAAGCACCTGCCCATCGCGCAGACTCTGGATGCCGCGTCGAACCTGCGCGCTCAGGATCGCATGAAGCAGCTGGCCGCGAGTCCCAAGCTGATTATTCCGGGTCACGATCCGGCGGTGATGAAGAATTTTCCCGAGGTCGCCCCCGGAGTCGTGAGGATTCAATAGCTGCTGAAGACCTTCTGAACCGCGACTGTCAAGGAGCGGCGCTCAAACTCACTACCCTTACCGTACAGGGCGCCCGTGTCGTGGTGCGCGTGACATCACGGTGCCAAGCCCGCCCAATACTCCTGTGAAGTAACCACTGGCACGATCTCGAACTCGATCACATCCCTCCAACTGTCGATCCACGTCCGCAGTAGCTCGGCCGCCTCCGCCTCCATCACCTGGAAACAGCGGGCCCGGTCGGGATCGACCCAGCTCGCGTGATAGACCACACCCTCCGGAAGCAAACGACCTTGATCGAGGAAGCGCTCGCGAATCGGCCGCGGGTCGCCGTTCTTGAAATGTTCGATTACCGTGAACGGCATCGGTCGCCAATCACCCACCGAATCCCCGAGGCAGCCATCCGAGCGATGCCCCGGTCAACGCCAGCCCCAGACAAACGATCACCGCCGCCGAGAGCACTGGCACCAGCCTGAACACCGGATGGCGCGTGGTCGTGGCCGAATCGGGTAGCCAGTTCTTGGCATACAGCACCAACATTCCGATGGCCATCAGCACGCAAGCTAATCCCAGGCTGAATGCGGCCAGCAGCACCAGTCCCAGCCCCACTCGTCCCACTGAAATCGCGAACAACAGCAGCACCAGCGCGGAGGGGCACGGCACCAGGCCGCCGCTCGCCCCCAGCGCGATCAGGCTCCCTAGCGCTACCTTGCCCTCGGGCACGTGGCTATGGCCGTGCGGCCCATGCGAGTGTTCGTGAAGATGATCGTGAGCGTGCCCATGCGAATGTTCGTGTGGATGATCGTGATGATGATGGTGATCCTGCGACGCCCTCAGTCCCTTCAGCCGTCTGTAAAACAGCCACGCCCCAATCACGACAATGGACAATCCCGAGACCGTCTCCAGCACGTGGATCGTCTTTTCGGGAACAAAGTATTTGGAAAACACCAGCGTCGCGATCCCCAGCGCGAACACGCTGATGGTATGGGTGAACGTCACCATCGCGCCCAAAAACGCGGCGTGCCCCATGGTGCCGCGCGACCCGACCAGATACGCGGCGACGATGGTTTTGCCGTGGCCCGGCTCGGCCGCATGCAGCGCTCCCAGCCCGAACGCGACCGCGATTCCCAACGCAAGGAGCCCGGCGCCGAGATGGTCATTCGCCAGGAGCCGCACCAGGAAGCCCTGCGTAAAGAAGCCTGGCTGCGGACCCGACCCTTGCGCCGCGGGTTGCGCCATCGCGATGCCCGCGATCACGCCCGTCACGGCCAAAAGGAGCAGCGGGGTCCGGCGGCTCATATCGGATGGGGGCGATGTTCTCGCGATTTCGATCCGCGAAAAGAGCGCATCCGGAAATCACGGGTTCTTGCGGTGAAAACGCCGTGGGAACACCGTGGAAACACGGTGAAAACGCGGTGAAAACACGGCGCTTTGAGCATTTGTGGATATTCGTGTGAATTCGTGGCTAACACCTGTATTTTCAGTAACCTGCTAGGCAGCGCTGAGCTCGCGCTCGAAAAACGCGTCCACCATTTCGAGAATCTGCGGCGCTTCCGACGCGTGATAGATGTCGGCGCGCAGCCGCGACCCGTTCCGCACGCCGTGCGTGAAGTACGTCGCGAACTGCTTCATTTTCCCGATGATATCGGGTCCGTCATGCTCCACCAGCATCCCGTAATACTGGCGCATCAGTTCATAGCGCGCATTTTCCGATGGTGTTTCGTAGCGGCCGGTGGCGAGGTAATCCTGAATCTGCCGGAAAATCCACGGATTGGACGACGCGGTGCGGCCGATCATCACCGCGTCGCATCCGGTTTCGCGCACCATGCGCACGGCGTCTTCAGGGGTGATGACGTCGCCGTTGCCGATCACAGGAATTTTCACGGCGGCCTTTATTTCCGCGATGCGAGTCCAATCGGAAACTCCGCTGTAGCCCTGTTCGCGCGTGCGCGGATGCAGTGCGACGGCTTGCAGCCCGCAATCCTCGGCGAGCCGCGCCATCTTCACCGCGACCAGTTCGCGATCGTTCCAGCCGGCGCGGAATTTCATGGTGAGCGGAATCGAAATCGCGGCACGCACGGATTTCAAAATGGTCTCGACCAGCGGCAGATCGCGCAGCAGGCCTGAGCCGCCGTTGCAGGTCACCACTTTTTTCACGGGACACCCGAAGTTGATGTCGACGATATCGAAGCCGAGATCCTGACAGTGGCGCGCGGCCTCGCCCATCACGCGCGGATCGGAGCCGAACAATTGCGCGGAGATGGGATGCTCATCCCGTTCGAAATAGAGATAACGGAAAGTGCGCGTGGGCTTGGTAGCTCGGGCGGAGGCGACGATGCCGTGGCTGCTGGTGAACTCCGTCATGATGAGCCCGCATCCGCCCTGCGCGCGGATCAGGCGGCGAAAAACGGTGTCGGTGACGCCGGCCATGGGCGCAAGCACCGTCGCGGGGGCGATGGTGATGGGGCCGACGTTGTATTTAGCGGGAAACATTTCTGGAACTTCTAGTTTAACGCGGGTCATGTTCTAGACGAGCGTGCGTCGCCATTCTGCTAGGCCTCGGATCATGACATCATCGAGCCATTTTGAGTAAAGTTCCAGGACTACGCCGGCCGGCTTCTTGTAGTCGACCCAAAAGGGTTCTCCGTGTAGAGGGATCATTTTGTTGTCGTCTGTCACAAAGTCGGCTACTACCGATAGGACTCCGTTAAAGACACCCTCAATGGGCTGCATCACGACAATTCTTCCTGAATGTCCCGCACCACGAAAGAACAAAGTGCTGGATCGCATGAAGCCTTCCTTCGGCTGCTCTCCGAACCCGCTGAACTCGAAGCCGGCATCTCGTCCGATATCGTCTTGGAGGCCCGCCGCCACGCTCCTGAGAACAGCGTCGGTGTGCTCTAGGATCTCCCGTGTGATCGAATTAGGAACCAAGCCGACGCTCTGAAGCATTCCGTGGGTTACAGCGAGAGCGTCCTTTATTGACGACACCGGCTTCGCATCGGCGGCTCTCGCAATACCTTTCTTTAGTGCTCGCTTTTGCAATTGAGCGAACAAATCTACCAGAGGCGAAAGATCGCCGGCATCTGCGAGTTCCAACCGTTCGATGTACGAAGTCCGGTCGTCTCGCGTCACGACCAGCGGAAAACGGCCAGCCCTTATGAACACTAAACTTGCTAGTGCTCTCGCCACGCGCCCGTTACCATCTTGGAACGGGTGTATCTGCGTAAATGCATGATGCAGCCAGGCTGCTTCGATGTGTGCTGCGACCCAGCGCGACCGATGCTGTCTATGCAATTCGATCAGCCGATCCATTTCAGATGTGACGTGCTCCGGCGGACTGTATTCGTGAATTGCGCCGTCTTCCCGTCGAGGGTTGTTCGGGTGCTTCTTGTACGCCCCCTTTTCAAGCGGAGTTTCGAACGCCTTTCCGAACTGATCGAACACCACGACCGTGTCCTGATGCTGCAGGAGGGCCGCATGGAGTTCCCTTATGTAGCTTGTCCCCAGCTCTCGCTCTCCCCGAACGAAAGCAAATAGCCCTTCAAGCGCAGCTTGATGCCCCTGAATGATTCTGGCTACTAACTCTGGGTCGCGATTCGTCGAGTCGTGTGAAATGTAGGAAGAGTCGATTCCACGCTCGATCAGCGTCTCCGTGATTCCGCGATCGAGAGTGTAAACGCCTTCAATGATTCCTGTTTCGATCGCCCACTCGCGCGCGAGTTCCTGGTTGAAAGCGACGATGCGCGCCTCGCCTTCGATTGCATTCTTTTGATCGGCCCACACCTGCGACAACGACTCCAATTCGCGATCTCGAAGCGGTTCAAGGTCCGAGGGAAGATCTGAAATCTCCTTCCACTTGTAGCCTTTTGGGGTTGAAGGGCTGTCGGATGCCGCCATGTAGACATTCTCTCAGGATCGCGGTCATGCGAAACGTTACTGGCGCTTGAGCTGTCCTGAGATAATACTGGATATGAAGAGGGCTCAAAAGACCAAGCGGCTGAAACCGAGCGCGGGTAGCCGAATCATTGCGAGTCTGAAAGAGGCCGTGGAGTGGGCTGAGGGAAGGGGCGTCCCCGTTCGGGTGACAACGGGCCGACGAGGGCGTCGGCCGCCAATCTCGTTATAGAAAACACCCAGGGGGTCCGCCCCACATTAGACTCCGGGCATTCCATCCAGCGCGCACTCGATTCCCGCGAGCCGGTATGCCTCGATCAGCGCGCCCGCGGCGGGGCCGAAGCGGGGAGCGGTGACGCGGTTTCCGTCGACCAGTTCCACCAGCAATCGGAAGCGTTCCAGCAGCATGACGCTTCGAAACGCGCCGCCTGCGTAAGACATGGTGACGATTTCCGCGGGTGCGAACAATTGTTCCCGCACGGCGGCCGCTATGGTGGCGAGCGATTGCGCGGCGTCGTTCAAGATATCCCGCGCCACGGCGTCGCCCGCAAGCGCCACCTCATCCACCAGGGGCGCGAATGCGGCGATGCGCGCGCGTGGAAACTCGCCGGTATAGAAGCGATGCAGCAGGTCGTTCATATTGCGGGCGGTGCCGGCGTCGCTCCCGGGATATCCATGGAATGACGAGCGCTCCATGCTGTCGAGCCTCAATTGAGCAGGATCCGCGCTGCCGGCCTCGAGCAGCGCGTCGCGCAGAGCGGTGGGCGGGCCCCAGCCTTCCTCGAATCGCAAGGCTGCCCGTAGCGCTTTGCGCACCAGGTCAAACGCTCCGCCCTCGTCGCCGAAGGTGTAACCCCAACCCCCGGCGCGAGCCGTGCGTCCCACTAAGTTTCTTCCGAACGCGATAGATCCGGTGCCCGCGATGGTGACGACGCCGGGCTCGCCGGCAGTCGCGCCCGAAAGCGCGATCAAAGCGTCATGAGTGAAAGCATAATGTTTCGCGTCGACGATTTCGCGCGCCAGCGCTTCTTTGTCCGCGGGGCCTCCGCTGAATCCTAAGCAGGCGCACTCGAAGCGGATGCCGTGGGAGGTTGCTTCCGGCAACATTTCAGTCGTTGGAGCAACGGCAGCCGTCACGTGAGAACGCGCATCCGTCACGTGAGAACATGCGTCCGTCGCCTGAATACATGCGTTCCGCATGCACTCACTCAACGCCTGCACGAATTTTTCGCGACCTTCCCGTTCCCCCGCGTGGTTCGACGGACCCGCCCGGCCCACGCCCAGGACGCGCCCATTTTCGTCGCCAATGAGCGCAGCGGTGCTGGACTGCCCGCCGTCGATGCCCAGAAAGAGTTTCATTTGAAAGGGCTCACGGTATGACCTTATAAAGCGTCGCTTTGGGGGTGCGCCCGACGATTTCGAAGCCCCACGACTCCGGATCGTCCAGGTAATCGCTCGCGCCGAAATCGCTGTCTTCGACCAACATGTAATTCACGCCCCGGGCGTGCAACTCGTACGACGCCGCACGGCGCAGCCAAGGCGGTACCGGTATATCGCGCGTCTCCGGATTCCCGGCGAGTTTCACCCAGCGCCCGTTGCCGTCCATCATCTCAACCTGCATGGCCGCCGACCACCTTCCGTCCTCGGAGGTTTCCACCGTTACCTGATCCACGGTCTGATCGCGGCCGAAATCGGTTTCGATATACATTCCCGGCGCGGGGATTTCCCAGCTTCGCCAGCGCGTTGCCGGGGAGTTGTCGAAGGCGAGCTGCACATCCCATGGATTGGGCCACGCGCGCACGCGCCACTGCGGGGTTCTCAAGAGCTCGACTCCGCCGCGCAGGTAGCGCACTTCATGAACGCTCCATTGGTTGTATGGTTTGCCTTGGGCGGTCTGTAGAATGCGGATGCGGCGAAGCGTCCGCTCCGGAAACCGGAACACCATCGCGAGCTTCGGCCGGATGGCGTCATTCCATCCGGTATTGACGCTGTCCATGAGCGATTCATTGAACGCCCCCTGGAATGCGACCAGAATCTCGCGGGAGGTCTGAGACTCCGCTATGTTGGTCGTCATGATAACGCGCTCGCCGGGCGGAACATGCTGCTCGATCAGTCGCGCCTCCCCATAAGAGTGCAGGCGCAGCCGCAGAAAATTGTCCTCCGATTCGCGGCGGAGCGCCGCCCGGAGCGGGAAATGAATGATTTTCCAGGAATTCCCGGCGGCGTAGGAGGGGATCATGGTCGGCCACGAGACGATCGAGTGAAACAACACCAGCGCGGCGACGATGCGAGGCAGGTTTCCCACCGCGAGCGTCATCGCGAGTGCAATAAACGGAAGGCAGGGGATCAGGAAGCGCGTGCCGATGTTCCCAAAGTAGGGGATCAGGAGCACGCCCGCGGCCAGCAGCAGCCGCCTCCCGGCGCGATAGCGCAGGGCGATCAGCGCCAGCGGCGCAGCGAGAAATACGGGACCTAACAGGCCCTGAAGTTGGCCGCCGCGCACGGTCAATTCGAGCGGCAGCTTCCATTTGTCGGGCAAGTCGTAGTTCCGCAGATATTCGGCCCATTCCCGCAGGCTTGAAACGTGCATGTTGGGATTTCGGAAAATGGACGCGCCGAAGGGAGCGATCGGATCGCCCAGATAAATCCAATCCTTGATCATCCAGGGAAGCATCATCGCGGCCGCGCAGGCGGCGATCACCAGCAGCGGCCGTATACGCTCCCTGCGCTGCTTCCACACTCGCCACGCGACGAAGGCGAGCGCGTACAACACCATCACTCCGCCCGTGTATTTAGTAGCGTAAGCGTAGCCCGCCAGTAAGCCGACGGCGATCAGGACGCGATCGTTGCTCCTCGCCAATGTGCCGCGGCCTCCCGTGGTGGTCGAGTAGGGCGTGTGGAAAGTCCATTGGGCAGACTCATCCCAAATCTCCAGCCAATAGAAAACGGAGAATGCGATTGCCGCTGCCGCGACATCCACGTAAGCGCTGGTGCCGTCCTTGCCCACCACCGGGCTCGCATACACCAGCAGCGCCGCGCCCGCGCCCACCCACCATTTCCCGAGCCGCAGACCATAGGCGAGCATCGCCAGCGCGAGGGTGACCGCGAAGGAAAAATGCACCAGTGCCGCCGCCGAATGCCGGCCGAACGCAAACGCGAGCGCGTACAGCATCTCAGCGCCTTCCCCCAGTCCGGCATACATGTTGGTGGTGACGCGCTCGAATCCGTGGGCCCTCAGATAGCGCGCGATCAGGCCGAGATGATAGCCGGATCCGTCCGCGCTCCATTCCGGCGCCCACGCGTTTACCAGGTAGAGCGCGGTGAATATCGCGAAGATCGCCGCGTAACCGAACGCGGGGAGGTTCTCCCGCCACGAAAAGTTGGTTTCGGCGCGAATCCGGGGTGTCGCGGCGCGCTTGCCGCGGGAATTGTAATGGGTGACAGAGGCCGCCGCGATCACAGCCGCGCAGAGGACCAGAAGAACCGGCCGGTACGCGATCTTCATCGCGAAAATCGCGAACAACGCCAGGTGCACGCAGGCAGCGCCCAGGACGAAAGCGAGCGGAAAGTGTTCCGGCCGGCGCAGCGGAACTCCCAATCGGGCGATCAGCAGAGCGCCCGCCGCGTAGCAGGTGATCACCGTCAAGGCGGCGCCGAGCAGCGCCGATACCGATTGCAGGTTCACGCGGTCCCCAAGTTCACTGCGTCCCCAAGTTCACTGCGGCTCCCAGATTCACTGCGGCGCCTAGATTCACTGCGGCTCCCAGATTCACTGAATCAGGCCCATGCGCGTGATGATAAACCCGTACTTCCGGCCTTGGTCGGGGTCGGTCCACAGCTTGTCGATTTCGGCGCCGACGATGGCATATGCGTCGATCGCCAGCCAATCCTGGGGAACCACCTTTTCGAAATGCTTAGAGCCGGGTTCGGTGAAGCGGACGCGATCCAGGACGCGGTCATTGACGGTGAACGCGATGCTCACCGGACCGGTATCTTTGAAGGTGATCTTGGGGAGCGTGAAGTCGATCAAGTACTTCAGATTCTCATCGGCGCGAACCCTGATTTTGAGCGCGGGCCGCTGCCCGGTCCATCGCCAGGGTGCGTCGCCTCGGGGCAGGATATCGCGCACGATTCGCCGGTCAGCATCGCGATCCTCCATTTCCACGACGCGCGCGGCGTGGCTCGGAGATCCTGCGAGAGAGGGGCGTTGTTCGGGCGCCGCGAACCACGGGGTCCGGTCGCAGGCGGCGAGGATGAAAAACAGCGTTAGGCAGGCGGGCTTCCAGCCCGCCGTCATTGGCGTCATCAGCGTGACCGGCATGCCCGCGGCATACCTGGCGGGGTGACGTTCGGTCATGGTCTTGCCATTAGTGTCGCCGTCGTTGAAGTTGCTGTCGTTGAAATTGCCATTGACGTGACCGCCCGCTCGTCCGTTCTGGCGAAGAAGCATACCGTGGCGATCAGACACACATCCAATTGCAGATTGAAAAGGAAGCAATGTTTGACATTGTCCCAGGCGTCGCCGAAAGCGGCAACCCCAAAGGCGGCCAGGCAACCGAGGATCAGGAGCGCACCGAGCTCGATCGGAAGACGTCGCAGCGGCAACCGCTTCCACGCGATTATCGCCCCCAACGGGGCGGCCATCAGCAAGATCAAGATCGGCTTTCCGATCGGCCCGAGAAATCGCTCATGAAACCCGCTCCACAGGGCGAAAGCGGAGCTTCTTGCGCCGGGCGGATAGCCTGCGGCCTGCTCGAAATTGCCGCACCATTCAGGGCGCAGTGAAAACGCGACCGGTAGAAATGCCTTCGCGCGACGCCACATTCGCGCCGGGCTGCGCAAATAAAACGCCGTGGTGCCGGTCCGTCCAATTCGTGCCAACGCGCCGTTTGCCGACAACTCCGGAAAGGCGGTGCGTGGGGTCCACGCGCCTGTTCCGGCGTAATTCGCGTATCGCGCATCCAGTCCGAAAGCACGCAAGTCGGCCGCCGGGTCTTTTGAATCGGGCAGGATCGCCATGAAGATCTGGTCATAGGTGGCCGCCCATCCGAGCGCGGTGGGAAAGTTCCGGCTGCTGGCGACTCCCGCGATCGCTATGCACAGGGAGCCTGCCACGGCGATAACCCGCGCGGATGCCCACTCACTCCTCCATCCCAGCCTCAGCGCGAACGGCGCAAGCACCACCGCGAGCGGAAAATTCGGCGGCTTGGAGATCACCAGCAGCACCGCCCACACGTACCACCGGGTGAGCTGAGCCGTCGTTGCACGGTCTGCTCTCGAATCGGGATTCGTGCAGATGGCGATGCTCTCCGCCAGGAGCAGCAGAAAGAAGATACAGGACGCGGGCTCGGAATAGAAGGAATTCCAATACGCTGCATATCCGACGTCGGTGAGAGCCAGCCCCGCCAAAATCCAGGCGACCACACTGATTCGCGAGCGGCCCATCGCCGCGCCGATCACCGCCAGCAGCCGCGCGAAAACGGCGAGGAACACCGCCGCGTGCACCAGCCCCATCACCTCGATATCCAGCTTGCCGTCCCTCGAGACCAGCTTGTTCAGCAGCAGCGCCGAGCCAACAAAGATGTATTCCGGACCGGGCTGCTCCAGGCCAGGCGATCGCGCATTCAGATCGCGGACGTACTTCCGCGTCACATATCCGGCTGAAAGCGGCGTGGCCCGATCCTCCCGCGCATAGCCGAAGCGGCCGATCACGCGAGCGAAATCGCCCTGATCCGACAGCCCGACGATGGGGGGAACGAATAACCGCAACGCCAGAATCAGTGCGGCGGCGCACCAGATGGACCAGCGCAGTTTGGTCAGAGTGGCGGGACTCAGTGACGTGGAGTGGTCTGGCGACGGCACGTTATCTGTCACGCTATCTATTGAGTCTCGCGTAATTGGGTGACGCGGGCACTGCACTGAAACGCCGATAAAACGTGGTTGATCCGATTTGGTTTTTGTCACTGTATTACGCGACGCTCAATAATGCTGGATTGGCTGCTAGCGCAGCCGCTTCCCCAGGATCTCGTAAACCGGTTTGTTGTCCGCGAAAACGTGCCACTCCACAACATTATCGTTGCGGACCACCGCTTTCCAAGCTGCGGGTATCCGCCAGGACTCGCCGTCGATGGTGCCGCCTGCCTCGCCCGCGGCGAGAATCGTGTCGGCTTCATACATGACATGTTCCGCTCGAATCCAGTAGTCCGGACACATTTCGAAATAGCTTCGCCATCCAGCCTGCATGGATCGTGCGCCGTTCACACGATTTCCCAGCGAGTCCATGAACACGTGATCCGGCGACATGATCGCCGTGAGGGCAACCACGTCGTGGCTGTTGATGGCGGCCAGCCACAGATTGAAAACCTCGGTAGAGTTCATGGGGTCCATCCAATCCGCGCTATATCACTTCAATGGGCACCGGAGGCATCCGGCGCCTGCCGATCTTCAGCTCCACATTGCGTATGCCCGGGCCAACTTCCTCCGGCAGGAGGAAATTCATCTCGAAGCGCTGCGGGCGCGGATCGGTGCAGAAAAGCTCCAGGCCGGACACGGGAAAGCCGTCCACGGTGACCTGGATCTCATCCGGGCGCGCGATTTCTTCGAGCACCAGTTTTACCGAGCGCGTCTCGATGCGCCCGTTGGACGCAAGGTTGACTCCGTCGTAAACCGATCGAATCCGCGGAACCGACGGACCCGGCGGAATGACGCGCAGCGTCGCCGGCGGAGAAATTCGCTGGCGCGACCATAGCATTTCGACCGGAAGCAATCCGGTCGCTTCCAGTTCCGGCAACAGGACGGTGACCTGCTGCAACCCAGCGCGATCCGGCGGGCTGATATCGCATACGCTGCCGAGCGAGCTGCCGACGGTGACCTGCAATTGTTGCAATCCCGCTTCCGGCGGCAGATTTTCGACCCATATGGAAATGGACGCGAAGCGTCCGCGCGACGGGGCCACCGGTTCGGAACTGTTGGCGTTGGTAATTCGGCGGATGCGCACCTGGGTATCCACTTCGCGGGTTTCCTGCGCGCTCACCCAGCCGGGCGGCTGCTTGCGCCAGGTGGTCCACAGATATTGCGTGCCGACGCCTTCGAGCGTCAGCACCTGGAAATCCTGGGCCGAGGCGAATTCCAGAAGTTCCCTGGAGGTGAAACGCACGCCGTCCCAAGTATCGATTTCTGAACGGCGACGCTGTTGCAGACTGCTGAACTGCAATACGGCCAGGGCGCCAGTCTTCATCACGCGGCGCGCCTCGCGGAGGTAGGCGAACACCACCTCCCGGCTGGGGATGTGCTGGAACACTGCGTAGGAATACAGGAAATCGAACGTCTCGGCGTCGAAACCGCTCAGACTCGATCCGTCCGAAACGTGCGGATGAGCATGCGGAAGGTCCGCGAGCGTCTGGTGCGCCCGCGCGATCATTTCATCCGAGATGTCGACGCCGTGGATCTCGACGAAATGGCGGCTCATGGGCCGCATCAGCCGTCCCGGCCCGCATCCGATCTCGAGCGCACGCCAGTCCCCGCGTTCGGCCAGCGGAACCCGGCGCAACTCCCATTCCAGCCGGTTGATGACTTCGGTGGCCGTCGCAAAAAAAGCGGCGTCGTCGGATTCGCGGCTCCCGAACGCGACGTAATAGCGCGCATCCTCGCGGGCGCGCGCGTTCCAGTCCTCGCGCATCCGCGCGCCTATTTCGGAGTCTGTTCCGGCGTCCGGTTTAGAGGCTTCCGGGGCCGATGCATCCGGAACGGGAGCGGAGCCGTCCCCCATGCTATTTGCGGCTCGAGTAGCGATTGAGCTCGGCCATAAGCTCGCTGGCCGCGGCGGGCGGGGCGATGCCGCTCATCAGGATCTCGCGATTAGGAAGCGGCTTCCCGTACATCTCAGTATTCCAATCGGGGTCCGGGCGAAGCGTTGCGCCGCTAAGCGATACACCGGCAAACAAACCACGAGAGCGCGACCAGGTGAGGATTTCGGCGGTCATGGCCGCATCGGTCTCGGCCTGCGTGGTTCGTCCCACCGGCCCTGCAGCCACGGAAGCGTCGCCCCCTAAGGTGAACTTGTTGGTGAGCAATCGATCCATCCCTTTCTGATTCCTTACCAGCATGAACACATCGGTTTCTTCGCCGCCGATCTGAAAGCCGAAGCTGCCACCCTCCACGCGAACCGCGGCGGGAGCAGTCCAGCCGACACCGTCTTTCTTGCGGCACGCCACGAATCCTTTTCCATATTTCGCGCCGACGATGAACGCGCCTTTCTTGAGACCCGGCACGATCACGATGCACTGCGCCTTATTGAGCAGATCCTGCGGAATGGCTTTGTCGGGCGTGCCCATCACTTCCTTGAAGGAGTCTGCCGCGGCTTGCAGCCGTTTCGGCGCGTCGGATTGAGCGCACAACAGGCTTGCGCCCATCGCCACGGCGGCGGTCAGTTTCCAACTCGGCATCCAGGTTTTCTGGCAATTCATTGTAAGGGTGGCCTCCTGAATGATGATACAGTAACGAATTCGCCAAGTGCACCGCCACTGGCGCATTTGAGGCACGACAGTATGGAGCGCTCGTAATATGGCGCGCTGGCAAACTCCTATCGCATGCGAGAACTGATTCGCGGTCTCGACTTCACCGGCGCAACCGCGCTGGTCGCCGGATCGATGATCGGCACCGGCGTGTTCTTCAAAGCGGCCATCATGTCGCAGCAGGTCGGCTCGCCCGCGCTGGTGCTGGCCGCGTGGATGGCCGCGGGGTTGATGTCGCTGGCGGGCGCGCTTACCTACGCCGAACTCGGCGGAATGTTTCCCAAAGCCGGCGGCGAATACAACTATCTGCGCGCCGCGTACGGACCCATGCCCGCGTTTCTGGACGGGTGGACGCGAGCCGTGGTCGCCTCGGCCGGCGTGGCTGCCCTGGGCGCGGGATTCGCGACGTTTCTCTCCGCCATCGTGCCGATGCATGCCGTGTGGGCATCCACGACGCTGCATCTTTTCGGACGCGACGTCGCCTGGCAACTGGGCGTGAAAGAGCTGGTGGCGGTCGCGATGATTCTGCTGTTCGGCGTCGCCAACTGCGCGGGCGTGGCGTTCGGTGGGCGATTGCAGACCGTGCTAACCGGCGCGAAAGTGCTGGGAATCGCGATCATCATCGCCGGTGCGTATTTTTTCTCCAACGACGGGACGTTCTCGAATGTCACCAGCTTCAATGTGAACGCCGCTTCAGCGGGTTTCAGCCGCGCGAGCGCGTTCGGCGCGGCAGTCCTCTCCGCGTTGTGGGCCTGCGACGGATGGGCGTTCATGCCCATGGTGGCGGGCGAAATCAAGAATCCGGCGCGTAACGTGCATCGAGCGTTGATAGTGGGTGTTCTCGGCGTGCTCGCTCTTTATGGACTGGTGAATCTCGCGTATTTTTACGCGCTGCCGTTCGATGCCGTGGCGGCGTCGAACTCGACCCTGCATCGCGATGCGCTGCCGGTGGCATCGCGCGTAGCGCAAACATTCCTCGGCACGCGCGGACCGGCGCTGGTGTCGGTCCTGTGCATGATCTCGATCGCGGGCGCGATGAACGGCGTGATTCTGGCGCTGGCGCGGATGCCGTTCGCGATGTCGCGCGACGGATTGCTCGGCCGCGCATTTGGCGAAGTGTCGAAGGGTGTGCATGTGCCGGTGTGGTCCGTGCTCGCGATCACCGTCTGGTCCTGCATTCTGGCGCTCTCGGGCACCTTCGATCAGCTCACCGACCTCACCATTTTCGGGCAATGGATTTTCTACGGACTGACCGGCGCGGCGGTGTTCGTGCTGCGCCGCAAAATGCCGGACGCGCCGCGGCCGTATCGTACGATTCTGTATCCCCTGACGCCGCTGGTGTTCGTCGCGAGCGCGGCCGCGCTGGTTTTGAACAGTTTCAGCTCCAGCCCGGTAGAAGCGGCGGCGGGAGTGTTGCTGATTGCGCTGGGATTGCCGGTTTATTTTTATTACCTTCGGAAAACGTCGCCCAACCAAGCATGATTTGTTGCCACTGCAATGTGCCATAATGTGATGGCATAGCACCGTGGCATACTGGAGCGAAGGGACAATATGAAGAACTTCCATCTTCCGCTGCCGGAACAGACGTACATGCAACTGAGGGCGGCGGCGGAGCGGAGTCGAGTGCCCGCGACCAGCCTCGCCAGAGAGGCAATCGATCTGTGGCTTCGGGACCAAATGCGAAAGGCGAGGCACGAAGCAATCGCGGCCTACGCCGCGGAAATGGCCGGAACGGAACTTGACTTGGATCCTGCTCTCGAATCGGCTGGAGTCGAGCACCTCTTGGAATCGGGCAGGAAGACTAGATGAAACGCGGAGATGTCTACTGGGCAGATCCGGTTCCGCGGTCGGGATCGGAACAGACGGGGCGTCGTCCTGTAGTATTGATGTCGCATGACGGCTTCACACAGAATCCCGGCTGGAGATCCATCATCGTCGTTCCTATCTTAACCTCCATTTCCCAAGGGAAGCGCGGGCCGACCGTTGTGGCAATACCCGGCGGTGTTGCGGGCCTGATGAAAAGCAGCGTAGCCGTGTGCCATCAGGTGACGACGCTTGATCGCTCGAAACTAACGAAACGAATTGGCGCTCTTTCGGCGGACTTCATTCGAGACCTGGAGGGTGGGATCAAAGCTGCGATGGACCTGGAGTGATGCAGCCCACGGTCGCGGGCTGTCGCTCGCACTACCTTCCGACTGGCTGTCTCCCCGCGTCCTCCGGCCATTGAATCGTCGGTCGCCGCTTTTGAACGGCGCAATCTCTCAAGAACAGGTTGATGAGGTTCTGATACGGCATCCCCAACTCGGCCGCCATCTTCTTGAAGTAGTCGACTGCATGGGTGTCGAGGCGAATCGTAATCTGACGCTTGAGTTGTTTGGCGTAGGGATTCTTGCGGGATTGCGAAAAATCGTATTCTTTTCTCATTTGAGTCTCCAATAGGTTTCTTGTTCCTGCAACGTCGCGCGTCTCGCGGAGATCAATCGGATCACGGAATCAGACTTCCGGTAACAATGACTCACCAACAGACAACGCGCCTGAAAACTGTAGCCCAATAACAGGAACCGCTCTTCATCCTCAACGTGATCCGGATCGTCCATCAAACGCGCGCGCTCGTCAAGAAAGACCGTCTGCGCTTCCTCGAACGAAACGCCGTGCTTCAGTAAATTGGATCGGGCCTTACGCCGATCCCAGGCAAACTCGATATTGCCCACAGCATTATGATAGCAATACCTGGCCGTAGAAGGAATCGCGCCACCCGCCAATGTCTTACCATTAAAAACTGGAGAAAATCATGAACCTGAAAGATCGCGTGGCGATTGTGACGGGCGGGGGCACTGGCATCGGACGCGCTGTCGCCGAACACTTTGGGAAGGCGGGCGCCCGGGTTGTAGTGAATTATCGTGAGTCGCGCGAAGCCGCGGAAGAAGTGGCCGGCGCCATCCAGGCCGCTGGCGGAACGGCCGTGGCAATCGCTGCCGACGTCTCCAAGCAATCCGGCGCCAAGGAATTGATGGAGGAGACCGTACGCCAATTCGGCCGCATCGATTGTCTGGTGAACAACGCCGGCTGGAGCACGCGCATCCCCCATCATCAGCTTGACGATCTTACCGACGAGATCTGGGAGCGCACCATGAACACCAACCTGCGCGGCGCGTTTTACTGCGTGCGCGCGGCGGTGCCGCATTTGAAAAAGCAGCCCGGCGCGTCGATCGTCAACGTCGCATCGGTCGCGGCGCTGATGGGGCAGGGAAGTTCGCTGGCATATGCGGCCTCGAAGGGTGGCATGGTGACCATGACCAAGTCGCTCGCGCGGGCGCTCGCGCCCGGGATTCGCGTCAACGCAGTGCTCCCAGGGTTCGTGCGAACGCGGTTCGCGGGATGGACCGAGGAGGCGTTCGCGGCGGCTGAAAAAATCACGCCTCTGAAGCATTTGGCGACCGGCGCCGATGTCGCCGAGGCGGTGATTTTCTTCGCCGCGCATGCGGAGTCGACGACGGGAGAGACAATCGTGGTCGATGGCGGGTCGTCGACGCTGGGGCCCACTTACTGAGTCCGGGCTAGCGTCGCGACATCATGCCAGGAACGCAGAGCCAGGAGGCCACATCTTTATGAGCAATGCCACCTACCAACAGATTCTTTTCGCGAAAGACGGCCCCGTCGCAACCGTTACGCTGAATCGCCCCGAAAAACTCAACGCATATTCCGAGACGATGGTTCACGAAATTCTCGCGGCACTTGCCGACGCGCGCGACGACGACGGGATTCGCGCCGTGATCATCACGGCAACCGGCCGCGGATTTTGCTCCGGTGGCGACATCGGACGCGACTTTCAGTATCCGGCGCGCTATCGCGGGCACAAGCTCGAATCCATGCTCGAAATGCGCGAAAACATGCATGTCCTGATACGTTTTTTGCAACATTTCGATAAGCCGGTAATTGCGGCGATAAATGGGGCCGCAGTGGCGGGAGGACTGACGCTCGCCCTGGCATGCGATTTCCGAATCGCGGCCGAAAGCGCGCGTCTCGGCGATACCAGCCTCAAGTTCGCGCTGATCCCGGACGAGGGCGGCGCGTACTTCTTCCCGCGGTACCTGCCGATGGATCAGGCCCTCAAAATGTCGCTGCTGTCCGAGATCTATCCCGCGAAGAAGGCCCTGGAGCTGGGCCTGGTGACCGAAGTGGTTCCGGATTCCGAACTCGTGGACGCCGCTCGAAGGCTCGCGACCCGGCTCGCGGAAGGGCCGCCGATCGCGATTCGCATCACCAAACGAATGATGTACAAGCAGAGGTCGATGGATTTGGAAAACGCGCTGGACGACGCGGCCATGGCGACGCTGGTCGCCAACTACACCGAGGATGTGAAGGAAGGCATCGCGGCGTTTCACGAAAAGCGCAAACCTAATTTCAAAGGGAAATGACAGTGGACACTTTGAGAGGGGCCGCATGAAAGCCTGGCGTGTGCACGCGTGGGGCGAGCCGGAATCGATGGTGCTCGAAGAGATCACGGTGCCTTCGCCCGGCCCCGGACAGATACGCATCCGCAATCACGCGGCGGCGCTGAATTTCTTCGACATCCTTCAGGTGCAGGGAAAGTATCAGATCAAGCCACCGTTTCCGTTTACGCCCGGCGCGGAAACAGCGGGAGTCATTGACGCCGTCGGCGAGAACGTGCGCGCCTTCAGGCCTGGCGATCGCGTGATTGCATTGACGCACGGGGGCGGATTCGCAGAGTATTCGCTCGCGCCGGTCACTAGCGTCTTCTCCATGCCTGGGTTGCATAACGCGCCCATGAGCTTCGAAGAAGCAGCCGCGATGCCGATCGTGTTTCACACCTCGTATTTCGCGTTCACGCATCGCACGCAACTGCGCGCGGGCGAATGGCTGCTGGTGCACGCCGGGGCGAGCGGGGTGGGGATGTCGGCGATCCAGATCGGCAAGGCGCTGGGGGCTCGCGTCATCGCGACCGCCGGGAGCGCGGAGAAGCTCGAGTTCGCGCGGAGGCAGGGAGCGGAGTATGTGCTCGACTACAACGACCCGGCATGGGTGGATCGCGTGAAAGAAATTACCGGGCGCGGAGCCGACGTCATCTACGATCCGGTGGGCGGCGACGTATTCGATCTCTCGACCAAATGCATTGCGCCGGAAGGGCGGCTGCTGGTGATCGGATTCGCAGGCGGGCGTATCCCGACGATCGCGGCGAATCGGGTGCTGCTGAAGAATATGTCGCTGGTGGGGGTGTTGTGGGGTGGTTACGTGGCGTCGCATCCGGAATATCCGCCGCCGACGCACGCCGCGCTGATGCGAATGTTCGAGGCGGGAAAGATCCGTCCGGCGGTGGGCGCGTCGTATGATTTCGGTGAATTGCCGAAGGCTTTGCGGGATTTGGCGGATCGCAAAGTGATGGGGAAGGCGGTGATCCGGATCGAGTCGTAGTTCGGTTCGGGAGTTACAATTCAAGCAGTGTCCGCCATGAAGATCGAAGAGTTACAGCGACAACTTGAAGAGCGTGTCCAAGATGTACTTCAGCCGGTGACGCCTGCTGGTCTTCGCGCTGTGGTTCAATTACGGGATCGCGCGAACAGGCGTAAGGGCGATGCACCTGCCGAGACTTGGTCGCCGGAGGCTGGCGATACGATTGTGATCTGCTTTCTGCCTGACATCACATCCCATTGCGGCGAAGTTGGCGATGATCCGTCGCGCCTACCACTTCGCAGCGAGGATTTCGACTCCGTGCCGATCAGGGGCGAGCCTCTTTCCGCGACTGTCATACGTGACAGGCGATAAGCCGTGAGTCTCTATTTCCTGGATACGAGCGCTGTCGTGAAGCTCTACATCTCCGAGGTGGGGACTGAGCGAATGCGCAGCCTTTTCAGTGGCGATGCAAATCGACGCTTTGTGGTGTCGTCTCTGACCCAGGTAGAGGTCCGTTCCGCCATCCGTAAGCGCGAACGCCTTCAGGAAATCGACCGATTGCTCGCGGTGAAGGCAATCACCCTTTTCGAACAGCATTTTCACGCTCGCTATATCATTTCAGTCGATCGACAACATGATTCTCGAAGATACCAAGGCTCTCATCGACCGCCGTGGCTTGCGAGCCTACGATGCAATTCAACTTGCGGCGTGCCTTGGGCTCAGAAGTACGGTGAGTGAGCAGGCGCCGACTTTTGTCTGCGCGGACCACGACCTGCTTCGCGCTGCGGCGTCTGAAGGCCTCGAAATCCTGAATCCCTCGGATTGAATTTTGGGATCTGCCAGCACCACTGTAAATGTTTGTAGCGCAACAGACTTGCTCCTCGCTTGACAGCCGTCTCACCGGGTGGTAAACCTGTCTTGAACTCCTGGAGAATTGACTTGAGTATGCATAACCCTTTTGGTGTCCCCAAGATTGTGACAACCGCAGCCGCCGGATTCGTCCTGGCAATGCTGCCGGCCTACGGCCAACCAGCTCCCGCCGCGGCCAAACCCGCTGCCGCAGCCGCGCATAACATCCCCCGGGGACCGGACGGCAAACCGAATTTGAACGGCGTATGGCAGACCATGAACACCGCCAACTGGGACCTGTCGCCTCACTCGGCGCAGCAGAGCCTGGTGCTGGCCGCGGGCGCCCAACTGGCCGAACCGGCCGGGATCGGCGTGGTGGAAGGCGGCGAGATTCCGTATCTGCCGGCGGCGCTCGCCAAGAAGAAAGAGAATTACGCGAATCGCCAGGTGGCTGATCCCGAAGTGAGATGCTATCTGCCGGGCGTGCCGCGCGCGACCTACATGCCCATGCCGTTCCAGATTTTCCAAAGCAAGAACTACATGGCGATCGCCTATGAATACGACGGTGGGTTCCGCAACATCTATATGAAGGACCCGGGACCCGCGCCGATCGATACCTGGATGGGACAATCCTACGCCAAGTGGGAAGGCGACACGCTGGTGGTGGACGTCACAGGTCTCGACAAGCGCACCTGGTTCGACCGCGCGGGCGACTATCACAGCGATGAGCTGCACGTGGTGGAGCGCTATACGATGACCAGCCCGGAGGTGATCCAGTATGAAGCGACCATCACGGATCCCAAGGTTTATTCGCGCCCGTGGAAGATCAGCATGCCGATTTACAAGCACATGGAAAAGAACGCGCAGCTTCTCGAGTTCAAGTGCGTGGAGTTCGTCGAGGATCTGATGTACGGCCAGTTTGAGAAGAAGAAGACGACCCCGTAGTCGGGTTGCAGGTCGAAGAAGAGAGCAGGAGGGCCCATGACGTCTCGGTCTTTAGCGTCTTTAGGAGCGTGCCTAGCAATCGCCGCCCTGATGGCGACTTGCGCCGTCGCGCAATCTCCAGCCGTGGCTGCGGCCGAGAAGACGTCGCCCAAGGCAAGAACCTGGACCGCGCCCCGGCTCCCCGACGGCCATCCCGACCTCCAAGGCGTCTGGACCAATGCGACGTTGACTCCGCTCGAGCGCGCTCCGCAGTTCGCCAACAAGCCGACCCTTACCGAAGAGGAGGCCGGGAAGGCCGAAGCAGCCGCAAAGGGAATCTACGAGGACGTGCGCAGCGATAATGCCGAACGGGATCGCGATCATGCTTACAACAGCCTGTTCTTCGATCGCGGATCGAGCTTCGAGCGCGTCGACGGACAGATTCGCAGCTCCCTGATTATCGATCCGCCGGATGGACACGTTCCGCGTATCGCCGGCGGGGGCCGCGGAGGCCGTCGCGGGAACGCACCCGGCGCTGCTCCGGACGCAGCCGAAGAAGGCGCGGCGCGCGGCGCACAGATCGGACGATTCGACAGCGTGAAGGACCGGCCGCTGGGAGAGCGCTGCCTGCTGGGATTCGGCTCGACCTCGGGTCCGCCGATGATGCCGGTGCTCTACAACAACAATTATCAGATCGTGCAGACCAAGGACACCATCATGATCCTGGTTGAGATGGTGCACGATGTGCGGCTGATCCGTATGGACGGGAGCCCGCATCTGCCGCCTACCGTCACAAAGTGGCTGGGCGATTCCATCGGTCACTGGGAAGGCGACACGCTGGTGGTGGACACCACTAATTTCACCACCAAGACGCATTATCAGGGCACCGGTCCGGAACTGCACGTGATCGAACACTTCAAGCGCGCGGACGATCACACCATTCTGTATCGTTTCACCGTCGACGATCCGAAGATGTTCACGAAGCAATGGACCGCGGAGTATCCGTTCCTGGCGACCAAGGACAACATTTACGAGTATGCCTGCCATGAGGGCAATTACGCGATGCCGGACATTCTGGGCGGCGCGCGTAAGGACGACGAAGCAGCGAAAAAAGGTTCGACGAAGTAGAATAGGTACATACAGTAGTTAGAAGGAGAGAATCAACTATGAGAGCGAAATTTGCGTTTGCCCTGGCGTGCTCCGGCCTCCTGTTGGCCGCGGTTCCAGCTTGGGCGCATCACGCCTTCGCGGCGGAATTCGATGCCAAGCGGCCGGTTCACCTGGAGGGAGTCCTCACCGAGGTGGAACTGATCAATCCGCATTCCTGGATCCATGTGGACGTGGTCGGCGCCGACGGTAAGACCACCAATTGGATGGTGGAAGCCGGGAGCCCGAACGTTCTGCTGCGACGCGGCTTCAACAAGAACACGATTGAAAAGGGCACCAAGGTTGTCGTCGAGGGCTACCAATCGAAGGACGGCTCGAATCGCGCTAACGGCCGTGACATCACGCTGCCGGATGGCCGCAAGCTGTTCCTCGGTTCGCAAGGCACCGGCGCTCCTTACGATCCTGACAAAAAGGATAAGTGATCCGTCGGCTTTCGCTTGTGACTGTTTCCGGCCGCGCGCGAGTTGTTTTAAGGGCGCCCATTCTTGGTGTCCTCGCGCTCGCGGCCCTGTCACAAGCAGGACTATGCGCCGAGGCTCAGGCGCAGACCTCGCTTCCGCCATCCGAGCACTGGATGGGCACCTGGGCCACGGCTCCCGTGCAGCGCCCCCAGACTCCGCCAACACCTCCACCGGGCGCGACTGCGCCCCCCGCTCAAACTCCGCCCGCTCTAGCGAACGCTACCGTTCGTGAGATCGTCCACGTGAGCCTCGGCGGAAGCCGCGCGCGCGTGGTTCTGACGAACGCGTTTGGCACGGCCGCGTTAACGGTCGGTGCTGCAAGTTTGTCGTTACGCCAAAAAGAGCCGAGAGATAAGGACGCGAGCATTGCCGCGGGTTCCAGCCACCCTGTGACGTTCGCCGGGAACCCATCGGTGGTCATCCCCGCCGGCGCGATCATGCTCAGCGATCCGGTCAGCGTGGCTGTTCCCGCGATGGGCGATCTCGTTATCGATCTTTTTTTCCCAACTGAGATGCTGGCGGCCACGTCGCCCATGACAGTCCACGGGGGCGCGAACCAGACCAACTATATTTCGAAGCCCGGGAATTTCGCGGGGAGCGCGGATTTTCCGGTGGGGACGACCACTCCGTCATGGTGGTTTCTTTCGCGCGTCGAGGTCGCCGCGCCCACGGCGGTGACCGCCATCATCGCGTTTGGCGATTCCATCACGGACGGCACGCGGTCGACGCCCAACACCAACCATCGCTGGCCGGACCTGTTGATCCAGCGTTTGGCCGCGGCCAAGGGCGGGAACGTTCGGGCGATTCTCAATGAAGCCATCGCCGGCAATCGTCTATTGAGTGAGAGCACCATCGCTTTCGGAGTCAACGCGCTCGCGCGATTCGATCGCGACGTATTGGATCAGCCCGGCGCGACGCACATGATCGTGCTCGAAGGGATAAACGATATCGGGATGGGGCGCGCCGGCGGCGCTGCGCCGTCGGCGTCTGAGCTGATCGCCGCCCAGCAGCAGTTGATCGAGCGCGCCCACGCCCGCGGCCTAAAAATTATCGGGGCGACGTTGACGCCGTTTGAAGGCGCGGCCTATTTCACCGCCGACGGCGAGACCAAGCGCCAGGCCATTAATGCATGGATGAGGAGCGGCAAAGCGTTTGACGGCATCATCGATTTCGACGCCGCCACGCGAGATCCACAGAATCCCACCAAGTTCAATCCGCAGTACGACTCGGGCGACCATCTGCATCCCAACAATGCGGGCTATGAGGCCATGGCCGCCGCCATCGACCTGAAGCTGTTCCAGTAAGTCCCTCTTGGTGGCACAGACTTGGTCTGTGGTTGGTGGCACAGACTTTAGTCTGTGTCTTGGACACTTCCCGGGGCTCACGCCTTCGCGGGCGATCTCTTCTCGCTCACTTCCGCGCCCAGCCGACGCATGCCGCGCAGCCAGCGATCGTAGTCGTTGGCTTTGCGCTTGAAATACTCGGCGACTTCGGGATGCGGGAGAATCAGGAATCGCTCGTCCGCCAGCCCCTCGATCACGGCATCGGCCACCTGCTCCACCGACACCGATCCTTCCACCAGAAAATTGTCCGGATCCTGCATCAGCATGCTGGTGCGCACGCCCTGCGGGCACAGCGCGGAGACGCGGATGCCGCGGTCGCCATAGGTCATCGAGATCCATTCGGCCAGCGCCAGCGAGGCGTGCTTAGTTACTGCATAGATGGCCGACTCGAGCGACGTGAGCAGTCCCGCCGCCGATACCGTTTGCAGCAGATATCCTCCGCCGCGTTCGACCATCCTGGGCACCACCGCGCGCGCCGCGTACACGTGGGCGAGCACATGAATGTCGCGCATCTTGGCCCAATCCGCGTTGGGAGCCTCGATGCCGCCGGGGATGAAAATCCCGGCGTTGGAGCAGAACAGGTCGATGGGTCCGTAGCGCTTTTCCGTGTCGATAACCAAACGCTGGATTTCGGATTCGATGGCGACGTCGACGCGAAGCCCCCATCCGCCGATTTCTTTTGCGACGCGCTCAGCGCGCGCGCCATCGATATCGCAAACCACCACGGCGCGCGCGCCTTCGGCATGGAACCTGCGCGCCAGCGCCTCGCCAATCCCGTTGGCTCCGCCGGTAATAACCGCCACTTTGTCTTTGAGTTGCATCGCCTCATCTTACAACCTCACGGGGTGGGTGGGTGTTCGGCAGCCGCGCGAATCTATTAGACCCGGCAAGAATTGCAGAGTACGTCCGATAATTCGGGCGATTCCGCCGATGTTTCACCTGACGGCCGTGCTTCGGCGTGAGTGCTTCAATCGCGAAGCTGCTCCGCTTCTATTGGTTAGAACCACTGGCATTGCAGGTGCACGGAAAATCGTGAGTGAAGCTGTATGGATTCGCATCCAGCCTTGCGTTGAGAAGGGAGTGGAAGCGTGAATACCCGAACTGCCGTCATTTTATATTTGGCGCCGCTGGTGTTGCTGGTCGCGAGCATCGGCGCATTCCTGACTTATGTTTCCGCGATCGGCATCATGTCGGTCACGGCGATCCTATTGGGGCTGGTGCTGACATTCGGCCTAGGTGTCGTCGCTGGAGGCCGCAGAATCAGGATCTCGCGCATGATGAGGCGATTACACGACGCCCAGTAAGGGCACAGACGAGCGAGCGCGAGGACCAATACCGTTTTTCGACATCGTGCACCTGTGCACTTCATTCTACTGGGCGGCGGGCTCCCATCGGAGTACCGCCGCCGAGCTCTGGATGATTAGGAGTGTTCCCGCCCGGCGTCCGACCCCAGTTTGTGCATATCCCATTGCCGCTGCGGGCGGCGCACGAAATAATAAATGCCTGCCCCGACGATCCCGCCCAGAACGACGATGATGATCCACACGATCTTGGCGTTGCCTGTGTCTGGTTCCTTCGTGGCGCATTCGATCACCATCTTGATCGAGAACACGGTGACCGCCAAAAATAGGGCGAGAACGAAAAGCTCGACTACCATATCCTGATGATGATTCGCGCTGGCGCCGGAACGCAAGCGGAAGTCCGCTCCTGCGAACGGTGAATAGATGCAGCGGGCTGGGACTTCCGCGCTACAACCCTGCGCTGCGCGCCGAAGTCTGTGCGACGCTCGACCAGTCCATTTCCCCCTGGCCGTGGGCCATCGCCGAGATCATTTGATCGCGAATCAGGCTTGCGAGCGGCATCGGCGCGCCGCAGTCATCCGCCAGCGCGAGCGCCAATCGCACATCTTTCAATCCCAGCTTCAGCGCGAAACCTGCCGGCTCGAACTTGTTTTCGGCGATGGTGCGCCCGTACCCTGCATATACGGGCGACGCGAACAGGGTGTTCATGATTTCGAGGAAAACCGGCGGCTGGACGCCGGCCTTGCGCAGCGTTGCGAACGCCTCGCCGAAAGTTTCCAGCACGCTGGCGATCATGAAATTCCCGCAAAGTTTGGCGGCGTTCGCGGTCCACGGCTCTGCGCCGTGACCATCGCCAAGGACGAAAGTCTGTCTGCCGATCGCGTCGAACATCGGGCGGCACCGTTCGACGGCCGTCTCCGGGCCCGCGACCACTACTACCAGTTTCTTGGCCTCCGCAGCTTCCGGCCGTCCGAACACCGGAGCGCTGACGTAATGTTGGCCGCGGCGCGTGTGCTCCGCGGTCAGGCGGCGAGCCAGCGCCGTGCTGATGGTGCTGTTCGAAACGTGGACAGCGCCGGAAATCATGGATTCCGCGATCCCGCTCCCGCCGAAGACAACTTCTTCGACCGCGCGATCGTCGGCGAGCATGGTCATCACCACCTCGGCATTGTGGGCGGCCTCGGCCGGCGACGCGGCGACCTGCGCGCCGTTCGCCTCGAGAGCTTCGGCTTTCGCACGCGTGCGGTTGAACGCGGTCACCTGATGGCCCGCCCGCAAGAGATTGCGAGCGATTCCCGATCCCATGTTTCCAAGTCCGATAAAGGCGATTTTCATGATTCCTCACTTCGGCCCGCGGACCCGCGGGTCTTCAATTGCGACTTTGACAGAATCCAGACTTTTTCCCAGGCGGGCACGCGAATGCGCCGCGCCAACACGTCATAGCCGGAGGCGACAATCCGATCGAGCAGCCGCGAATAGATCCCGATCAGCGCTCGCAGGGACGCCCGGCTTTCGGGGTGAATCAGTTCGATCAGCGGCGCGGATTCGCGATAATACTCGCGGGCACGCTTGGCTTCGAACTCCATGAGGTCGACAAACTTCCTTGCAGGCGTGAATTCAGTAGCCGAAACGCCGAAGCGCTCCAGGTCCTCCGAGGGCAGATACACCCGGCCTTTCTCCAAATCCTCGCGAACGTCGCGCAAAATATTGGTGAGCTGAAAGGCGATGCCGCATTTCTCAGCAAGCACCAGCGCGGAAGGCGCCGCCGTATCATCGAAACCAAAAATGTGAATGATGGTGAGGCCCACGACGCTGGCGACGTGATAGCAGTAATCGTAAAGTTCGTCGAACGTCCGGATGCGCCGCGGCTCGAGATCGGAGCTGACGCCCTCGATCATCTCAAAAAAATAGTAGTGCGGAATCCGGTACTTCTTCACTGCATGGAAAAATGCGGGCCACAGGGGATGCTCCGGCGCGCGCCCGGTGAGGGCCAGGTCGAGATCGCACCGCCATGCGGCGATCCCAGCAGCGCGATTCTCCACGCCGGCACCTCCGGTGTCATCGTCGCTTAAGTCGTCGCAATAACGCATGAACGCGTACATCGCGCACATGGCTCGGCGCTGCGGCGCGGGTAACAGCAAGAAGGAATAGTAAAAATTCTTGGCCTGCGATTTTGCGACCTGCGTGCACCACTCGTAGGATTGTTCCAGGATCGTAGCGGCCGTTGAGGCTTTACGCGCGGGGATGAGGCCCGGAGTCATGCAGCCCGCGAAAACGCGTGACGCCGGATGGCTCCCAGCAGCAATCCGACGCGCTCTACCTTCGAAATCGCCGGCCGCTCGGCGAGCACGTTGTAATCCAGCCGCTCGATCTTGTCGAGCACTTTCATGCCGCCGCGGCTGAACAAATCCAGGTCGATCGCCAGCCGCCGGTCCACCTGATCCGTCAGCGGCAGTCCTTTGAAAAACCACTCGCGCGCGACTCCCACGGCTTCTTTCATGGCCGCGCGAAACTTATCGTCGAAGCGCCGCTCGGCAATCGCCTCCACCGACGATCCGTGCCGCGCGAGCACGTCCAGCGGCAGATACACGCGGTCTTTCGCCCAATCCACAGTGACATCTTGCCAAAAATTGGCGAGCTGAAGCGCGGTACACGTCGCATCGGAGAGTTGCTGACGTGCGGCGTCGCGATAGCCGCACAGCCCCAGCACCAAGCGTCCGACAGGATTGGCGGAGCACCGGCAATAGTCGAACAGCTCTTCAAAATTGTGATAGCGCGTGACGCGTTGATCCTGCTCAAATGCCGTGATCAGATCGTCAAAGGGCTCGATGGGAAGCTGATGGCGCTCCACCGTCCCCTGAAGCGCGACGAATACCGGATGCGACGTCTGTCCCGAATACAGCGCGCGCAATTCCCCGCGCCACCACGCGAGCAGGCGCAAGCTCTCCGCAGTATCGCCGATTTCGTCGCCCAGATCGTCCGCCCAACGGCAGAATGCGTACACATTGTAAAAATCCTGATGCAGACGTTTGGGAAGCAGGAAGCTGACCACGTGGAAATTCTCATAGTGACGCGTAGCCAGCCACTGGGTGTAGGCAAGCGACTCCCCCATCGGCCATTTACGCTCGAACTGCTCAGGGGAGGCGACGAAGGCCGTGGGCGCGAGGAACACGTGGCTCTCGTGGGCTTATGGAATGATCGCGGTCTTCAAATGCCCGTTGTGGCTCATCAGGTGCTGCATCACCTGAATCAAATTGGTGAGCGGCTCCACCCGATTCACCAGATCCTTCGCGGAAATATACCCGCGGCCGACGATTTCGAGCGCTTTGCGGATCAGCGCAGGCGTGTGGTGGAAGCTGGCTTTGCAGGTGAGCTCGGAATAATGCAGCAGGCTCGTGTCCAGATTCAGGTGAGTGCCGCTGGGGCATCCGCCGAAAAAGTTCACCACGCCGCCTCGCCGAAGCAATTGCACCGCCAGTTGCCAGACTTCCGGCAGCCCCACCGCTTCGATCACCACGTCGGCTCCGCGGCCGCCGGTCATTTCGTGGACCGGCCCGCGAACGTCGGCGCCGTCGCTGTTGACGATCACTTCATCCGCGCCCATGGCGCGGGCGCGCTCCAGTTGCGTGACGCGACGCCCGATGGCGATCACGCGGGCATTGTATACTGCCTTGGCCATGCGCACGAACATCATGCCGATGGGACCCAGGCCGATCACCGCGATGGTGTCGCCCGCACGCAGCCCGGTTTCTTCCAGGCCGCGCAGCACGCACGCCAGCGGTTCCACCAGCGCCGCGTCCTGATAGCTGACGTGCGCCGGCATCTGATACATGTTCTTCTTGACGATCCGCTCCGGAATGCGAATGTATTCTGCGTAGGCGCCGTTGTTGAACAATAGATCGTCGCAGAGATTGTCCTGGCCGCGCTTGCAATAGAAGCACTCGCCGCAGGGCGCGGAATTCGCCGCCACCACGCGCTGGCCCAGTTCGAAGCCGCTGACATTGTCACCCATCGCGACGATGTCGCCGGCCAGTTCGTGCCCGAACAAAGACGGCGGCTGAATCATGCGCGCGTGATAACCGCGCCGGAAAACCTTGACGTCGGTGCCGCAGGTCAGCGCCGCGCGAACGCGCACCAGCACGTCGCCCTTGCCGACTCCAGGGACCTCGACCTGTTCGATCTTCAGCCGCTCCTTGCCATACAGCACGGCGGCTGTCATCTGCTGACTCAAGTCATTCACCTTTAGGACTCACCATGAGGGTGTATTACTATTTTCAACGATCCTTCATCCGGATGCAACGCCCGCTCGATCCCCTGGTGGATCTGGCTGAGGGGGAATCGGTGGGAAATCAGCTCCTTCACCGGCAGGGCCCCGCTAAACACCAGTTCCGCCGATTCCTTCTGCAAATCGACAGAGGCGCTGTAGGATCCGCAAAGCACGCGCTCTCCCATACAGACGTCCGCCCCCGACACTTCGATACGCTCCTGATGCGAAGTTTGTGCAAATAAAAGAATTTTTGCGCCTGGCCGGGTGCAGGCGACCGCCTGCTCGACGATCCCCGGCGCCGAGGCTGCGATGATCACCAGGTCGGCGCCCCGGCCCTCGGTCATCGCGCGAACGCGCGCATCGAGCGCGTCACGGCCGGATTCGCTCCGGGGATCGAAAGCCGCCTCGGCCCCGAATTTAACCGCCAGCGCGCGGCGGCTGGCCATGGTGTCGGTCGCCAGAATCCGCGATCCGGCGCGCGCCGCCATCATCGTAAAGATCAGACCGATGGGTCCCTGTCCCAGGATCACCACGGCGTCCTGGGGCTGCGGGTCGATCTGCTTTACGCCTTTAAGACAGGTATTCACGGGCTCGACAAAGCACGCCTGATCGAAGGAAACCCCCTCGGGAATCTTCTCGACGCCCTGCTCGACGATCCAATCCATCGCCCGCACATATTGCGAGAATCCTCCACCGGCGGGCTCGTATCCCGCGGTGACGCCGACCTTCTTATACACCGGACACTGCGCGTAGAGACGCTTGCTGCAGTAGAAGCATTTTCCGCAAGGAATGTGATGGAACACGATCACCCGATCGCCGGGCTTGTACCGTTTGACGCCTTCGCCCACCGCCGCCACTACGCCGGCGGTTTCATGACCGTAAATGCGCGGAGGCGAAAGCAGATCGTATTCGATTTTCTTGAGATCGGTGTGGCAGATGCCGCAGGTTTCCACGCGAATCAGCAGCTCGCCGCGGCCGATCGCGGGCACGGGAACCGGTTCTACCTCGACTAGTTTCGAACCCTTGTAAACAGCGGCCTGCATCGTTGCCGCTTGGCTTTTTGTGGTGACGCGGCTAGAGTCGGCAGTGAGCAAAATAGTCTCCTAACGATTCAGCGGCAATTTGACAGTTGCGACTCAAGCGTAGCAGAGCCGGGACCCTGCTAACAGGCCGCGCCAGCGCCGCCAGCGCGATACGAGTCCGCGAAAACCGGCCGTCGCTCCCGCGATAGGCGTTGAAGTCGAGCGGCAGATCCTCCCCGGCGGTATCCGAGACCGCGCGGATGGAGTAAAACGGCATCCGCCACTCCCGCGCCTTCCGCGCGATCGCAGCCGATTCCATGTCCACCGCGGCGGCTCCGGTCCGGACCCACAGGTCGTGTTTTTCAGCGGCCGTCACGGCCACCCGATCGATGGAATGCAGCTCGCGCACAATATCTCCCACGCGCAGCGCGGGATCCAGCGCCCCGCAAAACCCCGTGCTGATAATCCCATTCACTTGAATTCCGTGCTCCCCAGCGGAATGGCTGAGCGCCTGGTCGACCAATGCCGCACCCGGCCCGTTGGCAATCAACAGCCAGCGGTCACCGTCGAATTCGGCCTGGGCCGCGAATCTCGCCGGCCAGTTCCACGGTTTAGACCCTCCAAAGCGCTTCAATATGCCGTCGAATTCACGCTGCTCAGCCGCTACCAGCAGCCATGTTCTAGCCTGCATCTCTCACGCCTTCTCGACGTGGCGCACGCTTCAGCGTGCCGCTGTCGGCTTCAGCCGACAGTCTCCCAGCGTGAATATCCCGACGTGGCGCACGCTTTAGCGTGCTGCTGTCGGCTTCAGCCGACAGTCCGAAAGCGTGCGTATCCCGCCGGCGAACTGAAGTTCGCCGCTGCACGCTAAAGCGTGCGCCACATCGGCGGAGGCATGTTCTAGCAATAGCCATTCGCTCGAAACCACTCGATCGCCCGATTGATCGCGCCCCTCGCCGGGCCGGGTGAAAATCCCAGCTCACGCGCGGCCTTGTCGTGCCGGACCCACATTTTCTTCCTGGCCATGCGCACGGCGTCCAGCGGCGCCCTCGGCTCTTTGCCGGTGATCCCGGCCCAAGCCGTTGACACCGCGCCTGCCGCGTAAGCCAGAGCGTAGGGCACCTGGAGGGTTGGAGCGGGCTTGCCCGCGATCTGCGCGGCCATGGTCACAATTTCCTTGAGCGTCAGGTTCTCCGACCCTAAAATGTATCGTTCGCCCGGGCATCCACGATCGAGCGCGGCCAGGTGTCCGTCGGCGACATCGCGGACGTCGACGATATTCAACCCTGTATCGACATAACCGGGCATGGCGCCGCGCGCCACGTCGACCAGAATCTTTCCCGTGGGTGTCGGCTTGAAGTCGCGATCGCCCATCGGGGCAGTGGGGTTCACGATCACCACCGGAAACCTTCCGGCCGCGAATTCCAGCGCGACCTGCTCCGCCAGAAACTTCGAACGCTTATACGCGCCGGACATATCCGCCAGAGTGACGGGAGTCTGTTCATCCCCTAGATCATTTTCAGGCAACCCGATACAGCCGACTGTACTGGTGTATACGACGCGTTCGACGCCTGCGGATTTCGCGGCTGACAGCACATTGCGCGTGCCTTCGACGTTCGACTGGAACATTTCGTCGGGCGTCCGAGTCCACAACCGGTAATCCGCGGCGGCGTGAAACACCACCCGGCAGCCTTCCACCGCCTGAGCGAGCGACGCAGGATCGCGCAGATCGCCGATCGCCGCTTCGACGCCATCGAGTTCGCGCAGGCGCTTGGGATCGCGGACCAGGACGCGCACACGCTCGCCGCGATCGAGAAGCTTACGGGCAATGTGCCAGCCGACGAAGCCGGTCGCGCCGGTGACGAGAGTGGGCTTCACCGAACGGCCTGTGACCAGGTAATCATGCCAACCCTCTATCTTGCGACTGAATTGTGAAACGCGCAACCTCGCTGGCTGTTTATGAGTCCTTCCCGGCCGTCTCAGCTTCTACCCTTTTTGGGATGGTAGGATACCAGCCCGCTTCCGCCAAAACCAATACAGCACGGTGTCGGAATACTGCCACATTTTTTCTCGCCATCTCGGCGCATCACGATAATTGACGTATAAAACCCTGCGAGGCAGGTTCTCCCGGAAATAGGCTTTTTGCCGTGCCGTACTGACACTGAACACCACACTTCTGCTCAAAAGTCGGTCTTGTACCCCAAACAACACAGCTACCGATGCGATCTCGGCTTGGCGAAAACAGTCCTCAGAACTCTCATAAGAACCGCTGCTTATGCGTTCGAACTCACGGTAAATCTCATCAATTCGGTATAGCTCGTCGCCGCGCAACGCGTAGAACCCCGCATCCTTAACCGCGACTTCGTAAGCCAGCTTCCTGTAGGAGCTGGCAAACTGCGCCGCGGTGTGTTTCTGCATCTCCGGGTGAGGCTTGGCCGAATGGGCCCACGCCGACAGAACCTCGCAATTGTAAAGCATCTCCCGATAAAGCCACTTCCTCACCCTCCCGCGTTGAAGCCGTGCCTTCACCCACTCGATGAAGAATACAGTGCACACTGTAAACAGCGACGTAACGAGAGCCGTTACGATAATCTTTGCTTCGTCTGTCATCCTGCCCCGCTGCTTTGATCGTAGCGGAACAAGAACTCTTTGTGAAGCCGGAGCCATGCAAAACCGGGCAACTAGCCGGAGAGAAAACGGCCTATACGATGCAGGACGCGCGCAAACGCCATGCGCCAAGTAATCTTGTTGCCATGTAGTCGCTCGGTTCTTCGAGCGGCATTCGCGACGATTGCAAGACTGACGTACTTTTCAAGGTCTGGCCCCATCTCTGGCATCGCGCCTTCAAGTGTGTTTCCTATAAAAGTTTGGATTTCCCGTAAAGCCGCAGTCATTGGCGGGCCGATGGGATCCCGCTCAGGGAAGATCCAAGTCATTTCTCCATCGACCGCACTACGAAACGCCCCCCAAAGAATTGAGGGGGATGCGACATCCGTTTCATTGACGGGACGGAGCGCCTCAACAAGAGCGTACGCCTGTTCAGAAGTCGGTCCATCGCCCGGATACGCACCTTGCTCTGCCTCCCGTGCCTTTATCATCTCGGCATGGCGGCATACGATCTGAAGTGACGTCTCGATGGCTTGCGCCATAGATACATATCCTCTCATCTTTGCTTAGCGGCTCGCTCCACGCACCGAGGGGCGGGGAAGGCCGCAGATGATAAAATTGGGGTTGCCTATTTGTCCGAGAGAATGCGCCGACAGCCTCCGCACGACGAAAGTTACCACGCGGTTGGAAATCGACGCGCCTTTAGATATTTGGGACAACCTCGCGGGTAAGAATTATGAAATCTGGCGATGCGGTTATTGTGGATTTGTCTGGGGAGAAAAGTTCTTCACAGAGCCAAGGCCCCATTATTCTCGAAGCGCGATAGGGTACTTCCGTGGCCTCTCAGGCCAAAAAGGCTGGCTTCTGACGCCCCGCGAAGTGCTACGGGATTACCCAGACATTCGCGGTGCGACTGGGATTTCGCCTTTCCGACAGGATATTGGTGCCCAGCAACCACGCCATCGGAGCGCGGCATCCTGATCAGAGCACGACGTCCCGATCAGAGTACGACATCCCGCACATTGGCGAGGCGCACGCGCGGAGGGGTTAGATCGATATCCGGATAGGGCCGCGCCTCTAGCGCCGCCAGCACGACCGCGCCGGTGGCCGTCGTCGGCTCAAGTTCGATTTCTTTGTGCGGCGAGGCCTGCATGGCCTCCACCAGCGCCGCGCCGGAACTCGCCTGGAGGCTCTGCGCGACAAACTCCAACACCGCCCTGATCTGCTCAGGCGTGACGTCAAAGTGCTCCACAACCTCCGCGACGCTCGAATCCTCAAGGTTCTGGATCACGGTGGCGACAGGCAGCCGGGTGCCCTTAAACACCCACGCACCGCTGACTCGGCCGGGGACGCTCTCCACGGCGAGGCATTGTGACCAGTCCAGAATTGCCATGCTCTGCGCTCCTTTCTTTCAGGATACGCGTGAACTGCACTTGAGGCGCGCCCGTCAGGGGCGCGCGCCACTTTGTTAGCTAAGCAGCCAGCTCAGCGACTTGAACGGATCGCTGAACTTCGAATTCACGCCGTACGCCGACGACGGCTCATAACCGCAGTGCACCATGCATTGATCGCAGCGCGGATCGTTGCCGGTCCCATAGTTCTCCCACGGCACCTTGGTCATCAGATCTTCGAAGGTGTTGTAATGCCCGTCCGTGATCAGATAGCACGGGCCTTTCCAGCCCTTGACGTTGTATGTGGGCATGCCCCACGCGGTACACGGCAGGTCGCGATCGCCCTTGAGGAATTCCTGATACACCGGGCTCGCGGCGAGCGGGAAGCGCTTGGAAAATTTGTCGATGTCCTTGAACTTCTCGTACACGTCTTCGCGCGTCATGAAAATTTCGCGATCGTTCACCGCCGAATAACCGTAAGCCGGCGAAATCGCGTGGCCGTCCACCTTGAAGGTTTCCAGGTATTCGAACAGCTCCCAGATTTCCTTCATGTCGGTCTCTTTATAGACCGTCGTATTGGAGAAAACCTTGAACCCGCCGGCTTTGGCTGCCCGGACTCCTTCGATGGCTTCCTTGAACACGCCTTCCCGCTCCACCGAAAAGTCGTGATTCTTTTCCATGCCGTCCAGGTGGACGTTGAACACCAGTCCGGGATGCGGTTTGAATTCCTTGAGCTTCTTCACCAGGAACATTCCGTTGGTGCAGAGCTGGATGTACTTTCCGCGATCCAGGATTGCAGCTACAAGAGCCCCGATCTCGGGATACAGCATCGGCTCGCCGCCGCAGATCGACACCATCGGCGCGTTGCACTCGTCGACGGCTTTCAGGCACTGTTCGAGCGACAGCCGTTCGCGGATGCTCGACTCGTATTCGCGAATGCGCCCGCAGCCGGTGCACGTCAGATTGCAGGCGTGCAGCGGTTCCAGCATCATCACCAGCGGAAAACGCTTGTTGATCATGGGATGCGGCTTGCGCTCGCGCGCCTCGCCGGTTGCGGCTTCCGTCTGAAACGCGGGGATCTGCGCGTGGACAATCTTGAATGGATTCGAAGAATCCTCGGCCGCGGCCAGATTCTTCTGCCACTCCGGCTTCGGACGAATCTTGTTCTTCGCGATATACGCCGCCATATCGGCGACCTGGGAAAGCGGGACTCTCATGTACGGTTTGCTCCGTTCGTGTGAGCCGCTTCGCGCGACTCACTGTACGTCCGTCTGGTCTTCAAATAGTTTGACAACGCCAGCACCGGAAACGAGTTCCGGTACAAATGGTATTTCAGATAAAACACGCCCGGAAATCCGGTTCCGGTCGAAAGCGATTCATCCCAGCCGCCCGCGCCCGCTGTTCCGGGAGCGCGCTGCGTTTCGACCAGGTACTCGATTCCGTGGTGCAGGCTGTTGCTGGTAGTGTCGCCGCCGGCCAGCAGTCCGAGAATCGCCCAGGCCGTTTGCGAAGGCGAACTGGGCGCCGCGACAAACGTGCCGCGATCGTAACTCGCGCAGCTTTCCCCCCAGCCGCCGTCCGCGTTCTGGCACGCGCGCAGCCACTCGCCCGCGCGCAAAATGTAGGCTTCGCGATCGCTCTCGCCCGCCGCTTCCAAACCGCGCAGCGCCAGAAACGTGCCGTAAATGTAATCGACTCCCCAGCGCCCGTACCAGCTCCCATCCGGTTCCTGCGCGCGCTTCAAAAACGCGATCCCGCGCCGGATGGCCGGATGACTCCGCTCCACGCCCGACGCGATCAAACCCTCCATCACTCGTCCGGTGATATCGGGACAAGTGGGATCGAGCATTGCGTTGTGATCGGCGAACGGCACCGCGCTCAACATGTTCCAGTTGTTGTCGACGTCGAACGCCGCCCAGCCGCCGTCCTTCGATTGCATGGCCAGCAGCCAATCCACTGCGCGCCGCACGCACGCATCGTGACCCGTGTTAGCCCGCGCATGGGCAAGGGCGAGCAAAACCTGCGCGGTATCGTCGATATCCGGATAAGATTCGTTGGCGAATTCGAAATACCAGCCCGACGGAGCCACGTCAGGACGCTTCACCGCCCAATCGCCCTTGCGGCGGACTTCCTTGGTGAGCAGCCAATCCGCGCACCGCGACATCGCATGATCCGGCGCGAGCCCGGATTCGCCCAGCGCATACGCGACAATCGCGGTATCCCACACCACCGAAAAGCACGGCTGAAAGAAAAACCCGCGTTGATCGTCCACCAGCAGGTTCATGAACTGCTGCACGGCTTCCTTCGATTCGGGATGATCCTCGGGGTATCCCAGAAGATCCAGCGCCATGATCACGTAAAACATCGGCGGATAAATCGCGCCCAGGCCGCCGGAATAGCGCGTGCGTTCGAGCATCCACTGCTCGGCTTTCTTAATGGCCTTGGTGCGCACGCCGCGCCACATGCGCTTCTCCATGAATTTCAGGAGCCGATCGGCTTTCAGAAAGAAATTCCGCCAGCTCCAGAATCCTTCGTTGTTCGGAAATTCGTAAGGCGCGCCGGGAACCAGCAGCTCTTCCAGATTGAAACCGGCCGGCACCGGCCGCTGCGGATTCATCGCGTGCACAATCGACAGAGGGATCACGATCGCGCGCGTCCATGACGACATCTGGTAGATGAAATTCCCCAGCAGCATGATCTCCGGAGGAATCGACGGCGTGTGCTTGCGCGGATACAGGCCGAACAGGCTCAGGTTGACCTTGACGTAGGAATTCGCGCGCTGCAATCCTCCCAGCGCCAGGATTCGTTCGCGCGCCCGGGAAAGATGTGGATCGTTATAGCTCAGGCCGGCCAGCTTAAGCGCGGCATACGCCTTGATGCTCGCGCTCAATTCCGACGGACCATCCGCGTAAATGTTGAAGCCTCCGTCGGGCAATTGCCGCGCCAAAATCGTCCGGACCGCCTTGTCGATCAGCGGACGGGTGGGCGGATTCCAGACTCCCGCTTCCGGCGGATGCCGCCACAGTTCCAGAAGAATGAAATCCGATTCGAGCGTGGTATCGGCGGTGAGGTCGCCCCACCAGAATCCATCCTGCTTCTGCAAGCCGAGCAGGTAATTCACGGCGCGGCGATTGGCTTCCGCGCACGCGGTCACCAATTGATCGGCTACGACCTGGAGACTGGGGCTCATCGAGGGTTACCCATGTGCCGGTGCCTCATACTCTCGAAACCGTTTGCAACTGCACCGTGCGCCCCAGTTCCGATGGCAGATTGAAGCGCACGTCTTCTTCCTTGATTTCCATTTCCTCGAGTTGATCGAAGCCGCTCCCTTGCAGCGACTCGATCAGTTTCTCGACCAGATTCTCCGGCGCCGACGCCCCGGCCGTCACCGCGACGGTATCTTTACCCCGAAGCCATTCCGCTTTGACCTCGCTGAGGTCATCAATGAGATACGACGCGACGCCCATGTTCTCGCACACCTCCACCAGCCGCCGCGAATTGGAACTGTTCTGCGATCCCACCACCAGCAGCAACTGGCACAGCGGCACCACTGCCTTCACCGCCAGTTGGCGATTCTCAGTCGCGTAGCAGATGTCCTGCGCCTTGGGACCCTGAATTTTCGGGAACCGCTGCTTCAGCCGGCTGACGATGCTCTCGGTCTCATCCAGGCTCAGCGTGGTTTGCGTGATATAGGAAACCCGCTCCGGATCGCGGACGTGAAGCCGATCGACATCCCCTTCGGTCGAACACAGCACGGTCGATTCCGGCGCTTCGCCCAGCGTTCCAATCACCTCATCGTGATCCTTGTGGCCGATCAGCACGATGGTATAGCCCTGCTTGGCGAATTTGACGGCTTCCAGGTGGACTTTGGTTACGAGAGGACACGTCGCATCGATCACCTGGAGGTTGCGTTCGCGCGCCTGCGCCCGAACCGCGGGCGAAACGCCGTGCGCGCTGAAAATCACCCGCGCGCCCTGTGGAACTTCTTCCAGCTCCTCGACGAAAATCGCGCCCGCCCCGCGCAATTCGTCCACCACGTGGCGGTTGTGTACGATCTCTTTGCGGACATAGATCGGGGCGCCATAGAGGTCCAGTGCGATCTTGACCACGTCGATCGCGCGTACTACTCCCGCGCAGAAACCTCGTGGTCTCAATAAGATGATTTTCTTGCCTGAGACTGTGGCCTTGGCACCCTGGGTCGCGCTGGCGGCAATTGTCATAGGAATTTTACATTATAACAGTCGTCTTATAGCGAACGCACTTACCGGTAGATGATTTAGCTGATGCCTGCCCAAGCCGGCGGAAAGACGGCTTCGAGAAGCTCTCCTCCCATGTCTTAAGTGTACCGCCCCTTGAGGCGCGCCCGTCAGGGCGCGCGCCAACATGAGAAATTCCGGCGTCCCCGACCACTCTGTGACTGTGACTTACCTCATCACATTCTCAACCTACGGTTCCCACCTCCATGGCGACCCCCGCGGCTCCGTCGATCCCAAAAATAACCAACCGGGGTCACGCATGCTCGGGCCCCGGCCGGGACTCGAACGCAATGCAATGACACAGTCTCCGTATTTGCTCGATGACCGCAGTCGCCCACTCGTGTTGGAGTCAATTGTACGCGTCTGTGAACTCTGTGGATGGCGGCTTCTGGCGGCACATGCACGGTCGAATCATGTGCATGTGGTGGTCGACGTTGAATGCCATCCGGACACGGCCGCCGCCGGACTTCAAGGCGTACGCCAGTCGATCGCTGCATCAAGCTCGTCTCGATTCGCCCGGACGGAAGCGGTGGACCCGATATTCGAGTGTGCGGTTGTTGCCAAGTCCAGCCGCGCGCGAAAGGGCGATTCACTACGTTGCGGCGAAGCAAGGCGAGGAAATGGAGTTGTTTGTCGCCCCCCTGCGTGCACCCGTTCCTTAAAACGCCGATCTTGAGGCGCGCCCGTCAGGGCGCGCGCACCCTGACGGGTGCGCCTCAGGCTACGCGCGCGGACGCAAACGGAATCGCACGAAAATGTTCCCTCCCAGCGGGCGATTTCCATACAACGGCCGGAGAGAATCCGGCAGCGAATAACTGGTGAAGTTCGCACCGATCCCGGTTTCCAGATGGCGCATCAGATCCACGTCGCGAGTGTAGCCGATGGTGTACTCGCCGATTCTGTAGATTCCCGGCACGCTCAACTCGTCCCGATCCACCAGCTCAATCCGCCCGGTCACAAAATTCCTGCGGCGAATCGGCAGCACGGATTCAATGAGATAAGAATTGAGATCATGCTGCGATCCGGTGTCATGATTGCGTCCCCAAATGAGGCTCGACGACCACGCGCTTTTTGGTCCCGATAATGATCCGACGGGTCTCGAGTAACTCAGCGACGCCGTGGTGCGCTCCTGATCGCCCTGATTGTTTCCCGGCTGACGGGCTTCCGGCTTGGCGATCCGCCCCGTCGACACCTGCGCAGCCCAATTCGCGCCGGGAAAATACCACACGCGCCCGGACCACGAATTGATCGGCCCCGGATCCATGCTCCAGCGATTCTCATTCGGCTCGGTTCCATAAAATCCGCTGGCTTCGAACTTGAATTTGCGATAGGTGAGCCCTGCTGTCACTACGTCGTAGGCGATGTGCGTCGAATCCTGCAAATGGTGCGACAGCGGCGCCTCCGGCAGTTCCGCGGCTGACGCGCGATGCGGATACGCGACTGGCCCCAGCGCCGGATCGCCCACCGGCGCGAAGTACAGGTCGAGCGTCGTGTGCTCGGAAAGCGACCGCACGTAATGCAGCCCCAGCGCCATGATGAAATTGTGCGGATGCTGCGCGTCGACCAGCGGATTTCCGAACGCCGTCTCCCCGGTTTGAAACAACTCGGGATACCGCCGGTCGGTTATGGTGGCCGGTTCCAGGCTGAGCATCACGTCGAACTCGAACGCCGCCTTCGACCCCAGCGGATGCTGAAAAGCGCCCATGAACGAGTTGGTCGAATATAGTTTGTCGCCGCCGCGCGGGCCGGATTCCTGGGTGTCGACGATGAACCCGTTGGCCATGAACATCCCAGTCCAGCCGGATCCAAGACCGGTCATGATCATCGGCATCGGCCACGATTCCGGATTGGCCGACGTGCCGGACGCCAAGTTCATCAGGTACATGCCGGCCTCGTTCATGCCCATGTTCATCCCGGGCATCGTGTGATCCATGCCATGGTCCATCCCTTGCATCTTGCTGTGATCCATCCCCGGCATCGGCGGCATCGGCGGCATCGGCTGCGCAGGCGGTGTGGGCGGCTGATTCTGCGCCTGACTCGGGTCCTGATTCTGTTCCTGCCCTTGAGGCGCGCCCGTCAGGGCGCGCGCAAGACCCAGCTCTTGACTCGTCACCTGCCCATGCGCGCACGCGGCAATCACCACACACAGCGCGAGAGTTTTTGAAAATCGCATACAGTTCTCCTTATGTCTTTTCGCGATCGCGAGACGACCGGAGAAATCAGATGCGTAGAGAGATGGACGAGCCCGCGTCCTGGCGATGGCAGCTCATCGCGTGCAGATCCGAAGAGAACGCGCTCCAGCCCCACCCGTCAGGGTGGGGGTTCTTGGGAAGCGGTGTTTGCGCGCCGCACGCTTCGAATCCGTGGCCGATCGCCGGCGCGTGAACACGATCCAGAACCAGTTCGTGTGAGCACGCTGCTTGGTCTTGATGATGAGGAGTCGGCTGATGATGGTGACACGGCGATTCCACCATCACCGCCGCGCACGACGCTGCACACTGCAAGCCGCTAAGCACCAAAACCAACATCAATAGGAGCGCGAGTCTCACCATCGTTGCCGGTATTATCCCATGCCGGCACCTGAGAAGGCGCGCCCTCTCAGGGTGCGCGTTAGGCGCGTCATCCCGAGCGCCCCCCACCCCGTCATCCCGAGCGAAGCGAGGGATCTCGCACCGTTCCATTCCGCACAGGTCTTTTCATCAACCCCGCCCCCCAATCACCGCCATAAATAACTTTTTTTCGACTCTATCTCCTCTCGATTCTTCCACTTCCCACTTTGGTCCACACCCCTCCGCACAATTCCTGGGATATCTTGAAACCGAAGAGATCGGTGCTCGA